>Ga0210059_1006167_pt1 | contig 19254 bp, 11 predicted proteins | sample Ectturendosymbi2_FD_188042 | JGI IMG/M metagenome (GOLD analysis project Ga0210059, IMG submission 188042) | Ecteinascidia turbinata endosymbiont from Florida, USA - Sample 2 (SPAdes) (version 2) | ecosystem: Host-associated > Tunicates > Ascidians > Unclassified | place: Key West, Florida... | reverse complement strand
AAAATCCATTAATAGTGGGAGTGTGACCAATGTGCCTGTGTGTCAAACTACACTTATGCAGGCTTCTTTTCATGCAGTATAAAATTATGTGGCTTGTCACAGTAGAATACATCTATGCGGGCTTGTGGGAATACTTCTTAATTGTTAAGGTTTAGTTCTGACATCTGAGTGAATACTGAGTGCAAAGCTATATTTGCTGTGGCGAGTTTTCATAATTCATCTGGTCAATTTTGCAAAACCTGCATGGTGTTCTAATTGTAGTAAGTGTGTCCGCAGCGTGTCTACATACAAGTCTACTTAGTTGTCCGGTTTGTGTAGCAAGGTTTTGTTGATCGCTTTGGACGAGATCCCATACGTTTGCAGCTCTTGTTTCTATGTCAGGGTTCCTCAAACAGAGCCCTCGCCCCTCCTTGGGGGCCACGTGCAGGAGCCACGAGCAGTGGCAGAGGCCAAAACTAGGTATTTTTATTGATGAGCAGGGGGGCAGAAGTGTTGAGATTCTTTTGAAGGGGGGCACGGCTCATGAAAGTTTGAGAACCACTGTTCTAAGTGATACTGACGAGTCTTGCTAGCTCATCCGCAATCAGGGGGAGAGCAACCGGGCAATTCCCCCCTGAAAGTTTCAAAAACATGTTCAGTTGTTAGTTCAGTTGAAAATATCAGCTGGGTGCGTCCCTGTTTGCTAAGTAAAATAAAGTCATGATTTGTGCTTTCGTTGAAAACCATGGCAATCCAATGCTTCTTTCTTTACAGATCATTGCAATGCTTACTTGAAAAGAAATGCCTTGCGTTGAAAATCTGCAGATAGCGTACTGTGTAAATTGTCATAATACTAATATACCTGGCTATTGCTGCCAAAGAAGCGTTTTCTTGTGATTGTTACCGTAACATGGGGAATTTTTTTTGTAGTGTAGAAAGGATAAAGCGTTTTGTTAAAGTCCATTAGTCCATTTGCATTGCATCGTCAGCAATGTTCACTGTAAGGTGCGAAAATACTCAGGACCACCAGAACTGTTGCGCAGTGAAATCTCATTCTTGCGCACATGCAACATTCCAAAGCAATGGAAACTCCACCGAAAACAAGGAGCATTTGAATGAAATATGTATTTTGTTCTCATTTTGATAAGATTGTATGTTTATTATGTAATTCACAAAGTTTGTAATTCATTGAAAACTCCACTTGCTCAGTCCTAAAATAATCATGCCCACTAAAACAAATATTTTCTCAGTGTAAAATTATCTTAGAGGGAACACTGCTCGTCAGCAATTTGAAAATGATAAACAAAATGTCGACGTTCCCCCCTAGAAAAATTTCTGCGGACGCCCATGAATGATCGTGCTTTCTAGCTTTCGTTTTTTCGTGCTTTCACTCATTACGAATTGTTTGTTTCTTTCCGTTCTCTTACTTTCGGTTGCAAAATAAACGGAATCAATTCGCTTCTTCTTATTATTTCATAAAAATTACCTGCAATAACAAATGTTATGCGCAAATTACTATGGGTGTTGCAAACTATTCCAAACGGCAATTAAAAATTATTAGGTTTCCCATTTCAAGAGCACTGATCTAAACCTCATCCAAGGGACTACATGCTCACTTGCTGCAACAAACGACTTTAACAGCAATACTGCACTATGCTGGCTACTGCCACCGGTAATTGTGTTGTAACAAACGTAACCTACAATGAGAATAAGTATTATGTCGTCACGTGAACTGTCTATCTCGAGTCCTCGATGTACCTGCGCCGACGCCAGTGACTACGTCAGATCGTTGTTATATGCCACCTTGCTTGTTGGTTCCGTAACTGTGCAGTGTTAACGTTTGACTAGTTTTATCACTCAAGCTTCTTCTAAACCAAGCTTAGACTTGCTTCCTCGTAAATCTACGCATGCGAAAGTGATTGATTTACGCAATATGGTCCTGTGAAGCATTGGATTGCAAATCGACATCGCAACCCCCCCACCAAATCAGCCTGTGTCCGATACTGTTATCAGGGTGATGGTAAACTGGTTTCAATGTCATTTCACATGAATTAATTATTTTTCTTTGCACTCACGAACTCTAAACTAACATAATAGCCCATCGAACGTCGACGTACTTTAGTAAAACAAAAGGTGCTACAAAATTTCGCTTAGCACATGTCGGAAAGGAAGTTACTTTTTACATAATACCTTTGTGCATAACGATAATTTGCTCATAGGTTGAATGTCCTTTGCAATTTGAAACTTTTTTTGCAACAAACGCGAACGCTTTGATTTTCTGAGGTAATATTTTACCACTACACTTACGGTAACAACTTTAATATTAGTTATGCCGTGACGTTTTAATCAGCTATAAAAATCACTTATATTTGTGCTATGTATTTGGCTTGGATTCATAGCACATAACACAATGGTTAGAAAAAAAATGTAAAATGCAAATAACAATTAGCTTAGTGGTAGAGTGTCCGCCTCCTAATTGGAAGGTTTGGTGTTCGATCCACGGTCACTGAGCGACTCCCTGTAGCGCTCCTTCGGCAAGAGCGTTCCGCAACCGCCCCGACAAAAAGAAATACTCAGGCTTCGGACTGCCGCCAATTGTTAAAAAATCCGTTTCATTGAATGCGATGATTGCAAAAATGACAACAACAGAACCAAATTTGCAAAAATGACAACAACAGAACCAAAATTTAGCAAAGAGACCGTTAGCTGCTAAACAGCCACAAATGAATCTTGCAAAAAGTCCAGAGATGGATTCAGCCCAGGTTTGGATAGAAGTTCGATATGTCAAGGACAAAGAATATAAAAAATACTTACTTTATGGTATGACCACTATAACGATCATACTTCTAAGCTACTCTCAGTGCCTATGATGTGGACGAAGATGTTACTGTATTGTAATTCTACTTACGTTTGGGTTATTCCAACGAGTTCCATGTAGTTTGAGAAAAAACAGACATTCACTGTGAACGGAATCGGATCATCAGATCCATGGAAAACTGGGGAAAATGATTACGTAAATCTTCATGTGTCACTTTGATTGCTGCTGTAGTTTGACCGAAACACAAGGTTTTTAGCTGTATCTGAGTTCGGGGATTTTAGTTCAATCAATTCCTAACCTGAAAACACAAGCGTAGCCAGGGGTGGGCCAACGGGGCCATGGTCCCTCGAAATGTTTAGAAGATGTCATTTCGTGCTTTGAGAGGCGTTTTCCCAAACAAAATAGTGCTACTCGCCGATAACCAACATTTTGCCCCCCAAATTTCTGGGCTGGCTACGCCACTGCCTGAAAAAGTCGGAAACGAAGATTTTCTATTTTTCACACCAAGCCCTCGCGACCAACATATCGTAAGGTATCTCTCCCTTCCACAGATCCAGCAAAATTTTGATTTTAAACTTGGAGCCTAACAACTACTTTTCAATGCTGCACAGACTACGTCCCCACCTTATTGCACAAAACGTTAAATTCAGAATTTCTTGAAGACGTAAGAATAGGCATTTTACATGTATTGGTAACAATACCGTACATAATTTAAGTGCAACTGTTTTGTTGAAAATTGCAAACACGATGGCGCCCTAAAGTTGCCTCACTTCAGATTCGTAATATTATTTCAATTCGTAACTATGTCTGTAGCTTCCTCGCAGAACACACAAAACTAAAATATTTCCGCCACCTTTGTGATAAGACATTGCACATGATTATGGAAAAATCTCTCCAAATGTTAAAATCGTTTAGCTTGAAAATTGTGTTCGTGGACTGTTCCTCGCTCTCATTAATTTCACGACTTCCTTGCACGCATAACTGCTTTTTTGTTGCTCCCGAGATACAATAAAACACGCCAGTGTTTATTGGTTCGAAGTAAAATGTACGCAACACAATATTGCCTTGAAAACACGGAGACACGTCAAAACACTTTCATGTCGACACGCCAGGTCGCCCAGCGCACAACATTAACCGACGCAGCCAAGATGGGACATAAAACATCGTGCGTGCTTCGTTTATGATCTTGAAAAACTTCCAAACGCAAACGATAGCTGTCCACAACAACATACGCGGGATCGGAAATCTGCCGGAAGCTGTTGGCGGGTTTTAGACGGTTTCTGCAGAAATTACAGGAAATGCCTGGCGCACGATTTCCGTCAAATGTGATTGTTGTCGAGTGGCAAGTTCTGGCGCAACTTGGTTTTGACGTGAACATCTGTATTGTGTTGTAACTCCCACTTACCCATTGCACCCATTGCAATGATTGACAGCGATTTAAGTTAAAAAGTAGTTGCCGCCAAATTCGCGAAATACTAGACGCAGAACGGGATAAAAAATTCAACCACCCAGCAGCACGAAAGCTTGAAGATAAAAAGCAGTAAAGGAATAACGCAAATAAAGGAAAAAAAGCTTCCAAGATGCAGCTTCGAAACCGTCTGCGTGATGATTTCGTCTAAAACCGAGTTGGGATAGCGTCCCGAACGGACCGCTGTCTTCAGTTTCTGACAACAGCTCCAAAACGTGAATCCTTGTGTATTGCTGAAGCTTGCTAAACCATAAACCTCCGACAAAAGGATAGTCCAGACGGTCAGGGAGGTTATAACACCGCGTGGTCGGAAAACGGCAAGAAAATGCAGCTCGCAGTATGTCGAATGCAAAAACATGGACTGGTACTCGTAAAAAGTGCTGAATCAGCTAACAAGGGTATTACTCAGCACACTTCATCCTTGCTTATGGTGAGAACACGACAGTGATTGGCCATCACTCCAGCGTTTTCATGTATTCCCTGTACCCTTCGGCGCCGGTTACAATCACGTCCATCCAGATCCGCATCTCGGAGGCGGTGGGAGCGACCAGGTAGTAGACGCGATCGTAGCATTTGACGCAAAAGGTTAGAGAAGGGTTTGGACTCTGCAACAACACAGTAACAGTTTGCGGGTGTGCGCGGTGCAAGCAGGTCAGATAGCCCAGGACGTTTAAGCGCTACGCGTTGAACTTGACTGCCTGGCCTTGCTGGCACTAGCTTCGTTTCTGCAACGCGCATATCGGACTACACAACGGCGATGTTACGATCTGTCCACATCAGCAAGTACCGCTTGTTCCAAGAACCAGCCCTGAAGCAAGCAAAGACAAATACTAAGGATATTGAGTAATGGCAGAAAACGAATCTCGAGTTGTTATTAAAAGCCTATCACAAAAACCATCTTTTCAAGACATTGCATGCAAAAGTAACGTAACAAATGAGAATAAACTAAGACAATAGAACGCTGTGATTTAATCAGTTGAGTTGTACACAGGGTATTATTGACACCAATACTCACCTTGTGAGTTTTCAGGTGATCGAAAAATACGTCCTCGATGGCTTGAAAGTAAATCATGCCTTTGACCTTCGCTTCGTGTTTGTCTGTACAAGGTACAATAAAGATTAAACTTAATCTTAGAAATTAACGTCCACTATTTAGATGCAGTCACGACGAACTCGTCCTGGACTTCATGAAGTTGCCTTCACATTGGATTGGTTTCTTGTTAGGTGCTAGTTCAAAGAAGAACTTCCTAGCGTAACATAAGCTCAATGACGCTCGAGTTCAGAACATGCCATTCGGAGCAGACAGTACGCGTAACCTTTGACATTGGTGATTGGAATTGCAGTATGAAAATTCTTGTGAAAAATGTTTTCATGCTGTTTTTTTAAGCTGGATGGTGTTTTTTCAAAATGATTGATGCACTGTTAAAAAGCTTGTTGGAATACGGACTTAAAATCTTAATTTCAAAACCCTTGCTTTAAATAACATCTGCTAGAACTTGCTTACCAGTACCTCAGAGGCAACGCTTAGTTATGCGTTGTAAGTATGCCTAGTGTCAGCAATAAACGGGTATAGTTTCCTGGTGAGGATTGTGAAAAATTACTGGTGAAAAACAAGCTTTTGATTAGTTTGTTTTATTATACAACAATCAGAACCGGCTACAAATAAATGTTAATAACTAGGGTAAGTAAGCCCCGACTTCCATTATTTCCGAGTCACTAAATCAAACGTGTGCCTTGCGATTGCAAAGGCAAAGCAGTAGCAAGACGCTACACTTAAAGCGTTGTGAGGTATGGTATGTTTGACTGTTGCAGCAATGTTGTTGTTGCAATGTTGTTGCAACAAAAGCGAAATGGACTTTTTAAGGCCTTGAATTACAAGTCTTGTGTCAATGGATGTCTGAGGCACGCGTGGAATTAGATGTGAGCAAAACGAATCGTTTTGTCCGAGACCGAAATCGAATTTGAAGCTTCGGAATAGACTACACACTAAAAAAACTTAATTCCCTTTCTTCCACTACAGTGGAGCACATACGGCACCGCGAAATTCTTTCGACACGGTGTTCGTTTTATAGTACTTTAATTATTTGCGTATGCGATCAATGAACCACGGCAGATGTTCCTCTACGCTGTGCGCAACTCAATCGAACGCATCAACCTCGAAAAACTGCTCGCACGGGACAGACTAGTTCGCAAGTCTCACCGCTGTAATAAGTCAAACTCTTCTTGATCCGATCGAAAACGAACCAGCGTTTTCGCCAGGTTTTTATCCGTCCTCCCATCTTCGTCAAGTATCCTCTGTAGCAAATCAGGCAAAAGCATTAGTGTATTTGAATGATCATAATAAGAGCTTAATCACATTATCTGAATGCTTAAACCCATGAGGGGAAGAACAAATAATGCTTAACTTTCGGTGGTAGGTACTGTTTTTACGTACGTTACGTCATAAAGAAATGCTTATTTCAGGCAATGTATTCATAAAATCAGTGTCAAGGTCATGCTGCTAAAGAAATGCTGCCGATTTTTTAAACCAGTCTTTGCAAACACGCCAGCAGCACGTAATTCCGACAAAAATAGGACAGAACTAACAGAATGACATTCAACCTGGCTCACCGGCATGACGTTGCATTGATCGAGACGTGAGGGCAGATGGCGGGCGAGTGACCGCAGGATTCGACATGCTGACGTAAATTGAATTCTGAGGAACGGACAGGTAGGTACCGCGTCATTGGCCGAGCCTGCGACAAAGCAAATGCCAGGTATTCGGTCCCCAGCGAGACAAAATCAAGATTTTTTGACTGATATTGCGTAACACGCAGAGTTTTCATTCTCACGGTCAGTCACTCGCCGATCTTGCGTGATGGAAACAAGTTTCACTGATGATAATGGAAAAGGGGGCGAGGGCGTTGATGGATCAAAGCACCTGAAGGACGGTTGGCTCACGCATGAACTCGTGCAGAGGAATCGTCAGGTCCAGTGTTATGATTTGTGAAAACCGCATATCGAAGCAAACGTGTTTTTGCGACTGGCATAACGGTGCTTGTGTTTTCACAAATCGCCCTGGTTGTTTAGGTGAGAACCACACCGAGACGCGGTCGTTCGAAAACATCACTCCCTGAAACGACCGCCAGACACTTAAACTGTTGTGGGACATCGACACTGCTGCCTGCTTCGTCTCCAGAATGCAGGGGTCTCTAGTCACAAGCGCTAAACATTTTGCAACTTAACTGTTCACTGCAACCGCTTGGAGCTTACAAGCGTGTTCACAAAGATGCCTGGCGGTCAATTTGTTGCCGAAAGCAGAAAAACTCACCTGTCGTCGATCAACGTTGCTGCTGGTGCTTGTGCTGCTTCTCAGCCTCACTTGCTTAACGGAGTCGTCGTCGTTCGACTCGACCGAGAGCGAGTGGTTTGAGTCGACGCTTTTACGGCGTAAACCCTCTCGGGCGTTGCTTCTGCTGGCCTGAATTCACACAAGGCTATGTCGCGCGGTTGTACGAAGTAACGAGTAGACTGCCAGTCGGGATTATATTCAAATACATATTGAGTGTCACAAGTTGATGTTTGTTTAGCATAAGTGGTTGCGAAGTACTAGATACATAAACGGTTTGCAGTCAAACAACCAAAGATACTCAATGCACAACACCAGGCAGACGGAGGATCGAAATAAGCCTTTGCAATCAACGTGGTCCGGTCAACCAGAAGCTTCTGAACTGACTGAATAACTAGAAATTGGCTTGTACACAACAGCCAAAGAATGTAGTAACAATGCAAAAGAACTGCCATCTAAGAGTCTAATTTATATTTTTCGGTATGCCTCTTAACGCTGGAAGTGTACGAAGCCTGGCAGGTAATATGTTCCCCGTGCAATTAATAAAGCCGCTGCGTTGACCCTTGTAGGCGATCTTGCTTTATCTATATATATATATATATATATACATATATCTTACCACGTCCGCCAGCAACCTTTGCTTTTCAGCTTTGGCATCGGCAATAAGACGTTCCATTTCCAGCAGTCGCTCCATGTCCGGGCTAAAAGCAAGACACAGCGTGTGAAAAGAACTTCACGCAAGGAAAAGGGGCGTTCGCAGTCTGACGCTGCTTACGTTCGCAGCTGCAGTGCAGGAAGCAATCACAACCGTCACAATGGCATTGTTTGCAAAGCGACCTACTTGGGACCTGTTGGACGTGTGCTATGACGTCAGTAGCAATTATCGAGGTCCTCAACAGAGTTGCCCCCAATCTCTTTGTAACCGCGGACCGGACAAAGCATACTTGACCATTTTACCGCGGCCCGGATGTACTTCATGATCGTTCTTAATTTTCAGCCGAAATGAAGTTACCAGTTTCAAACATCAGATAAGACTGCTGCCATGTTGGTGCACCCGCTGAATATTTGACAACAGCATACATTGTTATTTCGCGGCCCGGGTGTTTGAAACATTTTACCAATGTATGTGGTGATGTCCAGATCGGATTTGACAAAATCCTGTTTGGTTCGCAATTTCAAGATTTTGGTGCACTTACGCAATTTTCCCTTGTTTATGCACCATTAGTTTGCAAGTTTCGTCCTTAGAACAGGCTTGCGTTCATTCGAAATTCTTCTAACTTCCTACAATTTTATCTTTGCTGTCCAGAAATATGAATGTAATTTACGTAATTTCTACAAGCTCATTTTAAGCGAACATACCGGTGACTTGAAACTGTTGGGCAACTGAATACACTGTACTCGAGGTTTGAAAACAACGTAATCCTTCAGGCAACGGTTTAGTCCGTGACCATCCTTCTCGTTTGTCGGCAAATAAAAAAACAGTGCCACCTAACCGGTGCTTCTAGTCAAAATGCTTCACTGATATATTCAATGCAACCACAATCAAATAGGCTTCGAAATGGTGAAAAACGTTTGTCAAATGCAATTTATGCGACTACACTTGCATTGCCATTTGCCCTTTGCTAGAAAAAGTTATAAATGGAGAAGCAGAGCTTATGGGCAAAGTACTGTATATCCGTCTCTTGCCAACTGCCAAACCTGTCTGGGTTGTGCATGGACCAAGCTGATAAGGTGGTGTCCATACTGTCCATTGAACTGATGCTAATGTTGTCAACAGCTCGGAACCTGCAAAAGACAACTCTTATTACAGGTCGGTAAGAAACACTGCACATCCGCGAAGAGGCATTCATACTATAAATGCAGCACTTCGGCTCCCAGCAGTTCGAAAAATCGTACGGAACTTTTGACACTTCACCTTGATTCACCATCTCCGGACACGGACATCGCTTTAGAATTTTCGCCGCTGCTGTTCAACCTCTGGTAAGTGAAAGGGACAGGACGGGCCAGCTTCGTTCTGCTGCTGCGCACTGTTCCTGCGCCCGCGAGGGAAGCACTGGATGCGCTCAGCTCGAACGCTTTAATCCTTTGCTGCAGCGCCTCCAAGCGCTCGTCGGTTGTCATGCCGACGTCGGGCAGAGGGCGACCGGATGACATCGATCGCGATGTACCTGAAGCGCCGAAGCCAGGTTCATTTTAACACATATAATATCAAAATTCGTTCACAAATCACGACACTGGATGGTTAAATGAGGTCCAGAGTTGGTTAAAAACTGAAGTCACGTTGTCATACACGTGTGATGACAAATAAGTGAAAATGGACGTGACAGATCACTGAGAACAAGCATACTCTCCCATTCAGACTGCATGCATTGTATGGCATATAGTTTGAAAAATCAACAGTGAATTAGCAAGCACACATACGAAATTGCTTCAGTTGTGTTCATTCGTCCAACGAGAATTTGAAAGATGTGACAACAGCAAACAAGTTGTGTGCGCATTCGCAGAATGTGCACAGTGTAGTGACTGATATGACATTACGCCCACGTGACTACCTCGACCGGTTTTCCGGTTCCTATTGGTCGTAGATTTTCGTAAAGTACTGTAGTGGCTGACCGGTTGGTGGGAAGCGGCCAGTGGGAAAGCTCGTACTTTCAGTGCGAGCTGGCTGTCATCGCAGGACCTCTCGCCTATGGTTTGAAAAACGTTCGCGTGATGTCTAAACTAAGTGACTTTGTGGCGTTTATGCGCTTTTTTCGAAAAAGCATCTGCATTCGTGAGCTGTCCAAGCAGGTTTGAAAAAGTGCTGGGCCTGGTCTCTCGACTCTTCCGGCATTAGTCTTACGATAAGCACCGGCAGAGAAACGATATGAATATCTTGCTATTTTACATTAATTCGGATTGCACGGCATGGATCAAATGTCGGTTATCAGCCCAGCATGTTTTTCAGTCTATTGCACGTTTTTGTCATTACGTTGTCTCAGGAGAATGCCGACAAAACTAATTAAAGCCCACATACCAGACCCCTGTCCCAGATAACTGCTGACTTGATATATCCTTGTTTTCATGCCGAGCAGAATATAAAAGTCAACCAGTCAGCATTCTACGTTGTAGAAACGGTGTTTCATTTTCGCTTCTCACGGAGAAGCATTTACTACAGGTTTGTGCCACACGCTGCACGAGAGAAATTGAACAATTACTTTTGGCAAGCTTGAAGCAAGCTATTCAAAGACAAGAATGCAACACTGCATACCTCTCACTTGTAAACAGGGCGTAAACAAGATTATCACACTGAAATACAAGCCGACCGCGAACAAAGACAACCTTTCAGCGTCGGGGTCTATCGCTAATGCCACATGCCAGAATGGCATTCAAGCGGCAAGGTGCAAAATGATAAAAAGTCTACCATAGCTAATCAAGAACCGATCGAAACAGCAAGTCACCTTTCAACGGCGATTGAAGGGCGTCTTTGTCGGCTGAGGAGCCCGCGCTGAGTTGTCGTTTGACTACAACTGCCTCGTTGTCAGTCTGAGCAGAGAAGCAAAAAAAACGAAACTTGACATTTGATTTCCCAAGCGACGTGACTTACCGCGGGCAGCATTTGATTGAAGAGGAATGCCGATATAATTTTAAGATTAATCAGCCTGGGCGGCGGCTCAAGCGAGTCGTTGTACTTCAGGCACAGAAGACGATAGGCTGCGAGGGCAATGCAAAACAGCGCGAAGCTGGCCTGGTCATCAAGCTGTGTTTACTGCAATCATAATGAGAGCTCAACGAGATTACTTGAGTGAATTGTCGCTTTTATCTCAACCTGCAGCGCAGTTACTTTAACCTGTGCTCCACGCCGGCGATACTTAGAACAATAACAAACTACCATTTGCATAAGCCCCACTTTGCCCCATATTTCGACAATAATTAGATAAAATTTTGTGTTTTCTGCGCCTGATGATTTTGCAGCCGTAAATACTCGGGATTATTTGCTGCTATACGTAGCCTGGCAATGCTTGTTCAAGCATTTTTATTGATTGTTATCCGCTAAGTCAGAGCTGCAGCAAACAATAAACAGCGCTAACCGCTTTCAAAAAAACGAGTTGATGCTGAAAAAGTACGTGGCGTTGGCAAAACGACTTTCCACAAAAAAGGTTTTTGGAGCATCTTCAGATAATCCCACAAACCTTCGGAAGTTTTTCCGTTGATTGAGCGCTGTCATTGCTCGTTTGGTGCCGAACAGGGGATTTGCTTGTTCTGCTCGGCTGTACCGTGGCCGCTGCTACGTCTGGCGTCGGGGACGAAGGGAGTCGACAGCGGGACCGTGAAACGGGTGGAGGCGAGGGTGGCATTTCGCCCGTGAGCTGGAAGAACTTTTGTTCGAGCAAAGTCGTTTCTTCGCGTTGCTTAAGAAACAAAAAGCGTAAGGTCGATTCATACGCACATCAGCAACATATCCGGTGCATTGCATCACTTAGATCCCGCTCCTGAAAGGCAGTGACGAGCAAGTTTTTGGCGCGGTGATTTCTGAGAGAAACTCTTTTTTGAAAATAAACAGCACCTGCCACACGCGGGCTCGTGATAAAGATAAATACCATCCTTGTTGTTTTGCTAAAAAAACAATTTGTCTTGTTTTGAAAAACAGGCGGTAAGCATCTTGGTACTGCGTAAGTACATTATACCAGAAACACAACCAGTTAAATCGATTACTTCTAAACCAAGACGTCGTGATTTACGTACGGAATGCCGACATTTTGGCAGCGCGATTAAGCACAGCGTCTGTCGGTTTCCTCAAAAAAAACGCGTAAAAGCAGACAAAATCTGAAGCAACTCACCACTTGCAAAGCGGCGATCGCCTGGTCGCGTTCGCTGTTCAGCCTCTGGTTCTCGACTCGCTGCTGCTGGAGCACGTCCGACAGCTGCTCCTCGAGGGTCTGGACGCGAATCTGCAACAAGTCGTGTAACCTAACGCGACCGAGTCGGCAATTAATAATCACAGGCCAAACCACCGGGCAATCAGTCAGCTGTCGCCGAACAAAGTAACGGACGTAAGGCAATCGCGAAAACGCTTGCGCTGAAAACGGGGAACGGCAACAGGCGCACCACATCAAAGAAGAAGTTATGTGTACTTGCAAAACAGCGAGACCTGGCAGGGCAACTTAAAGTAACGCCCTCCTTGTTAAAACGCACCTTATTTCCCGGAGCGGGCGACCAGCTGGCACTCCTCTAAGTAGCGATTGCTCACGTGCAGTTGGCGACAGCCGAGCGTAGCTTAGTTAAAAGCTTTTAGCGTGTCGTAAATTATCAGTGCCTTGCTTTTTATTACTGCTGTTCCATTATTGCTTGCAGTACATGCAAAAGAGGTGCATTTTCGCATTCTTGGGGAAAACATTGCAACATTGCGTATCTAACGGACACATCGTTATAGAGCAGAGGTTCCCAACCTGGGGTACATGTACCCTTAGAGGTACATTTGCTTATCTGAAAGGGTACATTTATTGTACAGCCGCAACGAATTAACTCTGAGACATGGAAACGGTGTCTACCTTTATAGTTGTAAAAATCTAAGATTTTCGTTATTTTTCTCAGCCTTTTTATCACAAGAAATTTTAGGGGTACACGCTCATCTCTCGAAATGCTGAAAGGGTACGTGGTCAGAGAAAGGTTGGGAACCTCTGTTATGGAGCATGGCGTAACAGAGCATCAAGCGGAAAGATGATGCTTTTTGTTAAAGGCTTGTCTTGCTTCAGAAAGCTGGGAAACGTGTATATTCTTGAGGCAGTTTTAGCTTAGAAACGAGAAACAAGCACCTCTCTAGCTTCGATCTGCAATTCCAGTTTTCGTTTTTGCCGGATGAGCGTTCGCTGCTTCTGATCTTTCTCTTCATCCAGTTTGCTGACCATTTCGAGCGCTTGAAACTCCATGTCTTCAAAATGCCGAGTTTCTTTTTCCATTTCCTCTTGCGCCTAATTAGAAAGCATCTTCTTCGCTAGGTTTATTCAGCAGCATGTGGACTTCAGTGCGACTCAAACCGCGCTATTACATTTCGTTCGAAGTTTTATGACATGAAACAAAAGATCAAATTCAGCCTTTCATTAATTATGCTTCGTTCTTCACCTGATCGTTGAGAGTGAACATTAAGAGGATATTGTGGAAAATACGAAGCTTTTGCGTGAGGATGTTTGTAGCTTGTAGGAAATCAGTTGCTTCAACTAAAGCAAATTATTTAGTCTTTTTGAAAATACACTGCATTTCAAACGTACAGCATTCAGTTATTGTTCCTACCCCAGCGGTTCCCCACCTTTCGTGCTCCGTGCCTCCTACCGAGACCCTCAACAACCGTGCCCCCCTGACCTTCAATTAAAAACGCAGAGTTCGTTTTGGCGTATTTACGTTATATTATCTTATTCGTCACTAGACAGGTATGCGTGTGAATGTGTCCGCTCGCGACCCTCCAGCGACCCAGCCAAACCTCTTGCCCCATGTTGAGAAACACTGGCCTACGCAGAATATTCTGCTTGGTTAAACGGCCAAGCAAGATACTGTGGATCACAGGATTGACGCCAACCGCTCGGCCGTAGCCAGTTCATGCATCCAAATATATTTCTCAACTCAAAACTGGAGCAACCAAGCAATCTTTGTTGATGTCTTGAAGTAATCAAACTCGGATTCCCGTTTAAATAACTGCAATTTCAGTGGTTTAACAAAATCCAAACCTAATCGAACGCGTGAATGTGACAAGGGGAGTTCGATCGTGCAGCGCGTGGTAAGAAAACGTTGCAAGGTGACAGCAGTGGTTTCGCAACAAGCCCTCGAACGGATTAATCGATATGGACGGCGTTATATTGCACGATGGCGACTGTCTCCACCTTCTTAACGCACGTTTCTGGCTTCAGGTCGTTATTCAGCAGCGGCCGGTGGGGATACAAGCCACGGATGCTATGGATGGAGCAGGCGCTCGTGAACGTCGTGCCATCATCCGCACAAAGGCACTCGAATACACGACAATAACTCGACGTATGTGGATTGCAACTCCAACTAAGTCATTTCAACCGAGTCAGCTGCCTTCACGAAGCTGCCGCTGACTGCGCAGCGGGGCAATTGACGACATGGTTCTTTTGTTGGTTTGACTTCGACGTCAATGTTTGTCTTGGGTTAGTGGCAAGGTAGCGTAAAGTCAATAGCAAGTAATTCGGTTTGAAGATATATGACCCTCGCTGTGCTCTGAACATGATCACTGAAGATTGTCTCGATCAGTTGGTTCGCTTGATAAAACGAAACACAAACGGTGCATTTTGGCCGATGAAATGTTATCCGAGTAAAGAAAACGAACTTCATAGCAGTATAATTTACGGAAGCACCGGCGTCAGGTCAAAGAGACAAACGTTTGTTTTCCGCGTCACAACGCAATGTGCACAACATATGTTTTAACAGCTTTAGGACCCCCTCACAGGTGACCTGCGTTGACGCAGGGGTGATGTTCAAACTATTACAGGACCGAGTGGGGTATGGAAAGGAAAGCTCAGGTGCAGTCGTTGGAGTCACAGTCAAATGAATTTTCGACGAACTGTTTGCAGGCGAAACTAGGCCCGGTGGCGCAACATCTTTGCTTCCACCAAGTACAACAAACGTGGCGTTTTCGGGACACACGCCAAAATGCACTCATATGTCCACAGAAGGAACAGCCTCCGCGGCCGAAGTTATCTTCTAGGTTGTGATATAAACAGTCACTTTTTTAAAAGACAGTTCAGAAGCAAAGCTTCATACGGAAACAAGACAGCCCATCAAATTTCTTTCACGGAGTGAAGTTTGCCACAGCCTACTAGTCAGCATATGCGTTGGATCAGGGGTCACCAACATGGTGCCAGCGGACACCAGGTCGCCCGCGGTCCTGTTCTGAAAGACATTGACGAATGTCTTTAATTTTTATTACTGATAACATAAAACAAATTGAGCAAATTTTTATTTCAGAAGTGTGCGTATCAAACTGGCAGCCCTTCGCATGAATCTGTGCCAAGACGTAGCTCTAAGTTTCAAAAAGGTTGGTGACCCCTGCGTTGGATACCTACTTGGTGCAACTTTTCTTCCATGGAGCCACGCATGCTCTCTGGACATTTATCGATTTTTCCTCTTGTTTCGGATATCATGTCTTCTAGCTCGGCAAGTTTGATTTTTTCTTTCTCAACAAGACCGTGATGCTGCGACAAAGCAAGTGGTTAGTCAGGAACTGCATTCGATGGAACTACATTTCAGCTTCAACGAATGAAAGTAACGATAAACATTAAAGCTCACAATACAAGTAATTAAATTTAGGATAAAAACTTAAGCTTGGGATAAAGGTTAATTTTGAGACACAAGTAATTAAGCTCTGAATAAAAATTAAGTTCATGATCAAAATGAAGCTTGGGATAAAAGCGCTGTTTGGAGCAGAAACGAAAAAAGCGTACAGTGGCAACATGAACTTCTTGATGTAAAAGAATCCCAGAAGTGTACTCAAGCTGGCTACATATCAATAAAGAGCTCTATGTCTTGTGCTGATTTACAATGAACGCCTGATGTTCTGCTCAGAGTGCAAAGTTTCAGAACATTATTGCTTTTCTTTCGAAAGAGTAGCTTCATGTCACGTAGATGCAACACAAAATAATATGTACACCAGGTGATCATTGCGGCAAAGATAGTTCTTCTCGCGTCTGTTACCCAAAGCTTTTGATAAACCAACTATCACAAGTAACTCAGTGAGTACAAGGACTAAATTGCTGCAAAAATACAAACTGCGTTACGCTGCAGTGCAATCAAATAGCCCTGCCGTTTCCATGCGAGGTAGGATTTAGTTCATCGTCCAATTACGGGCATTTGACCTCAATCTGCTCGCTGGCATCTTGCCGCGCTATCGTAACACTAGTGTTTGTCTGCATGATGACTTTGGTTGGGAGAAAAATGCTTGAACAAGCTCCATTACCGGAAAAAGCAATGGTTAGTGGATATCATAAGCTAAACGTTATGCACAAAAAATTAAGTCCATCAATTCGTCCGCAAAATATTGCAATACCAGCGAGTCAAAACATTATTGCAACAGCAAATATGCTTCGCAACTTTGGGATTCTAGTAGTTCGAAGGTATAAATTCCAGTAACGCTGCTAAACAGGAATGTTTATCCCTCGGCTCTAATAACCTGGGAAAGCAACGGACGGAAACTTCTCGCATTGTTTCAATTAAATCTGTGCAACAGTATTGAATATCCTGTGTACGCGTGATAAACATTCACACAGTATCTTCAATTTCAGGTATAAATGGTTGATAACTACAGTATTCGATGTAAACAAACCTTTTCACGCTGCGTCATGTAATCTTCTTCGAGCTGTATTATCTTGTCCTTGATTCTTTCGCAATCACGGACATCATTTTTCAGTAATGTCTTTTCCGCACTCAGTTCTCCTTCAATTAATGCCTTCTCCATGTCGAGCTGCACGTGGAAAATCACCAGGTGACGAAATCAAACCCATTAAGCTTTGTCACCAATAATAGTTAGTTCCTTGGGTTTAGCATTTCGTAGCAGCATTCACCAGTTGCAAGACAAGCTAAAAACATGCTATATTACCTAACAGAGCAAGATAGATGCGCAGATATGCTAAGCCTAAAATTTGGGCATTAGAAGTTTTACGTATTTCTCTACTATTTGGCGAAAAAGAAAACACGCCCACGCATCATTCTTGGTGTCAAAGCATGAATGATTATACCGGTGCTGTTTCTCGACAATCTATTTAACAAACATTATACTCCATACTTCTACACGGCCTTAAACCACGTGCACCTTCAGCTCGTGTCGGCTCGCTGTTTCTACCCTTGCTTCCGTCTTCTCACAGATGAGCAGAGATAGTGTAAAGCTTATTTCATGTCGTCATAGTTTAGGCTGAATATGAACCAAATGCTACATAACCTTGCTGATGCGAGCACAAAAAGTACTGTCGTCTCGTAGTCATCTACCAACAACCCCGCGTAGTACAAGCTAGAAATCGACCACTGTATTGCTCTACTGGCAGGACCAGCTGAATTTCCAGGGATCCTTTTTGGTCTGCCAATATGTTAAATATTAACGCGTGGTGAACCTGCTTATTATATCCTGTGCACGATTGTTAACAAACCAGAACCGCTCCAGACATCCATTACCCGGGCCATTTCTTGGGCTCTGCCAATGCCTGACTCGCTGCAAAGGGCTAATCACGAAACAGAAAAGTTGCACTAAGTGCTGAAACCGGAAACCTGTGCGGGTAACAAGTTTTTGCCTTTTCCCTGTTCTCAGTTTCGGTAGAGTGATCAGAATCAAGTGACCTTAACGATAGGCAGACAATACAAAAGCAAACTATCGCCATTGAAGATGACACTTATCGGTTGGGTGAACGCAGACAACTAGCCCTTGCTCTTTTGCGTCAGCTTCTTCCTGATCACCTTCGAACGCTGACAAAACCTTGTTCGCTGCCAGCACGTTGGAAAATCGCAAGATCGCAGAAGACGTTTTGTCTTTAGTCGTCCTGCAGTGAGGATCCGCCAGCCACAGGAGTGTCAAGCATGTCATTTTAACCGCTCGCAGTGATCGTTCAGTTGACGCGACTGTACGCGGTTGTCGGGTCAACGAGCTACTTCACCGCTGGCAAGAGGTGAGGAGTGTGAGCCATTCAGGTCACGCGACCAATACAAGGTAAACGCAATTTCCAGTCGTTGTGTTTGATGTTGATGACGATTGTAGCACGGATAGTGATTTTGAATGCATTCAAGTGCACGGTAGAACATCAAATAATAGCAATCTGACTCGCACACAGGTGCTCTGCGTTTCGCACCTTCAGTCTTTTGATCAACGTACTTTCTAAACGTTGCCAATAAGCTGAAAAGCGATTTTGAAATGCAAATGGCAGTCAGTTGGATTTTTATTTGAAGCTGGACAACATAAAGCGAAAAAGGAGAAAAGCAAACTGGCGGTTTTCTCCACATAGTTGAGGGCACGCTTGCCCGGGGCAATGGCCACGAGACTGACAACCATTCTGAAGGCCACTACATTAAAACACACAATGGCAATTAAAGCTGCCGTTACACGGAGTGACAGGGCGCCAGGAAAGATATTTGCATTGATGATACAGTCTCCAGGTTGCCACAGGCAATCATGTAGCTCAAGCAGTTTCACTGTCTCTCATATAAGGACCGTTAAAAGGGAAGTGGACTTCTCGAATCTCTTAAGCGTTATTACATTCCTTTCGCGATGATATCTTGGCCTGTCTGTTTCGAAATCATCAGGAACACAAAAAGCACAATCTGCAAATTTTCCTGTAAAAAGGATCCTACATAAGATTGTAAGCTCCAGGCATCACTCATTTACTACCGCCTTGATTTGTGACGATCTCAGAATATGTCTGGAGGTTATCTCTACTTGAAAGCTCATGCAAATCAGTATTTCCTAAAATCGCCGTATAGAACTTGTGTTCGAAGTATCTTGAAGCAAAGTTTAGCAACGTTTAATACTGTTTGCAAAATTTAATACTGTTAGGATTTCCGATCGCAACAAAATGGTGCTGTGACCAGGATGTGAAGGTCGTGCCAGGGTCAGCCTTCACACAAAGAACGTGCGATCGGTGCGGTTCGTTGTAAAAAGGAGGGGATGTTGTTGCAACCTCTCCGGTGGTGTTG
>Ga0210059_1006166_pt1 | contig 19256 bp, 16 predicted proteins | sample Ectturendosymbi2_FD_188042 | JGI IMG/M metagenome (GOLD analysis project Ga0210059, IMG submission 188042) | Ecteinascidia turbinata endosymbiont from Florida, USA - Sample 2 (SPAdes) (version 2) | ecosystem: Host-associated > Tunicates > Ascidians > Unclassified | place: Key West, Florida... | reverse complement strand
AACCGCATAGAACCACTGGCTTTTCAGTACCGATGGGGCTGGCGTCGCTGCGCTGGGCACGAGACCGTCGTCGGCCAAGCACAGCAAAAGCCGAACGTCAAAGACGTTAAGCATAACCTGAGTTAGGAGCTGTGGCCTGCAACAACAAAACATCACGTAAATGAAGGATCCTTTCGATAGGGTCGCAAGTTGCAAAGAAAAGCGTTAAAATGAATGAAACGCGTTACATTAAAAGTTAAGTCAGATCTCTTTGCTGCACAATGTAAACTGTCGTTGTTATCTCGACCTGGGACCAACTTAGGGCCAATTTACTTCAGGCTACACACAAAACCATTTACATTTGAAAACTTTTTGAAGTAAAACTCATTCGCTTCCTGCGAAATTACAGACGAGGACTGAATTTGAACACGAAGTTGTTAGCCAGCAAGCCGGTTTCTAACAGCAACCGCAGCAGGAAGCTATTGAAAGACCTGCTCGTTTTTCTGCTTCAAGAAATTTATTGTTCGCAGTGCTTTACATAAGAAAGCAGCGCGGGAAGAAACAATGCAACAAAAACATTTCTTAAAAATTTTAGATTTTTTTCGCTCGATTTCTGCCTTTAAACTTTAAACTTCCTTACATTAAAACGCGTGATGACGTTAGCGTACATTGCGCAAACGTCATCACACGTCCCGAACATACCATCCCGGTCCAAAGGTCACGTCGGTCAATCACGTGCCTACACCTCTCCACTGGCAGCAGTGAGTAAATTTGGAGAGGTGTGAATTCTTAACGCCGGTCACGATCGTTGGAGTATTATCGCGTGTTAACATTGCGGGGTTGCTAAACCGGGGCCGTCTGATCCTAAAGAAGGCCACGGGGCGTTTTTGGGGGCCACGAGTAGACTTCTGGTCATGGCCTTGGCTTGTTTCCTTTAGATGTTAATAGCTGCATACTTTTTTCATTAATTCTCTTTGCATTAAATTCTGTGTATATCGTCAATACTAAGGCAGTTTTTTTATTGGTGGAGCAGGGGGCATGGGCGTTGCGTGTCTCTGAAAAGAAGGGGGCCACGAACAGGGGCGTAACGAGGTCAGATGGCGCCCGGGGCAAAAACCAAGTTCGGCGCCCTCATGTTCGAACCTGAGATCTTTCGGAAACAAATTCACTGTATTGAAGAAAGTACTTGCGACATTTTTGGGACTTTTCGGCGCCCGGGGAATTGCGCCCCTCTTGCCCCCCTCGTTACGCCCCTGGCCACGAACCTTGAAAGGTTGAGAAACACTGCCTTAGAGTTTTGTCGCGTTCGTCTATTCGCGCACCATGCACTCGAACGTAAATGCAGCAAAGCTTTAAAAACACGTCAAGTCAGGAAAAAAAGTACATAAATCCTCGCATTTCTTAACACTGATCAGCCATCGCCAACATTTATGACAAGCTATATGTTGTCAACAAGCTATAAGTTATATGTTGAAAAGTGATTGATTTGGCTTCACTTAAAATCCTATTTCTCTCCTTTCAAACAAACCATTACGCTGCTAATAACTCAGAACTAATGACAACGCGTTTCACATCAAACCCAACCCCTGTGTTAGGTGGTGTAAGTACTGCGACCAAACTCAGTATTTCAATAAGTAGATGCATTGCGTCATGGCATACACCTGTGAACAGACGATCCTGTGATATCTGTAATAAATGTGCTGAGCAAATACGCAAACATCATGAGTGTGCCAGCATCGTTGCAGATGTACATCGCGCGACACAGTATTATGGTGTGAATGGAACTGTTCGGAGAGCGCGGTCAGCGATTTTTCGTGAAAAAACAAAAGAAAAAAAGAAAAGAAAAAATAAGACCGATGACGTGGGTGCAAAAGATCACAGGTTATCAAATATAGTCGAAACATTCCAAGCATTTTTTGCAAACAAAACAGGACGAGGAAACAGCTGACTTGCAACGCATGCCATCTTGATGAATTGTACTGGTGCTTGCGCAAAGCTACTATCGTTCTTCGCAGCCATAAACTCAAAGAATTCCAAAAAAACAACGCTGGCAGCCGAAACTCAATCGCAATCGCGCCTTGGCCTGCGCTTTTGTTGCTTTCGTAGATGTTGCAAGCCAAGCCTCAGTCTTCTTTGGGTACAAAATGTTAAGGGTACCGAGTAACGAGATAAATGTCTACACCTCAACCATCGCCGTGGACAGGAGACTACGCAAAGTCAAAGTCAGGATTAGGCTCATTTCACGCTTCTGGAACAAATTGCGTGCGGAGATGGAAAGGCTTAGTGGGTGCGATAAATATTTAAGATTAAAAAAAAATCTTACTTCTCACGGAGCTCACACCCGCTCACAGAAAACATGAACAAACCTCGGATCCGTCCAAACGAAATAACTTGAGCTGGAAGAGTTTCGCGAGCTGGCAATAAGCGAGTTTTGCGATGACCGTCGGCGAATGGTGTAATCCATAACCGAGCTTTGATAGTCGTGCATCGCTTCTGAACAAACGAACGGAAATGTAAACTTAACAGACGATGTTGGAAGATGCCTTTCCAGAAGGCGATGCGCGCAAATGCAAGGTGTTCTTGCATCCCTCCCTTTAAATCAAAACTTCATTTGCTCTTTTCACAAAACCAGGCATCACGTGACAAACACTCGTAACCGGTCTGGACCTTGTTGAGTGGTCAGCAGAATGAGCCGGTGAAATAAACGGTGACGCATTCGCTCGTTCAGATTAAAAGCAAACATTAGCGAACCATTAAAGCAACTGCCTGGCAAAGGTGAGCTGTTGGCATTGTGCACGCATTTCCATTCACGTAATAAACTTTGTAATGCTGTGAAAACCCGAAAACCCATTCCACAAAAATGTAAACCTCGAGATCAGGAACAGAGAAGCGCTTAATGGTTTGAGCATTTAATGACATCTATTTTTCTAAAAACTAGATCAGCTTATTATTTTTGAGATGAGAACGTCCTGAGATTGAAGGCATCGCTTGTTATGGTCAACAGAACGAAGTGCAATGCATCGTAAAGTGCACTGTGCTAGCTTTCACATGAACGGCGTCCGAGAAGCTGTCGGCTCTTATTTTGCAATGGAATGCCAGAGGTGGAATTTCTTGGCAATTAAAATGATTTTGCATGACTGATATAACCGACAAACATTTTAATTTTGTGAGTACCACGGCACCATCGTGTCATTGCGCTGTGTTCTTATCAGGGTTGATTCAGGATTGATTTAAATCATTTGATTAAAACTTTGATTTACATCAAGCAATAAAAATAAATGAAATCAAGCACAAAAATCACACGCAGTTTTGAAGCTTTGTGTGATTTCTATGACACATTTATACGGCATTCCAATAGATTTTCACTTATATTAGTATAGAAAGCAAAAAGCTCTTACGACAAACGCAAGTTAAAAGCAACTAAAGTTTTATCATAGCTTCTGTGAGGTCACAGATCCTGTGTCAACTAACTTCAAAAATGGCATCTAGGCTGAAATCACTAACTCTTTTCGGTCTCGGAAGTCAGAACTGTTTGAATTCCGCAAGTTTGAACATGCAGACTACCTTGAAGCTGTTTGAACATGCAGACTACCTTGAAGCTACTGTTTTTTCGGTCATCGACCGATTTTTTTAACATGGGCGAAAGAAATTAAGTAATTTCAGTTGCAATGTCTGAAAATATAGACTCGTGAGTAGTGAATACTGTTGCGTCGACTTCAGTACAACTGTGGGGCAAATGACTGAAATGTCTCAGTGACCAAAATTTTTCAGCGAAATATCTCAACGAAAAAACAGGCACAAAATAAAAGTTGCATCTAAATTCCATCAAATAAGTAGACTGCTGACTGTAGACATAGTAGTTTTAGAACATAATTTGGTTCATAATAACAGATATATTATAGGTCTTTACGGTTTTATACACGTAAGCCATACTTTTGCAGAAGCTGAACTAGTGAAAGCTGCGTTACAATAATGAATTTTAACAATCGACTTGGCACCAAAACAGCTGGAAAGCCTGTTACTGTGGAGAAGCTTCATAGCATGCCATTTTCAGTGCCCATGAATTTTATAACTGATGGTTTGAGTATTGCCATTTCAATAAACATTTCATTTTGTATACCGGTACTGGTGTTATGAATTGTAAAGCGACATGGCATAAGCGCAAAGAAAGTTTTGATGAAAGTTTAGCTGTGTCTATTTGCTGCAAAAAAAACAAAGAACAAACAAGTTATATTAAAACAAACTATTTGGAATTTAAAATTACAAGTGTTAAGTGGCCATCCGCTATACATTAAAATAAAAGAATAATAATAAAGATCTATTTTAAATAAAATCATGATTTTTAACAACCCTGGCTCTTACACATCGCTTATGGTTGTCATTAATCGCGCCCACTACCTCAGTTCAATTCGTTGGCATAAAGCGTAAGAGCGTGCGGTGTTGAAACGCCACTGAGAGCAAACTAACTACGGCTGTCAGGCTGCATACCGGTTGGTTGTCAGTTGTCCCAGATGACCCACGTGGCAGAATCGATGGTTATAGCGACGACTATAATTTATTGAAAATATTTAAGTCAGCGCGATTAGGGAATGCAGCATTATTACCTATTCTACGATTCGAAACAATTGTTTTTTTCGTTTACAACAGTAAACCATTTCCTTCTGGTGGCTTGACCTTGTTTGCAACGCATTTTGCTTCAGTAAACCATATAACCACATTGCGCATATTAAACTTTGTACTCAGAGCAAACGGCTTTTACGTACTGCTATAAATTGTTCCCTTCAAGTAGCTTCATCATAGGGAGGTCTGCAGCCTAAATGACCCCTGGTCCTTCGTAGCCTCCCACTCCCCTATGCATTTTATAAATCAGTGTACGGTACTTGGAAGTCATCACAGCACTACATTATAACAATCGTGATGGCGTCAGCCATGCGTGTGCCCATTAGGCTTGTGTTTCATCAAAGTAAATGTATTAGCGCCATCAAGCGTATACTTCTCTACTACCGCCACGTATATATCGTGGTGTTCGTTAATTTCTTTCATGAATTTGTGTGTTCCTTTCATTTAACTCATGTATTTCTGTGTTCCTTGTTACTGCGATGCATGCTTAAGTCTAGTGCGTTGCGTGTGGGAGTGAAGACGTTAGAAATACCTTGGGAGAAGTTTTTGCCTGTTTGGAAACAAAGCTTCGTAATATCTGGGTTCAAACGTTCGCACATAACTTACCAGGCATTTCGTTCAACGCCGTGCTTGATCCGGGATCAAACGCAGACCGCAGCTGGAATTTCTTCAGTTTTTCTGTCATGTCTGAAAGAACAACGAAGGTTTGATGTTCGAAAAATGCACGATAGTTGTTTTTTTCTCATGGAAAGAGAAATACGCACGCGAACGAGGGCGGGGCAGGCATCGTCGCAAGCAAGTGCCACTCACCTCAATGGCGGAAACTTGGATTTTTCTTTTCGCTGAGACATGTTAGTCATTAGTTCGAAATCGTTGAAAAGCGTTTATCATTTTTTCGTTATCGGTTAATTTTCATGGCTGAAAAGGGCATTATGGCTGAATTGACTTAATTTTTTTCGCTCGTTTCAAAAAACATTCGGTCAACGACCAGAAACCAATCCCAGGCGAAACGACATTGAAGATCTGACATGCAGGGTTGCGGAGTCGGAGGTAAAATATCCGACTTTTCCAAAATTGCCGACTCCGACTCCCAACCCCGACCTTTCCAAATTTCCGACTCCGACTCCTTAACGTAAAGGGAATGAAGTTTGGCTTTTAAAATCAATGGAAATCGTGGTGCACAGCAACAAATATGTTTCAACAAAAGTTTCAAAAGAAATTGTACAGTTTCAACAGGAATTCCCAACTTAGGAGTGTGATGGAAAAAATGATCTAATTGGACATCCGGAGTCGCAGTCGAGTCGGACAAAAAAATCCGACTCCTACTCCTAGTGTTGTTAGGAATCCGACTTCACCCAAAAACCTCCGATTCCTTACGACTCGAACTCCGCAACCCTGCTGACGTGAACTCTGACCGCTGCCACCGTCACGTGATCGCATACAAATTAAAGCCTTTACTCAAACGCACCTGAATTCTGCGCTTGACTGCCGTTGATTGTTTAGGAGGGACAGTGGTTCTCAAATTCTTTCAGTAGTGATCCACCCTTTGGGCGGATATTTTGTACCCTTTTGCAGTAATCATGAGCACAATAATAATCAGAAATGTGCCTATATTTACTGTTCTTTCATGTTAAAATTTCATTATGACGACACACAAAAAATTCGTGAACTCACTGGGGCACCTTTGCCTACCGTACGCCATGTGAGAACCACTGATTTAAGATTTGCAACAGGGAATAAAGCAAATATAAATGTGGGTCATTGAGAGGATTAAGGTCGGCGAAACTGCAACTGCGAACATATTGGTTTGACAAATTGAAAATGATTAAGTTGGCAGTTGCATAATGAGCAAACTTTAATCAACGATGTCTGTTCCTCTACAAACAATTCAGCAACACTAGTGATGTGGCAAACGCGCGCGGTTTTTCGAACACTTACTTTGACAGTCCTTGCATCAATAACACCGCAAGTGCTTTGTGACAAACACACTCAATGTGATAAACATACTCAATAACACGTCTTCGTCTAAGTTTCACCTGAAACGCTTGTGCCTAAATCGTTTGAAATATCCTTGCTTGTTTATTTTTTTTGCTTTGTAACTTCATACTGAATAGGTTGACAAAGAAAATATATAAGCGTTGGGCTACCGACAACAACGCACCCATTACCAACAATTATTTGGACCTGTGACCAAAGGATGTTCCCTGGCTAAAGGGTATCGGTAAAAATTGACGACGGTATTGGATTCGGACCATTCAATGCACATGTCCACCTTAATTTAGATTTAGAGTCTTCAGACCACATGTGTCAAACTGGTGGCCCGCGGGCCAATTGTGGGCCCTTCACGTCTTTTTATGTAGCCCGCGAAGCCTAAATTTTAAGACTCAGCCTGCTTATGTTTAGGAACTGTAGTGGTTTGTACCTGTTTACAAAGGCGAACGACGTTCTTTGACATGTTATAACTTTGTTATTTTAGTCATCTTGCAGACCTGACATCTGTCTTTAAAAAAGTTATTCAGTTTTAAGGCTCTTTTTACTGCAACATGACCATTATTACGTCACAGGGACGCTGTTAAGCATTAGCGAAGCGTAGATGATTGTGGTAAATTCTGTTACAACTGGCCCCTTGAGGGCAACCATACAGTTAACACAGGCCTTTTGAGGGCAATCACAATGCTGATATGGCCCTCAGTGAAAATGAGTTTGACATCCCTACTTTAGACATTAGTGAAGCTTCCTCAAAACTGCCAGAGCATTGAACTCAGTACGCATTTATTTTCATCAAAAACGAATTGAAGCGACAGGTTTTGCACATCTTACCGTTTTATAGCAACCACAACCTCGCCTTTACGACCAGGAGAAAAAACGACACAAAACGCCACTTTCTTTTATTGTGAATGATCAAAATTTATGGAATAATGTCTTATCTAAAAAAATGCTTCACCAAACTACCTGTGACAACGATCATGATCGTCATCAGCTCCACACAGTCCGACTGGTAATCGTGCTTTGGATCGCGTTCGATGGAGACGAGAATCATGATGGTGCTTGGGACGCAACTCAACAAGAAGTAGAGGAACATGCTAGGACACCTGCATGTATAGAAATAAATGCTGCTGTGCTGCGACTATTTCAACCGAAGATGCTTTTCATCGGTGAGGTCCCAGGACAGAGTTTTGAGCGGATTATCTCGAGAGAGCAATTTCGTAGTCGAATCAGCATTTGCGGTGTCACGTCACGTGCGTTTGTCAGCATTTGCGGTGTCACGTCAGCATTTGCGGTGTCACGTCAGCATTTGCGGTGTCACGTCAGCATTTGCGGTGTCACGTCACGTGCGTTTGTAATGTCGCGTCAAGCGCGATAAACAGTACATATTTTGAAAGAAAGCCTGAGCCGTGTAGTGTTCGATGAAAATAATTCGTTGCTATAACCAGCCAATAGCATAAGGTTCACGGCCCATCAAAGCCCGTGCACCTTACAATTTTCGTGTGTACAAAAACTTTATTTCCAACAAAACTTCATCCTTGATGCGTCTTCGCCCAAGCTACAAGATCAGACGATGAAAAGGTCCTACATGCTGACCTACTGCAAGCAACAAATTAAACGTCCTACAAGGTTGCAGCATTACAGCAAACATTAAGAACAGAGCATTCTCGACAGGCCAAAGGGTCAAGAGGGCTATTTTCATGCCAAGGGAACTTCCCAATCACGACGTCTACAGCACAATTGAGAAAATGACACGTGCCTGTGACCTCATACAACAGTGGTTCCCACCTTTCTTTGACCACGCACCCCTTCAGCATTTCGACAGATAAGCATGTATCCCTGAAGTTTCTTATGACAAAGAGGCTGAGTAAAATAACAAAAGCCCACTGAATTTGTAATAGGACGTTTAGATTGTTAGAACTATAAGGATATACTCCGCTTTTATGTCGCAAAGTTAATTTATTTAACAATAAGCGCAATGACTTTTGAAAATAATATTCATTGATATATGTATAAATATTTGGAAATCAATGACATATAAACATATTTTTACCTTCCATTGCTAACTTCAAATGTAGCCCTTCCGATAAAAATGTACCCCTAGGGCTACATGAACCTCAGATTGGCAATCCCTGCCATATAACAATCGCATGGGGAATTGACAAAAAGTTGACATGTTTCAAACGCCACTATGACTTGCTCACCAAAGCAAAGATCGAAAAAATGTCAAAGACACTTACCATCTTCCTTTTCGGAACGTGGCAAACTTCATCCATTGAAACGAAAGTTTCACAGGGATCCATATTAAAAGCGTAGCAGCGGCCACGTAGCTTATGATGAGAGCAACGAGAAGCCAGTACTCAGTCGGCACTTGGTGAGAACTGACGGTAGCTTTGGCCAATCGCACCCCTGTGACAAAGACAGGGGTAGCGAAGGCGCCCCACTGGAAAGCGTCAAGCACAATGCGCTTGGCAGTTTTTGATCGCGACATCCGCGTGGATCCGAAGATTTGCTAGGCGCTTAAGTCAGTCTTCTTTTCCCGGTATAATCAAGGTTGGGAGCCGGTAACCCGTTCTTCCGGGAGCAGACGGAAGTATGTGTCTTTTTCTGCAAACCACGTTGAACGATTGAGCTTCCAACAAAGTTGACGAAAAACTTCAACAGGTGAACGCTTAACAGAAGTTTCCGCCTTAACAAAATAAAAGATCTTAGACTTCTTGCAGCCAGTCATGGAGCAAGTTTGTCGGAGCCCTATTGAATCAATTGTTTAACCTGCTCATCAATCTGAATGAGCGGCTAACACTACAGAAAAAAAGATCTGTTTTCCATCTGAGATGCACGCCTTCAACTCCCGAACCTTTTTCTGCAAACTACACAAGCAACAAGGTGGTCTTTGCACATCACTAGTACCTGCGTATTTCGAGGCTCGCCACTGCAGCTATTATTGTTTTGAAAATCTTAAGAAAAAACGCCGCACTTCTAAGGTGAAAGCAACAACCGATAGAAGATTCCCAACTAAGTACAGGTGAGCATCTGCAGCTGCACGCTTGAGGTGAAGAGCAACTAGCTCTAACTGGCACTGGTACGGCACTGCATGTAACCGTCTTTCGCAAGTGACCATGGCGAGCGAGCAGACTCGGGATGAAGTGGATTAAAAGCGTTTTACGATCTAGGGTCAATGGTTTGTAAACTTTGATGCAGTTGCACGGTCGCCCTGATTAATGATTCGCCCGCGCGAAAAAGAGGATCGGTTCGGCGCGATGACGAAGATAGTGAATGATCAACTTCGCGTCGCGATTGCGGTTCGAACAAATGCAATGGAGCACAGTGCAGTGTATCGCATACTTCGAATATTTACAAAGCGTGATTGGCAGCATCGTGAGAGTCCGATATCGGTTGGGGGGATTTTTCAGGCGAGACCTTCTTTGAGAAGAAGGCGCTTAAAAGGTTCCCAAGCAAAGAAAAACAGATTTTACATTTGATTTCGAACACACAGTTGCGAAAAACATTGCACGACTTTACTCAGTAACCTCGAACACTATCCCGAGCTGGGTTTTTGTTCGCTGAGACATTTCGGTCATTTGTCCCATAATAACGTTAAAACTCGCCGCAACAGTATTCACTAGCTCAGATTTTCGGTCATTATGAGTGGATTGACTCAATTTTGTAGGTCATTTTTTAAAATTCGGTCTACGAGCAAAAAAAAACGTAGGTACCAAGTCATATAAAATTTTAGCAAGGATCTTGCGAAAAAAGCGTCACAAACAGGAGATAATGAATTTCTGAAAAGAACCTAACTTCGCCGAGCTATTTTTGGAACTCGAAGAAAAAATTTACTTGATTTTCCACGAAGTTAACTGTATTTCGGTTGTATTTCGTTCGTCGCTGATGGCCAGTGTTGGAGCAAAGCACATTGTGCTCGAGAGTTTTACGCGTTGACAACAGCGAAGGTGGTAAAGGCTGAAAATAATCGGTTCGTGAATAAAAAATTCATAGAAACGGCTCTTTAATATCCGCTAGCATCCACCACGCAATGGCAATCACGATAAATCTTAACGCACATTTTTCGGCGCACTTGCACTACCTTGACGCTACGAATTGCAAGTTCGGTTTTCGAGCCTGAGCAGAGTCTTTAAGTCCGTCGATGAAAACTACAAGAAAGGACGATTATTTAGCGACGTACGAAATGAGACTCGTGTTCATCAATGTGAATGTCTCTGGCGTGACAAATTTTCATTATAATCCCTTATCGGCTTTCAGCGTCAGGTTTTGTTTGCTAGGAAGTATCAGAATGGGGTAGAACGCGGACGATTGCAACGAGGCATGGCTGGAAATTAAGCAAAAGCGGAAGTTGTCGATACCAGTTTTGCCAGTTTGTTTTTTTTTAAACCAAATTTGTAATTTTTGGCCTTTTTTCAACTCCTTTCAATTATTTTTATATTTGGAAGAGGCCAAATCAGATTTGGCTTTTTTGGACTTTTTCAACCATTTCAATTTTTATGTCGGTTTGGCAGATTTTAAATTGATTTTGGCAGATTTCTGGACACAGAATGATAAACTTTGCACTATAATTTCACAATTTTTAGTTTTGCTGTTTTCATTCTTTTAGTTTTTTCTGTTTCAGGTTACTCCTGAGCAATACCAGAATTTTCGGGAGGTTTATTGAGTTGGCTTTATTCTTTATATGTATATAGTGTATTTTCAAAGTGCTGTGCCACTTGTAGGGTGTTTGCAGGTGTCGTTGTGTATTTTTGTATGTCATTTTTTACTCATACCAACCTGACAACCTTGATAGAAAGGCACAGCGCAGATGATGGAAATCATTCAAAGAAAGTCGCGCAGGATGGACGCTGGCTTTGGCTTTTATGAGAATCTGGCACGGTCCAAGATTTGTTAAGCCCGGACCGCCCATAGCAAGCAAAATCCCGCCCATTAGCGGCCCGTGGACAGAGGACATTTTGTCTTTTTCAGTCCGGCCTGCCCAGGCCCGTTAAGCAATCATACGGTTTACTTGCAAATATCAAACAAAAGCAATTAACTGTGAATGCGGTAATGATTAGGTACATATAAAAACACCTATTAATTTACAAGGAATTAGTCTCACTAACTTTTCACGCCAACGAGTGGTTATCCTAACTTAAAACTTTGCTTTGAAAGTTTTTTCATCATTAACGAGCGGTAGCGGCCCGGTGAAATCTAACCGCTAAAAATATCGTTAGTAGTCCGCAGGATCAGCCTTAGCGGCCCGTCCAAAAACCGGACAATTATCGGCCCGCACCACCTCCTGCCTGTGAGCGCCCATTTCCATTTGCTTGCGCCATGGGCCACGCGGCTGCTTTCGCAGTGAGTGCGAATGCTGCACTGGTAGCGAGACAATGACAGCACCGCGCGTGAACGTTCCTTGCACCTATCCATCAACGCCGAGCACGAGGCTGGACAGGCCGCAAGTCTTCGGTATCACCCGACCAGGATGCGAACCCAGCCTACCAGCTTTGGTGGCGCATGCTCAAATAGCTGTCTCACTTAGCCGGTCCAGTCTGCTCAGTGTGCATCTTAAATCGTTCTTGTTTTTAACCTTTCCAACGCTAGTGCTAAGACGCTTGCTCAAAGTTATAGCGATTTAAAGCCTGAGCTTTTCTAAGTGAAAGTCTGCTGTTCGCTTCGGGTCAGTTTACACTTTATGTCAAAACTGCATCGGAGAAGCGTGCGTTAAAGAAATAAACACAAATAACTCGTAACTCAGTCAGGGTAGACAAATTTTCGACGACAGCAGGAAATCATTTGTTAAATTTGCAATACACTGTAACATCAAAAAATGCAGATGCACACGAATCAATGCTGGTTACACGCCTCTAAATGAAGGTAGATATCCACGATTCATAAAAATTACACCCATTTTTCTTATCGATAAAACTCTTTGCTATACAGTTTTATGTAATGGCAAACCCATATTTTTAGTATGGTTTATTACATACCTCTTAATTTTGTTGCTTGCAAGCCTCTCTGGACCACTCCAGTATGTCTACTTTGGTGCATCCATAGTGCTCTTGAGTAACCTCAACAGGCAAGTCGTAACTTTGCATCTTTTTGAGACATGTACTGATGGGATGTCCAGCAAGAAACCCTCTTCCCGGATCACTGAAGAAGATTCTAGAACGCGGGCTAAGTTGGGAGAACTTTTGCGCCCAGCTGCAAGTAACGGCGATCATTTCTCCATCATAGAACATGTCGCCAAACAACACCACGTCAAAAAATGGTATTGGCATATTAAAAACGTTCTGACCATGTACATGATCACTGGAATTCAGTTGAGTACATCGCATAGACTTCACGGAAGAGTCTGATGCCAAGAGATCATCACTAGTGAGGAAAAAACTTCTGTTTTTATTGCACAGCTGGTTGTTGGAATTCACAACCAGAGCATCTTGAGTGCTTAATGCTTGAGGCTCAGACCAAACATTGATATTGAGTTTATAGTTGAGCCATATTGCGTGTAGTGCCACTTCATCAATATCATTTGCTACAACCTGTTTTGCACCAAGAAAGTGGCTGGCAATTGCAGTTGCACCACATCCGCTTCCGATTTCCAGCACTTGCTGAAACCAGCATAAAATGAACTTAGTTTTCCTAGTTGTAATGGAATAATTACAATATGCAACAAGAACAAACATTTAAACTGACAGTATTTGCAATTCCAATGCCTCACTGTTTACAACTAATTTTTCGAAAGTTCTGCCTTTACATTTTAGGATCCAGATGAAAGTCGTGCTGTAGCAATCATGTCATAAAAAAACTTTCATGTCAAAATTATCAGAGAAGGAAAACGAAATGATTGAAAGACACAATCAAAAACCATTCAATAGTGCATAAGATATCATAATAACATCAGGGTTGTTCCAGCACAATGCAAATCGAAAATCTAAATGATAAAGTGAAAAAGGTAGCAATATTTTTTTAGAAATTCATACATGAAGTTTTGCCATAAAAGCTGTTCCTTCATCTTTCACTATAGAGATTAATCAGTTGTTTTTACTGGCAACAAAACAATTCAATGTGAAAAATTAAATGTGTTACAATACTGTAACAGATTCAATAGTTGATCTGCATTTGTTGTTGCAACCACTACATGGTTTCATCTTTCATGCCAGTTATGGTCAAGGTACTGGTGCACAGAAAAAAACTGTTCACCAGGTTGTCTCATTGAGTGCTCTCATAAGTTGTGTAATTTTTTCACAAAGTCAAGTTGATATCTGACAGAACAATAATTAAAAGTACCACAATGGCGTGTATCACAAATTGGGAAGTTGAGTAAGACTTCTGATCTATCTTCTTTCAAACCGTAGGTAGTAATAGAATAATACCATAAAATAATACAATAATAATAAATACAGTAGAATTTGCTTACAACTTCAGCTATAATGACACCATGCCTATAATGACGCTTTTTTCTGGTCCCAGCAGAATTCCAATCTTATATGTGCATTCGAGTTCAACTATAATGACTTTGCTATATCGTCACTTCACCCGTAGTGACACTTTCTGTCAGTCCCCACAGAATATTTTGTTCCTTTATAACGACAGTTGCAAGTTTTCTTTAGATTTTGAAATGTAAGCTCAACTATGTGGAGCCACCACCAAGTCTTTTACGACCGAATAAGAATGCAGTTCAATCAAGCAGCCAATTGTTGAGCTGCGACAGGTGTGACGTAAGAATGGCATCAAAGATTAAGCCATTAGCAGTAATGCAGGGAAATCACTACATGAGTTTTACGGCACAGTATTTGGGATTGTTGTGACTGCAGTCAGTTTGATTGGCAGTCTTGATGGAGCAGTGCGTAATTTGTTGAACGATAGAAGCAGTATCTCATTATGGAAAAAGCATAACATTGTTGTTTTGTTCAATAGCGAAAATGTTGCATAAGTGGCAAAACTTGCACAAGATTTTGATATTCCAACATTGAAGTTGACCACAGTTTTGGAAAATAGACAAAAAAATTTCTCACTTTTTCTTATCAGACTGTACACAAAAGCATGATACAGTAAGTGGCAATCCTAATCAAAGAACACTTTTAACCCTTGCCAGGCTTTGCCATTGAACTAAAAAAACATTTTACGAATGATTTATTATAACAACAGTTCGCCCATAATGCTTCTTCTCCATTTATCACTCAGAATCATCCGCGCAATGTCAATTGAGCAATGACACAAAAAACAGTTATAATTACGGGTAACTGTAAAAAATACTAAGAAACACAAACTGTTCCTAAGAAAAAGCGATCTTCCTATGATGCTGGTTGGTCTTAAGCACAAGCTCCCAACTTTTGTAGCAACTAGCAATTAATGGAAATCATTGTGCACAGCAAGAATTCCCTGTTTCAAGAAAAGATTCCAAAGAAATTGTACAATTTTAGCAGGCACAAGTTAGGACTCCTAATTAGGAGGACAATGTAAAAAATGATTTTATTGGACTTCCGGAGTCGGATAAAAAATCCGACTCCGACATCAATTCTCAGTGTTCTTAGGAATCCAACTCCAACTCCATCCAAAAAGATCTGACTCCTTGCGACTGCGCAACCCTTTGTAACACAATAAAAACAGTAATAATACAACAATAAAAACAATATGAATAATGTAAATATATGTATACATCCAAGTACATTAAGCTTTAGAAATCGCAGCAAATCTTTCAACTAGCATTTTGTAAGCCTAAAAGAGGGTCAGAAATTAGAGCCTGTAACTAGTTATGGACATCTAATATCAACAAAACAATAGCTGAATGCCCATTTCCTATAATGTTTTTAATCTTAAAACAGAAACACAAGTATCTATTTCTGACTATTCAAAGTCACTTCGCAAATAACGTTATGTGCAATACCTTGTTTTTAATAATCCAAGGATTGTCAAAAATGAATCTTGTCATTGCTTGACCACCAGGCCAATAAAACGCCCAGTATGGATCATGAAATGGGCATTCTTCTGGCCCACTCAACCACAAACGACAGTTTGGTGTGATAAGATGCAGCTTTAGCTCTGGAGTAAAATGCTTCAATGATATTTCAGTGTTGAGTCTTATCATCTGCATCAGCACGCCGTGCAATTTGTGCAAGTGATATTGAGACATTATATGCATATTTTATGAAAAGAATTAGTTTAAGTGATATTAAACATTCTGCAGGAAAAAAAACTAATTATATACGTGAATACAAGTTACATGGCTACAAAAAATCATATTTACGAACAAACAACCTGTATTTCTTCGCACAGACACAAGGCAGCAGTATAGCAACATGTGACATCATTCTCCATTACAGCAATGAGTTTTTTAGTTACTTTTCCTGAATTTTTTCAAACGGGCCAAAAAATTAAGTCAGTTTGATCACAATTCCTTTTTTAGTCATACAAAATTGTCTTCAGGTAAAAACAACCCAAAAAGGTTTCTTACCCAAATTTTGGATATTTTGCCATAACTTTGGAACCAGAAACACCAGAAAGCCAATCAACGCCTGCTGAAAAGACTCAGATTTTAGTCTAGTTTCCAATAAAAACTTTGAGTCAACAAATTCCCTTAAGCGGCTGGTGCCCTGGGCCTGGTTACCTGGGCCAAAATGGCCTAAAATCTACCCCACTTAAAATGTTACCCACAAAAAACAAAAGCAAAAACTTCCCAATTTTTTTGATGGAAAGTAGAGACTCGCTTGATCTTTTGAAGGTTTGAATAGCTCTCTAGCACAATCAGCTGGTGAGTTGTGGAGTTGCACAGTGGCATGAAAATAGTGGCTCATTAGGGATTTCAATGTTCAAGTATATTGTACACCAGCTCCAAAGGTCTTAACAATAAACTAAATAATCACAACAAATCATTTCATACAAGGTATCTGCTAACAAACATTTCATTAAATAAGTACAAAAAGTACTGAAGATACAAAATATTATAAAAACTTCAGAAAATTTATTAGAAACCAAAACACAATTCTGTCTTATTTCATAAAATCATTTGTATACAATTTTATTTATTGGACATTTATCAATAGGTAACCTAAGTCACATGAGATAGAGCAACTGACCAATACAAGCAGCAACAAATTATTTATAGGCAAGAAATGATCACATATGTAACAACACACAAATATATACATGCTTGCATGGAGCATGGAGGAAGCACATGCTACACACTAGTAGTTTCCAGATTGTTTCTGATCTTGTATCACTTGTGAATCCCATACTGTCAGCACATACCATCTTGTTCTAAGACAATTCAATCTACCAAATATCAATCAATAAAAAGTTTTGAAAACCAGAATTGACACCAATGCAGCATGAACAAAATGGCTGTGACAAATTATAATCAAATGAGCGTTTTTAAAAGTCAATAAGGGACTACACCAAGGAAGTGACTATTCGTCGGCCTGTCCTGATGCAATTCAAATAAAAGCGTCACTTTGTCGTTGAAACCGTGTGGATCGTATAGTGTAATGGTTATGTGATATGCCTTATATGCTTTAGGTTTTCGGTTCGAATCTCACCTTGCCGACTTCGGTCTTGTTTTTTTTTCTTTCCATTCTCCTTTAGGATTTGGTTAGCTTAGCTTAGGGTTAGCTTAGGGTTAGCATTTGCTTCGGATCAGGGTTAGGGCCACGGTTAGGGTTTATCTTTTACATTTACTTCGTTTCTACCAAGCCTACTGCACTCTTGTCATGCGTTACTGTTATGTTACAGAAGGCGGTCGAATAGGGCTTCAAATTAAAAGATCCGCAGGCGGTTCTATAGCCACTGCCCTACAAAAAACTTCAGTAATTTATTAACAAACAGAATGCGATAATGAAAACTATATCTGTGAATCTGGGTTTTATTTCGCTGAGACATTTCAGTTATTTTATGCTCAGACACTTTGGTCACTGAGACTTTACGGTCATTTGTCTCACAGTTGTATTGAAACTCACCGTAACAGTGTTCATTAGCCTATATTTTCTAAAATTTTGACCGAAATGACTTATTCTTTTTTTCTGTCATTTCAAAAACATTTTGGTCTGTTACTGAGAAATGACCGAAAAAAAACAGCTGTAAATATATATTTTTTGTGAAGTAAAACAGAAAGGAAGCCAAGAAAGCCTAGTACTGATAGTTGTGTACCACCTTGCTGAACATTGAAGGCCTTTATGGAACACTAATGGTACACATACCACCGTTTGGGAATCACTGCTATATACAGTAGGACATAACCGTTCAAAAAGAAGTATTTGAAGCATATCATGTAAAAAGAGATCACATTATCATCTGTTCTGCATGTTACAAAAAAACTTTAGTAACTATTGTTATTTTATAGAAGTACCTAAAATAGGCATGCACATGTTGAAGTAACTGTACAGGTAAGTTTGTGTTTCATTGCCACCTGTTTGATGTTGACAACCCTGCCATAATAAACAATAGTAAAGAAATAATCTTGTATTTTGAAATAATAAATACACCACTGTACAGTATTTCATTAAAAGATAATGTAGCATATAATTTTATTTAGCCTTGTGAAGGGTCCATATGGCAGTTTGGCCAATACCAGCAGTACCAACAACTTTGTAGCCAATTTCTTCAAGCTTGTTAAGAACCATCCTTGGAGGAAGTTCAACAACCCATTCTTTGAAAGGGTTCCCAACTGATTGGACCAACTGTGCTCCAAGATGATTCATAACATCCAAATCTGCTCTTTCATCTCCAACAATAGTAGGACCAGTTTCCAGGCGAATTAAGGTTGATATCATCATGTATGGCATAGTGACAAGCAGCTTATTTACAGCCAAAACAAGTAACTCTGCAAGAACAAAATCCCATCACAATAAAATGCCATTGAAGAAATTATTCTTAAATATAATTAGAAAAAATGTTATAAATAAATCCAGATCATGTGGTCAACATTATACCAATAAACAAAATAACATTAGTCCAAACAAAACTGATGTGCAAAAACTATAGTCAAGATCAGCATGAATCATAATTAACAACATTACTAGCAGCATATACGTGATCAGCACAAGCACACACCTATTTTTATTATGGAATGCATTCAAAATAAATTTTAAACCATGCTAAAAAATTGAACTTAAACATTACAACATCACCCAGCACAAAGTTAAGATGGCATTAAAACAGAAAATACCTCCAATAAACATATCATTTTGTCTCTTTGAACATACTCAACACCAGAGATGAGCGGAGTCACATTTTTTAGACTCCAACTCTGCTCCTGATTCTGGCTTTAAGGACTACTGCTCTGACTCTGAAAAATATTAAAACATCAACTCCGACTCTTGTTAACACTCGGAAATCTTCCAAGTACAGTAACTCATAAATTGATTCCCACTCTTGATCAAGTGATTCCCGCTCTTGTAGGATGAGAAGTTAGTGATGCCGAAAGACAAATACTAGCTTTTCCTCTCAGGCATGATGGGCTAGGTCTGACAAATCCTCGGGAAACTGCCAAAACAGAATATGAGCACTCCACTCAGATCACTAATAAACTAACAGCCAAAATCTACACTCAAAAGCTCGATCTTGACTACAACCCCTCGGACCAGCAGTTCACCAGACACAAAAAAACAGAACACGACAAGAGAAAAATGAAAAAACATTCGTGATGAACTTTTGGCGGAAATGACCCCTGAGTCACAAAAACTCATAAA
>Ga0210059_1006165_pt1 | contig 19258 bp, 13 predicted proteins | sample Ectturendosymbi2_FD_188042 | JGI IMG/M metagenome (GOLD analysis project Ga0210059, IMG submission 188042) | Ecteinascidia turbinata endosymbiont from Florida, USA - Sample 2 (SPAdes) (version 2) | ecosystem: Host-associated > Tunicates > Ascidians > Unclassified | place: Key West, Florida... | reverse complement strand
CGATTTCGTCTAAGTACTTTACTTTGAGATAATCTGTATACATTTGTAAACACGTGTTCTTCTTAATTTAACTTTTGTATCCGCTCACGTGAAGTGTCTTGTGCTTTTTACAATCCTTCATCTTTTTACGCATTATTATATAACACTTGGCCTGATGATGAGCGAATTCACCAGCATCTCGTTCTTCATCTATTACTGTTTTTGAATGTACCTAGCTCATTTTTAATCAAATCAAGATTTTTTCAGGCTGTAGATGATGGTCAAGAGTGTATTCATAGTGTTTCTTTTTTCTATCGTAGTAATAACTCCCAAACTTATTTTAACCATCAAAATTTCTCGTGTACTTCAAAAAAATTGGTGCAAGCTCATCATAAAATCTCCACACTCCATCGTTTCCAAATTTGTGGTCTAATCATTTGAGCATAAATTTGGCGCACGTATGCTGTAAATACCAGCAAAAACTAAACTAACCGAACGTAATGGTGAACAAGACGATAAATATGTTGGCTATTGATTAAAAAGCATCAGGAGCAGATGCTGTGAATTAAAACGCAAATTACCAGTCCACTAAAACTCAGTTAAGAATGTGTGATTATTTACCAGGACATTCGACGTCAATAGAATCTTCGCATTCGTAACTTCCATTGTTGTCGACGCATGTAGTTCCATCAGGACATATTTCAGAATCCAGGCACTCGTTTTTGTTCGTGCAAATCTACAGATTTTACAAAAACCAACGTTAATTCATGACAATCGATAAAGAGTTTAATATGCACCAAAGTTACTCGTTTCAAAAGATCATCTGCAAATGAATCACAAACATGGTAAACATAATTTGTTTTTGCAAACTATTTGCAAACCACGAATTCAGTAAAAGTTCTCAGGTTTTTGTTCAAAACGTTGCCTCGCGTTTGTGCACCCTTGTCACAAACCAAGTTATCGTTTTGTAAGTTGGTTGACTTTCTTGCTGCAATACGACGCTATTTTAGGCAAATAGCGGTACGTGAATTCTCAGTGCACAGTACAAAATGGAAACTGCTCGGCAATGGCACAAGAATTCAATTTACGTTAAAATATACACAGAAACTCACATGCTTGACTTCAAACCCAGTAAACTGAACACCGACAATAGTTTGTGATCAAGTAGCAGATTTAAAAGGCTTGGACTTAAAATGAAATAAAACCTATGAATCTAAGGGAATGTCATTTTACGTTTACGTGAATTTATTAGATTGGGGTCTCAAGTGAACAAAACACATCTTCGTCTGCTGAATCATGATCCGATCACTTCAATATATGTCAATAATATGATTAGCAAATTTTTGTTCAAATTTGAGGCAATGGGAAGAAATTCATTGATGCTAAGTGCACTTTTTGGCTTTGGTTCATTGGCATAAAAACAGGCCTGCACGATATATGGCCCGCAGGGCGCATGCGGTCGGCAAGAGCTGCCTCAAGTGCAGAAAATGTTGCAAAACCCAACATCGGGTAATTGCTTGTCGTTTCAGAATTTTTTCCAAACTCCGACGAAATACACTTTTTTGCGGCGGCAGATAATTTTTATTGATCAATTTGTTCCCTTGTGCAAGGTCATTTGTGCAGGACTGACATAAATTTTGAAATATTTATGAAAGCATAAAATTTCAACAGCTAAAACTGGTGCAAAGTTTGAATAACTCCTATAAAAAATCTTGATCTGGAAACTTTCGTACTTTTACGAAATTACTAGTATGTCGCTCATGAGAGACTGATGTTGTTCGAATAAACAAATTTCTACTAATGTGTTTCCCTTCCTTGGCTGGCTGCAATACACAAGTGTTGCAAATGTAGGTGAAACTGATTTTGGCCAGATATCAAGTGGATAGAGGATGGTAGAAATGTCTCAGTTTTGCCCAAGCCCCTCCCTCACCAATGCTATCAAGCATGAAATAGAACAGTTATAGTTTTGTTTTGATCAAATGAATACTTCGAAATATTCAATGCACAAATCTTTAATAACCTACATAAAATTCGTTGCATTGGACGATCGACATCAGAAGCACAACTTTTTTTGATAACCAGGTGAAAATTTAGATCAGTATTTTTTCACAAAGCGAAGAACAAATTTGAACTTTGAAGAGAACCATGTTCAGATCAAGATTACAAACAATTAATTTAAAAGCCAAGCCAATCTTCAATCCAGTGTTCTTTTACTTCGACAATGTTATGTCAATCTTAGTTATACTACGCATTGTCAAGCTTCTGCTTGCCCCATTCGTTATCTCGTATCCAGGTGAGCAGGAGCAGTTGTAGCCTCCCTCAAGTTCAATGCAAACTGACGCTTCTCCACTACAGTTGTTCAACCGTGAGTTTGTACATTCTTCAAAGTCGATGCACGTTCCTGATATCAAGTAATAACCGGGTCTGCAATTCAATGTGAACTTCAATGTTAGATCAAAAAAAACGAAGAAGGAAGTATCTGCATTACAACGAGCACAAGCAACAGTTTTTTTTGGCCTTTCACGTTATCAAAGGAAGTTTTTTTTTCCGGAAAAGAACAATGAACAGTTTTCAGTTGTCTCATTTTGAAACCTTGGGCATCAAAGCTTGATATCGCTCACCTTGAAAAGTTAAATCCAGCAGAAAACAAATGACTTTACGCAAACGCAGAGAGCTGGTCTAGTGCTGAAGAACGTCAAAGTTGTATATAAGTATTTTCTTAAAAATCAATGCGTCAAAAATGCATTCAATTACATAGTTATACAGAACAACAAAAAAATTTTTTCTGAAGTAATGCATAGCTGGTCAATGATAGCAAGCATTTTGGCGAAGTTGCTTGGACAGGTATTTACAACGCTAGGCAACCTCGTTCACTCACTTGCAGTCACAACGGTAAAAAGGCTGAAGATTGACACAGACTTGGGTTTCGTTATTGCAACGATGCATGTTTTCTGTGCATTCGTCCAAATCCACGCACTCGGATTGCTCCGATTGTCCCTCAAGTCTAATAAAGCACAACTTTATGAATTGTTGCAACATCACCTACAGTTATGTGTGTAGAAAAATTGTCAAGTAAATGTTGAAGATGATGTTATTGATTTCTTACATGGAACTACTACAAGTCGCCATTGCAATACAGAAACAAGTGTCTGTGCATGGCAACAATGCAGTTTTTTATTCGCATGCAGTGAAAAAAATCAAATTTTAGAGCATTAGCTCACTCTATTCAGAATCTTTCCTTTTGAAGAAAATCCAGAAGACGTTATCATTGCATGAAAACTTCAAAAGTTTACTAAGACATGAAATAAAAAAAGAATTGCAACTAAGTGGTGGCTAAGTAATATCGTTGGTAGAAACTATTTCTGCCCAAAAACGTCAACATATCAAGATAAAAAATTAGAACATGCAAGTTTTCCAGTAAAATTACAGCTTGTCTTTCTCAATGTTCATTATACTTGAAGTGAAAATATGCAGACATTCCTTCAAAACCTTGAGATTTACGTCAAATATGAGATTAATTCTTTTAATTTTATCTGTATTAGAAGCTTCAACTCTAGAACCTTGTGTAGTTCATGAGGCAAGGGCATATGAAAGAGCCGGGGATGTTCAAACAAGATGAAGACATCGATGAACAGTTGTGAGTTCCATTCATGCATTCGTCAATGTCCACGCAGCTTGAACCATTCGATTGAAATCCACCGGCACATTCGCAACTGTAGTGTAATAATACCTCGTCGGTTTAGGTTTGCTTCATCAAAAAATGGGAAAATTTTGGGACTGGCAAATGTCTAATTCAGAACAGAAAGTGAAAGTGTTGGATATCAAAAGTTCACGAAATCACGCAAGTCCTTGGGCGTGCGTGTCCTTGAATATTTCATAGTCTGGTTGATACTGGTTAGTCAGTGTAGGGTTTATAATTTCAATATTTAGACTTTGTCACCGCGGTTTGTCCGTGGTGTCCTTTCAGGCCAACGATTTCTTGACTGTATCTGCATACACAACCGCAAGAAAACACATATTGATAAAATTATCTGCATGTGGACAAAAATGTGTGGAAACTATTTTTGCCAGTATTCAGCTTTTCATGATTTTTTCTCGAAAAAAATTATAATCAATTGTTCATCATCTGCCACAAAATCATACAAAAATATTACCTGTAATTCCCGACCGCATTGACGCAAACGGTTTGTGGCAATTCCGAACACGGATTTCCTGTTCCGCATTCATTGACGTCCACGCAGTGAGTTGCATTAAGCAAAGTGTATCCATCGAAGCAGGAACAATTGTAATCGTTGTAAAACGGTTCGCAATTGTGTTCGCATGGATTATATTCACAAAGATTAATATTTGTGCAATTTCGTCCATCGCCTGGAAATCAACAGTAGATCCAAAGCTTTTAAAATTTTTTCTTCAATTTTGAATTGTATCGCCCTACTATTGAAGCAATTGTGTTTTTATTAGGAAATGCAACACACATAAATTAATAGTAATGACGAGGGAAATAAATTCAAATTAAGGCAAAGTTTAAAATTTAAAAGTGGGGCTAAGTCCCCACATAAACAATTTGGAGGGCCTAGGCCCATGCGGACCTCCGTTTCCGCCACGTATGATTACTGAGTGATAACAACAAGGTTGAATCATCGCAAGAAAATGAAAGCCGGAACAGGCAGGAGATTCCTCGCAAGCTGCAAAGCTAAGCTTCTCTTATATCTAGTTACAGTTGATCTACAGTAGAGAACGTGTCTTGAAATGCGTCTATCCAAGTTGAGTGAAATGGTCTGTAAATATTGTCGAATGACGTTTTGTTTCATCAAATCATTGAATGATATTTTGCACTACGCAGTAAAGTCAATCTTTTGTGATCAGCGGATGTCACATTCCAGATTTTTCTTCTCAACCTTGAGCACGTTTTTGCGTTGCACTAACGCAGGAGCAGATTTAATTTTGTTTGCAACCATGAGTAATGAAAAATCTAATGAAAAGCGGAGATTGAAAATGCGTAATTGGCGCGAAATCGATTTCCTATTAGGCTAATGCGCATGACGAGCAGATTCATCTGCTGCGCCCTTGTGGTTAATTGTCACTGAAATGTGGATAAGTGCAGTGGGAATCCTCGCAGAGTTATGAAAGCACAACATGGCAAACAAATAACTTGAATGCCTGCTTCTCTTCAAAACTGGGGTAATAAGGAATTACAAGGATGTTATATGCAGAAAATACAAACAGCGTAAGCAGTACCCCTGTGTCACGTGACCCTGGTTTTCTTGTGCTGCATAAGCTCAGTGCGTTTTATGAAAAATAGCGACAGGACACAGTGTGGCATTCATTGCATGTAGGTCTAAACACGAAGACTTCATAGTCATCTTTTGTTCTATTTACGAAAATACCAACGTGCCTTTCAAACAATTCTAATGGAAAATGCAGCACACACGTCCGTACCAAAATTGAAAATAACTTGACGACCTTTCACTCACCTGTGGTTCCTTCAGGGCATTCCCCGCATTCTTCACCAACATCAGGAGCAGGGACATCAGTGCAGGTCACGTTGGGAAAGCAGGCTGCCAGCAAGCAGCCGTTTCTATCTTCTGTGCAGTAATCCCCAGCGTATGCTTCAGTGCATTCGCATCTGACGATCTGTGAATAATGCAGAAAAGATTCAAAGCTATTGCTTTTTTCACATTATGATTGCCCAAAGATACCAGTTTAAAGACTTTTTTTTCAGGAAGATACATCATTAAAATGCAAGTTTTGAATCGGAATATATTTGTGAACCCTGAGCTGGCACGTGTGTTGATAAATGGATCCCACCAGGAGGAAGAGTTTGCGTTTTGAGTTTGAATTTGTTAGACATTTCCTTGTGTTTGACATAGGCGTAAGCCCAAACTCAAGTCACTACAGCCAAATATTGTCGACAAAACCAGGGATGCCTTGCAAAGAATGAAAACTAAACGGATCTACCACACGTTTTGAACACTTCAATGCATACGCTGAGAGTGATGTTGGTTTATGTAAGGTTGTGACAGAACAACATGATGACAGTAATGTTAACGGATGGCACCTGCTACAACAACGCGCTGTGCACCATGAACATTTTCGTCCAAGACAGATTTGCACCACATCAACTGGTGCAGAAATTCATCGCGACAATTGTCTTTCATTGCTTTGGGCACAGACTCATTCATTTTTTTTGAGGGTTTGACGTTCGTTTCAAGGGTGTGCAGAACCATCGATCGATACCTACCCAGTTGTCAGTTACCTACGCCCAAAACACCATCATGACCTACATAAACGTGCAGGACATGAGATGCTACTGAAAACAGTGGAAAGCAATGTTGAACATAGTTTCCCGGTATATTCCTTGAAGCGAGAATGCCGAAATGCACATGGGCTCTCAGTTGGAATAGCAGCTGTTGAAAGAAGATTCAGCTTACTCCGCTGTTCATATCTTCGGCCGGGAAGCACTCTGTGTGACCGATAGAGGTTAAAGGTTAAACGTAACCCTGCGGCGGAACCAAAAGTTGAGGTTCTCTTTGCGCAAAGAACACAGCCTATCAGGGCATGGTTTGGGTTTGCAGTATGCCGAGATGTTAAAGTGAGCAGTCAATGTGATAAAAAGAAACCAAATTGTTTAATTTGGAAACTTTCATGCATGAACTCAATCCCAATCACTGATTCGCCAATAAAGTACTCTGGACGACTATATAGAGTTTCTGTGAAAAAAATAATATTGCTATATCTATCACAAATCGAAATGGTGTCATACTCAGCGGTTTGGCACATCCATTGCACATGAAGAGTGCAGTTCACAGATATTTTGAATCCGGTGACTATCACGCGATCAGACACACAAACAATACATTTTGGGGAAAAAAAACACCATCACTGCAACTGAAGCCTTCCTACAAGTCAAAACATTGAAGGCGGCGATGTTATTTGACATGAAATGCTTCAGACCTTGAATCCAGGAGTATCAAATGCCTGATGTTTTGGGAGGGCATCGAAATATTTGGCAAATTGGTGTGATGATCTCTACGCACCTAATAAGAAATAGGTGAGAATGTACTAACTACCCTCTGCTTAGCCTTTCTTGGGAAGTGTAGAAGTACATGCCAAATGACTTGAAAGAAATGCCACGAAATACAGTACCTGAATCAAAACCGGAAGATACCTAGCGCGGTTTTCGTCCAGCCGGTACATCTAAAAGTCAAATTATCACTTATCAGCATTTTATTGAGAATTCTTGAGCGTACACCAACAATGTTTGTACATTTTTGTTGAACTCCAGAATGAACACAACCAGGACCCCAGGAACTGATTCGAAGAGTGATGCGGGACTAGGTTCGTGACTGCCACGTGTTAGTGGCAATCAAATCACTGTATTCCTGCCCTTTAAGTCCCGCGCCCGTCAAATTTTTTGCGCAATAAACTATCATCATCCATAACTACTGAAAGGATTGGGCTAGAGAGTCACTGAAGGTATCCAAGGATTCGTAAGACGTCTCCGCACATTTTTAGATAGTTCGCGACCACCTCTGAAGTCATTGTGACGTCATTTCAGGGGTAAAAGTGTTTTCACGGAGGCTACAGAACCAAAGTTGTGTCCGTTCAGTAGGCTGCAGAGCCCAAACCAAACACGTTGGAAATGAACTTTCCACACAAAAAATGTTTGTGAAGACCTCACCTTTGCAACATTGCAATGATGATCAAAAACGTTGACACGTGTATTGGTGGGGGAAGCAAGGGGGCAAAAACCACGGATTTCGCCGGCATTCTGAGGTTCAAGCTACTTTTCTGCCAATCGGTAGGCGCCAACCCCCCCAAACTTGCCGAAAACGTGTATTTCGGTGCTTTACACCATCCCACCACATTTCATGCCAAAATTTTTACAGGAAATTTCTATTGGAGCACAAAAGCACAATCTCCACTAGGTGGCTGATCACTTTCCAGGCTCTATTTTTGGCCATAACGTGCCAAACTGCTAGATTAGTAGCCTTCCCAAGGTCTCTATGGCTTCAGTTCAGCTTCCTGAACATTTTACGCCCTTCAACGCCTCACTAACACCACTGTGGGGTTCTCTAGACCTAGAAATGTGATCTACAAGTCAATTTTTCCAATTTTCACTTTTGGACCACCATATTTTCCTCCCCGAAACGGCCTAAATCGAATTTATCGAACCGATCCGGTTTTCGAAATTTCCCGCCCTCGGCGAAGCGCAAAAAAGCGCGCGAAAAAGCTGCACTGAATGCGGACTGCGTTTTTTTTGCATTTACTGCGGATTCTGCTGAAATTTTAGAGGGCAAAAGAACAAACATGGATTTTACTTAAAATTATCAAATGTAAAGGTATGTTTTTGTCATTTTCAATCAATTCTATGCCTTTTTCTGGATCTAGGGATGTTTTCACTGGCTTTCTAGCCCGATATGTTTAGGCGTAATGGCTAATAAAATTTATGGGCCAAAATTTTGGCGCCCGTGGGTTCCCGCGGGATCCAGGGGCTTAACGCTTGTGTTCGTGTCAGCAGACATACATTACACCAGTTCAGAGTGGGTGTTGGGCTCAAACAGTGGGGTGTGCTGTCCCCATTCCTCATTATAGTCTACATTAAATGGATAGATGGTATATGAAGTAATGCGGTCCCTAGAAATGAAAATCATATCCCTGGAATCAGAGAAAATTCACGGCCTAATTATGGCGCTCAAAACTCCTAAAATTATTTGAATTCAATCGGACATTTTCGGGTCCCCACAGGTCCAAACCGGGCACCTAACATTTTCCAAAACCCTGAAGGCGGATATCAGTGTTGGAAGCTGCAGTATCCACCATTTTTTTGCAAACGATTTGTTGTTGCAAGTATCTTCTGGACAGGACCTACAACATGCACACGATTTTGTTCTGTTGCAATCGTGTGCTAATGAGACTTGCTGGTATCAATACTAAGATATTTTGCACCACCATACACCCAAATCACGCCTTGCTGCAAGTAAGAGGCATTTAAAACACTGCGGCAGGTCGAGAAGTTAGGTACTCTGGGTGGTAGTCACGAGTAACGCAAGGTAGAAAACAAATGCAGTTCTGCGTAAGCTTTATCCCTGAGCTTTCACATTTGGGGTCTTTCAAGCACAAGAAAGCCGTTAGTTTCCAAATAGGTCTTTGACATATGTCCATAACTTTTTTCATGACTGAAACAATGCAATCTCAAGTGCATGCGCCAAAGGTGAGATATCTGTGAAGACGTCACAGCATGAAACTTCGAGACAAATTGTGCAGCTGTGGCATTGGCAGAATCCCAAATTTCGAGACACTTCTCTGGATACAGACATCTCAACTGCTTTGGCTTGGTACTATGACCGGAATGTCCCAGGAAAGTTTGATAAGGCAAGTCCTGGCCTCTGCGCCCACAGCAAAGAGGCCCAGATGTCGATTAAGGGCCATGTGGAGTAACTGCATATGCGGTCGTTATTGGTCCCTATTTGGTGTGGAATCAGCGGAACTGTAAGAGATTGCGGAAATTCATAAGGTACGTCGTATCCCGATGTCGATGATGTCCGCGCGACCTTCTTTTGTGGAAAAAAACGGTTGGAAATGATGAGGTTGGAATATCAGTGGTGGATGTGAATGAGGCTGGTTGCTTTGTTCCGGATAAAATTCAAAAAATAATAGTTTAGTACAGGGTGGTCCAAGACTGGAAGCACGAAGGGCCACATTACGGTGTGAGGAAAAATTTACGGCAGCATAAAGAAGAACTCCATTGCAAATAACAGACTCGTTTGCTATTCTAATTGACTTAATTTTACTGCACGTCTAAGGGAATTTTTGATCTTGGGGTAATTTACAAGTTTCCTGTTTATCTCAAAAGAGAGATGTTCTGCTAGAAAAAAGATACACAACACAACAACAAAATAATAAAATAAATGTTAGTTTCATAGTGTTGGTTATAAAGTCAATGCCCGCTTTAATTTCCGTAGTCGGAAGACGCAGGCAGGCATGCAGGTTTCATGCATTCTATTTCGTGTGTCACTTTTTAATCGTTTCGTAATTGAGAAAGAACATTTGCAATTTATGAACATTGAGCACATCTTGAGTGCAGTCTCATTAACCGTGGAAGTTGCCCGGTTACCTCCCAGCCCTGGTTGCGGGTCTGGTTACCCTTCAATTATTTCAAAATTGCTTCCCTATAATTTCCGTGGTAATTCCCTTATGTTTTCTCGTGTTTGTTGCCCTTTAAATGAAAACTCTTTGGAGCGGATATTACTTGCAACCCTACAAGACACAGTGGTTTGTCATTGTCATTGGCGAAGACCTACCTTTCCTCCCAGTTAGAATTGAACTTTCTGTTTTCCTCCTATACTTCTCTTTTGACACTCATTATTTGCTAAATAGCTGTAGCCTACTTGACTAAATATTACTTCCACAATTCAAATCTTCTAATCTAACTCAAAAATTAAATACAGTCTATGCTTGCAACAAGGACAAAAAAATAAACGCATGTTTTGTGGTCACAGAGTACTGCAGCGTTAGCCTAGTCTACATGTTAGCTATTGTAACGTTATAAATCGTAAGATATTGTTACCCCGAAATACTTACACATTGATCTGCACCTCAATGATGTTCAATGATGTGTGACTTGCAGGCCTATCCGGCCCGCGTGCCAGTGTTCGGACCACGCTGGTTTAGTATATGCCAACATGGTAAAAGTGACAATCAGAAAATGATGATGGTTGGGACAATCCTTAAGAAATGGAAATTTGGTGCCTTGATGACTAAGCACAATATAAACCATACTAAAATGAATCAAAAAAAAAAAAACTTTAAAAGTTGATGTACATTTTTTTGACAATCACACTCATTTCGAACAAACCAGATGTCTGTTTTAACATTTATTTTGACGGAACTAGGAAACTTATCACAATCAATCAAAATCTATTCAAGCAATTTTCAATTAGTTCTTTGTTTGCATTGTTTACCTCGTAGTTTTCGCTTCCCGTCAACGACTCGTTGTACATGCAGGTCCCGTTCGCGCAGGGGCACAACTTTATGTTCACGGTCAAAATGCTTTCAGCTCCGATTGAATCAGTGGCGATGACAGTCAAGGTCTTGTTTCTTTCGGACAAAAGGACATTGTCGAATGTGAAGTTACAGGTCAGCACACCTGTATCTGAAATCGACACCGATATTTCAAAAGGTGAAAACTAACAAAACAAATAGCAAACTTATCGAAAAATACTACGAGTGTCTCCATGCATGCAGCAGAAATGGCAAAAAATTCTTAAAATCGAAGAAAAGGCAGTTGCAGATTTATAACCAATGAATAAACATCGCAATAAAAAAATTTTTTCCTAAATATTTAATACTTTCAGTTTGCAGGAAAATTTGTCCTTGCATCATTTATGCTTTCGTCGCAAAAATGCGTGACTACCCGACGTGCTGAATAAAGAAAGGGCGGATGGTTGTTTCGGTTCCACGATAAATCAAGTGTTTTGAATCTTTAGGATTATATAAATCTTATTTAGATCAAACCAGGATCTATCTTGATTCCACGTATGCAGTTTTTCCTTTCCAGTGAGAAGGTGACGTTGTCATCATCAGGATCATTTGCTTCAAATGTAAAGGATGATATGAAGTTGACTCGCGTTAAAAGGGTTTTGCCGTCATCTTCAACTTTTTCCTCCATTACCAACGTAATATTAGGAGGGCTATTATCTGGTCAGAGGTGAAGAGAAAAAAAATGAAAGTAAATCCAAAAACCTTTGACTAAGATCCAGTGTTTGTTCTGTCCTGGTGTATTGCCTTAACAAAGAGTATTGGCAAGCTTCCTTTAATAGTTTTGTTGGATCGAAAACAAGTCAGGTTTGACCCTGCTGAGAATCTAACGCGTTGTTTTCAATTGATTGAAGCCGTTTAATTTTGTTTTTACATATTACTTCTTGGAAGCATTTGAAAACTCTGTAATCCTAAAAATAAAAAGCATTTAACGAAGAAGATCCAGGCGAAAAAAATTGATCTATAACAACTGATGAAAACAAATTTCTAGCATGTGCATTGCTCAAACTAATGCATGCTGGATAAACTTTTTTGCACACCCGTTCAAAGAGACACATTTTGCAAGCATGTCATTTAAGTAAAACACATCCTAAGGCATATTAGCAATAATGTCAGCACTAGCACTTGGTAAGTTTGGCCAAAAAACGATTAATCACGTATCGTTTTTTGGCCATAACTTGCGAAGTGCTGAAGCTATATTGCCAATCAAGGACTCTAACGATGCGGATTTTCGCCTAGATTATTTGAAAAAAAAGGAGGTAAAAAGGTGAACTTTTCAACTTTTTCTCAGGTCTTGATGACGTCACACAAAAACCACTTGATCTCCCTCAGTTGTGACGTCATAAAAATTCAAACCAGAAAGTTCCGTGATTTTTAAAATCGAACCTAGTAAACTTTGTGCCTGTTTCAGGGGCTTGAATAGCTCTCCAGCTCCATCAGCCGGCAAGGAAATGATGAACAATGTCCGAGCCACATATGCGGCATTGCAGTCATCAAGGTTCAAACGTTCACGATAGCCGGCGCTTTCTTTGTATCCGTACAATATATTCATCTGTACCACTTACTACTCGGGAATTTGTGTATGATACAGTGTTTTGAATTTTAGGAAAGCACCATGTGAAAGGAATTTTCGTCCAAACACACAGCAACATTAGATTGAATTTTTAATTTTGAAGATGTTAATCGGATTTTTTCCACTAATTCGTTCTTATGAAAAAACTGATGTAAAACATGAACCTTTATGGCGAAATGACATTTTAAGATCCGTTTTAAAGTTGTTTAAGAAAAACAATTAGCGTTTCATGCTTGTGACAGCCGTGAACACACCGCCGGTACACAGGCTTTTGTATGTCTGTTGACATCCATGTCTTTCGCGTCAGAGTTTTTAGCGTTAGTCTCTGCTATGTTGATAGATAAAGGCCAAAAAGATGGCGACAAGTAAATCAGCCACAGTTTATTGACGGGGAAACTAGTTTCGCGCTTTCCAACGCATCATCAGTCCTGTAAATGTAAGACAAATCTTACAGGCGAAATCTTGGCACTTGAAAACAAGTAAAGAAAAACACACGAACTTTGGCTAGTAACAACAACATTACTAAAAATTTTTCGAAACTAAAAGCCTGACCTTCCCAGAGCGTCATAAACCAGTCACTGCTAAGAAAACCTTCGTTGGCAGCAGTCTAACAAAGACATTTTTTCTCTGCAGATAAGACACGTGCGCAATGACGAGTGCCAGAGAGAAGCCACACGATTTAAACAGAGCGTAACAGTTCACGAAAAATCAAGAACTAGCCACAGTTACTGTCAACAAACTGTGACTGATTTACTTGCAGCCATCTTTGTGGCGTTTAACTATAAAAATAGATACGCTTGCAAGTTTTAATCGTCGCAGAAGAATGAAAGCAGAAAGCAGGCAGATTCCTCAGAAGCTTGCCGCAAGGCTAAAGTGTGTTTACTGCCTCTGCTCTGTTGTTGCAAGTCGTTCACGCTCTACTGAACAATTACAAGAATTGTTTGCCTTTCGTGTAGTTACTTTTTTAAAACACAAGCAAAATGGATCGTGTAGTGATGCAACCACTTCCGGAGGAACAATAAGACATTTTATGGATTATTTCAGGCAAACAAGCAATTCAAAGTCCAGATCTTGCACTTCAAAACATATTTCAATCTGGTATTCTAATTGAGCTTTTGCTTGTCCTTGCGGTGATTTGACTACTAATCCGATTTTCCCCGATTTAGCAAAATGTTTGGGCAACAATTCGAGAACAAAACTGAACTGATCACAACAATATTCTGCAATCGTACATTTCGTTAAAATGAGTATTGTGAAATCATCATCATTATTCCAAACTTAAGCAATTCTCAGTGGTCATTGGTTAATGCACATTTGCGTGCTTGGGGAAATCTGTGGCATAAAAATGTGTTTACAACCATAAGCGTCGGAGGGATTTTTTCCAGGGGAGGAGAACAAGTGGATTTTTTCAAGTGTAGCTAAGAACATTTTTACACGAAGGGGCACATGTGGCGAAAATTCGTTTTGCCGTCTCGAAACTAAACAAACACTCTTTTCTACCAAATCTTCAATAGGAAAATGTCAAATTTCAAAATCCAGGTGAGGGCAAAGCCTCTCTCTGTCAACCCTTGTGACGCTCATGTTTGCGACCCATGATTTTCACCAGTAATGTACACACACACGCTTTCAACAACACAAAGTGATTCATTTGCAGTTTCTGTTTGAAACCTCCAGTTGTACAAGAAAACTATTCCTAAAACCAACTGAGTGAAGTGGTCCATGATGTGATTCCGGTGAGAGAGAAAAGTCACAAGACAAAATTTATATTTACCATTCGATGCCGCCATTGTGGTAGAGGACTCCCCGTCAGACAAAGTATTTGCTCCAATGTCACTTCGATTGGTGGTTAATACGTCATACAGACAGGTTGTGGAAAGCACGTCATTCGATGTACAGTTGCTAACTATGTCACTAAACAGACTTGTGTTTCTCTGTGCCGCAACAAGGTCTTCAAGGAACGGTGGTTCAGATGCAGGACTGGGATTATGAATTGCATAAGTATCGTTGCCACCAGTATAGTTGAAGATGCTCTCATTTTGCGGAACCTGCCCTGTAATGATTGTGAAAAAAAAAAGAAATAAACATTCAATTATTACATGGGTCCTCAGATTACCACAGTAAGTAGGCATTTCTAGCAACCAAAAGGAATTTACCACTGGTATTAACAAACATCTGTTCTTACACGATTGTCCAAATGGATAAAGCTTTCTTTCCGACAACGTTCCGTTCAAAATATCCAGATCAGTGATTGGTTGAATGCTTGACCAATCAACAACGGTGCCGTTGCGCATCTCAAATTCATTCTCTTTGATTCCATCCCAGTAACCTGGCAACAAGGAGCACTTGCAAAAAACATTTTTTTTTAAGTTAGCAAAACAATATCTTCAAACAATGATCTAGATTGAATTTAATACAATAATGATTAAATTACGGACTAAATTATATCATGAAAAAGAAACAGTGAGGTTTTCATGACACTATTGAAAAGATTTACATTAACCTTGTCTGCTTCCGTAAAAAGGCTGAGAATTAATTAAATGAGTAAGACAAATTTACTTTGAATAGAGCTAATATTCGTCATTTGTTGCTTTGAATGGCGATTAACACTGGTGTGCACGTTAAATGGGAAAGCCAACCTTTTAGAACATTTTTATCTTTTTGACGGTTGGTTCAAATCCTATAAGTTTCTATACTATTATGCATATTGGTTTCACATTTTTATGCATTCCTACAGTAATTTGGTATTTGTATTGCAGATTTCATCATTTGTTTAGAATATTTCAGCTTAATTATTAGCACTCCCCTACATTCTTGTATTTTGTTGCTTTTGATAATTAACTTCTTTTGAGAATGGATTTGACTCCGAGAAAGCGAGCACAAATTGTAACTTTAAAAGGTCCACACTACACTGGATCTTTAAGCCCTTTTTGTCAGTGTCATTTGGTCATCTCGAGCAGTCGTTTTTCGTTTTCTGCCGCATCTCCCCCGTCGTTGGGTAGTAACCCCATCGTTGTCATTGCTCCGCTTGACAATCCGGACCACCGTGGACTTGGGTATTCCTAAATCCTTTCCGATCTCTCTCGCTGACTACTTTGCATGTTTACTTAAAAGAGACTTGCCAGCTGATGGGGTGAATGTACATTCATCAATCAGGGGAAAGCTGATTGAAAGAGGAATAATTGCCAGAAGGCCCAGAAAAAGCAACTTTTAACAACAGTTCTGAAAACGAAAAGACTGCCGTAGGCAAAGAAACATAACAAACGATTGCACCCCAAACCAAAGCTGATAGCGGAGATAATTCAGATTTGATATCATGATGAGGAACTGCAAACTTTCCGATCCAATTTGGAAGATTCAATGCCCACACATGTTGCTGTGCTTATCAATACTGAAGGAGGACACATAAATTATTAGAGCCATTGGAAATGTTGCGTTTACAGTACAAAAAAATTGGATTTTCTACAACTTTGTTGAATTTTGTGAAGCGTCCCAATTTATTTGCACACCACTGCAAATAGTTCAATAGATTTGGAAAACCATAAAATGATTCGAAAATAAAATTTATGAATATACATTGCAACTGCTGAATCACACAATAAATCAACTCAACCCTTGAACGTAATTTCTAGAAAAAAGCTTGTCATATGCAATGCGTATGTAGGGCATTGTCAAGCTGTTTATTCTCCAAAAGCGTTGTATCACGTAAACTTACTAGAGCAGTAATGAAATAAACTCATCGATTTTGATGCGATGACATCACAGACCATGAGCTTTTGATGCTATGACATCACAAACCATGAGCTCCTTGGTTAGGCAATTGCTTTTCACCGACTGCATTGTTTGAACGGGTAGATTTGTCTTATTTCTTAATTTATTTCAAGTGATGTGAGAAAATTATTGAAATGCTGAATATTGAAAGTGTTTGTGCACACCATGCACACACAAAATTGCACAATGCAAAACATCTTGGTGTGTGAGAAGGTAATGCTCAACATGGAATTTCTTTCTCACCAAGCAATCCTCGTGAGTTGTTTTGCATTGAGCCTGTATCTCCAGTGAACTGCATACTAAGAAGAAAATTCGCTGCAGAAATTGACAACGACTGTGAGCTTGGAAACGTTGCCCTGTAGGTTCCATTTTCTTTTGCCAAGCTGACTTCCTTTACTATTGTAACCACTGCAAACAAAAGGTCAAATTACTGTCAACAAAAGCTGAACTAACATACACCGAACAACTGTTAGGCACAGGTTCAAAGAAATAGTTGGCTTAGTTGAGCCTTGTTTCTCGAATGAAATGCATCGAACCCGTGATATTTACCAAAAGGCCAACAATAAATTTATGTATTTATCTGCGCTTATAGAGTACATCCCTTACTGTCAGATATATTCGCTACTATTTCGCCATCAACTTTCACAATCAACTCATTTCCATTTGAATTTGAAAAGTCAACTTCAAACTGAATCTGCAAAACACAATAACATGTTTAATATTTAATTGATATCTTGGATATGAAAGTAGAAGTCGGAAAAGTTTGAAACAACGAGAAAACACGAAATCGAACGCAAAATTACGCATACATGTTTGCAAACACCTGAAAATCGAAAGAACATTTAGATTCCACGCGATGAGCCTGATTTTATAAAACATGACCTGCATTTAGAAATATTTGAATCTTTTTGCGATATAGAGATTAAGCACATAAGTTGAAAAGATCAAAATATTTTTGCGAGTCTACAGATTAATAGAAGGAAAGAATCACCCACAATGAAACAAAGGTGGTACTAGAACGTACCCTTTGTTTAACAGAACAGTTACAAATAATGAAGCTGATGTTACATACCCTACAAAAAAAGTTAAAGTGTTAACCATGCGTTTGGAAAAACAAAATGAAAAAAAAACAAATTCGTTCTTTTATGAGTATTTACTGTACACGAAACACTGGTTTATGGTAAGCACACCGAGGTAATAAAATACTGGAGTTTGAATTCACTCATTGGCTGCATGCGCATCGAACAATGTTTTCTCACTTACTGTTCCTGAGCCACTGGCATTATAATCCTTTGCAGCAAATGCGACAAACACTGTAGCATCGGAAGGTGTTCCGTCATCCTTCAAAGCTTTTTGAGTGCGAGCTTGTAGTGTGAAAAGAGTAGGAGAATAAACCATGTAATACTCTCCCAAGCCGTTGAAGGAGTAGAGGACTCCATCACTTGTCGTGATGTGAGGATCACCGAAGAAAAACGCTGCGCGTTGCGACATTGTGTGATTTAACTATGTGAAGTTTCAGAAGCACACCGATACTTTCGTCTCTCTTACTGAAGCAAGTCGATGCGATAAAAAGTATTATAATCGTGAAGACCATCCGTGATCGTGCTTTGGACTAGAATATTGCATGTAGCTAGCATTCTCAAGGTTGAAAATTATATAGAACTCGTAAAATATTCTCAAAGTTGTTGCAACCAAGATTTTATTAAACAGATCACACATGTCGCACTGATTTTTCATTTTCTATGAACGTCAAAACATGAACAGTCAAATTTTTGCTGTATATGAAGTTTATACAACAAACCTGGCCATCTTTGCACGTAACCAACGCAGGTCGGTGAAGGCCTCATTTGCCTGTACAGCTTGCAGAGCTCAGTTGACTTACTCTCAATGCAACACTGCCGTCTGGGGATGAGATCATACTCTGAAAAAGGAAAAACAGTTTCGAATTACGTGCTTGGTCACAATTTTCAAATGTTTTTTCTACAAACTAACTATTTAATCACTTCACATTTTTGTTTTTGTTCATCTCAAAGTCACCGTCCACCACGAAAGCAGCAAAACAACACCAGCAGTAAAATTTACTTCTTTTCCTGCGTCAGAGATTTTTCACAATTTACGCGCAGCATAAAACCCTTTGAGTCCCGCGACCTCAACATTGACGAAAAGCGTTCTGAACCGCTAAAAATTTTCTTCATTTGGAATCCTCCATTTTTTTAAAAAAATACCAAGTTGCTTCTGATTTTATACGTGAATGAATGAGAAATTATCAATGAATTTGCATGTCGCTGCACAGGGATGTGTTGGTTTAAAAAATACAGAAGTATCACTTTTCTTTCTCTTTCTTGCACATCATTAACCAGCAATATTATTTAAAATCACTCAAACAAAATACACTACTGAAAGATGAATTTACCCATTGATAAGTTGTATTGCTGGTTGAAAGTTTCGACATTTCTATGCCATATCCAATCCCATCGAGGGTTTCTTTCTGCGATTGGAATTTGATATCTCTCGTATCGACTACCAAATTCTCCTTCCAGCAGTGGGCCCCAACTCCACCATCCCCACCACCAAGACCACAGATTTTGTCTTGATCCATAGCAACATCTTGGTGTTGGATTATTTCCATCAGATAAACGAATTTGGTAGCAGCTCCAGCGATCAGCTATAAAACAGATGTAAGCGTTTATCTACCTTTGATTTTTGTCAAGTCACCTTTGATGTAAAATCACCTTCTTCGTAGTTCCACTCCGACAGATCACCGGTCCTGGCATATTCGTAACCGTACCAGCTGTTGATACGTTGCGCGTCCCATAACCACGCATCCACAGAAATAGTAAATCTTCTGTCAATTAGCGCTTGAAGCCGAGTGCAAGGGCAGGGTTCATTGCCGGATCT
>Ga0210059_1006164_pt1 | contig 19259 bp, 9 predicted proteins | sample Ectturendosymbi2_FD_188042 | JGI IMG/M metagenome (GOLD analysis project Ga0210059, IMG submission 188042) | Ecteinascidia turbinata endosymbiont from Florida, USA - Sample 2 (SPAdes) (version 2) | ecosystem: Host-associated > Tunicates > Ascidians > Unclassified | place: Key West, Florida... | reverse complement strand
CCCTGCATACCCCCACGCACAAGCTGACCCCTGCACATCCCCACGCACAAGCTGACCCCTGCATACCCCCACGCACAAGCTGACCCCTGCATACCCCCACGCACAAGCTGGTCAGAGCACTTTTTCAAATTTCATCTGTCACTTTGTTTGAGCGATAGAAAAGCATTTGCACGTAAACAAACAAAAACGGTGTAGAAAAACACGTTAATCTGAACAGCACGCGCGAGGCTTCGCAGATGCACGCGGGCACACGCACGCTTTTCATTATTCGTCGAAAGCAAAGGGAGAACGTTCCCACCTTTCGCTGCGAAAGAAAGCGCGATTCTTCGCAAAGCACTGTGACGGCATAAACGGCCTTGGCAATTGCCCCATCAATGGGTTTGCCTTTGCCTTTTCCTTTTTCGAACATTAGGTTAGGGGTACATGCACACCAAGGCTTCTAGAGTGTCTGCAGACAATTCCAGCGCGTACCATGACTGTCGTACTATGTCTGCGAAACTTTCTATAAACCAGATAATAAGCAAAGAAACATTCAAAAGTCCCGAAGTCACATGACAACTTTCAGGTCGTTTTATTCATAGGTGATCAGTCTCTCCCTTCACATCCAAGCTACGATGAAGAATATTGAATGGCACGAGCGTTTGCTTCATTTCACACAGGTTCATGTTGCAGAGCTCATCAACAACCGCACAAGTCGCAAGTCTGTATTTCACAGGAGGGAGTCGGTTGATATGGTGGCTGGTGCTGATCCAGAAACTGATAGATAAACAATGAAGCATATTCGCAGTTTGTCAATCGACAAATTTCGTCTTGTTCCTAGCAGCCAATCACAGGCATATCATAACGATACAACTGTAACAAAACAATTTTTTATATTCTGCCGACGTAAAACTAGCCACGCCTTACTCTTGCGACAACAGGTATACGTCATTTCCTGCATAGAATCAAAACCCAATCTCCGCTTTGGCAAAGACCGGAACTCGATCAATCCAGGCATTCAAAGCAGCCCCTCCCACCACTTTCAATTGCTACTTAACGATAGGGATGTTCGGTGGGAGGAGGCGTGGCACAGAGGGTCCATGTTGGACTGGCGAGCATCCTGTTTCAGGAACACCCGGGTTGATTTTTGAAAAACAACAAACAACAGCCACTATGTGGCAGCAGAGTCAGCCGCGACCAGATACTTTTTTCTGGAAAAAACAGAACTATTTTCGCATAGGAGAAGTTTTTGCGAAAAACAAGCACTCAAGTTGAACTTATGAGAACAGGAATAAAAACGCGTATCACGTAAAGAGCCACGTGCTTTGCATCGCAGCGCAGAGATGGCCACTTGCTCAAAGCAAACAAACAAAGAGAAACGCACAAGAAACTCAGACGTGATATATCGGGCTGGCACCACCACGAGCAAACGATAACGCTTATGCCGTCACAATCGCACGAGCGATCACTTAAAGCGACGAGTGCGAAACTCGGTTAGAACCGCACAATAAAAAATCAAAACAGAAAACAATGATTTAAATAAAACTAAAGGCTCCGTCAAACCAGCGCAGTGTATTCGGGGGGAGCCGAGTACTCAGGAGGGGGGTCGTCGTACACCACGTGATCCCGAGACGCGGCGTTGCCATGCAACGAAAGGACAGGTCGAGCGTGACGTGCGACCACGTGACCGTCATTGCGCAGTGCGGCGATGGCCGCGTTTTCAATGTCGTAGTAAGTTCTGTTGGGGGGTGGTTTGACCACCGACGAATTTTCCGCCCTTGACCTTGGACTCAGTGGTCGCGGAAATTTGGCGGGAATCGACGGAGGGGGATGAGCGACGAGATTGCGCAGGGGAGGAGATGGCTTCGTGCCGCAGGAAGCTGCTGAGTTCCTGACGACCGGCGAGCCGTAGATATTGTTGTGACGAGCGCCGCCGAAAGCGGCTGAATCTGAACACGACTCGGCGTTAGACGATAAGCACCGCGAAACGTGAAAAACGCGATTTCCGTTTCAACACGCGGGCGAGCTATGACTACTTGCAAGCACAAGCGAGAGATATCTTGGTGATAAACCTATGAGCTGCAGCATGGCCGAGTGCTTCAAATAAAACTTTCATTCATGAAAGTTTTTCTGCTGTGTAAGGATTTTACATGCTGTTCCTCAGTATTGCTACATCACTTCGACAACTCTAGTCTTCCAACTTTCCAGACCAGAACCGCCGCCAGATGGCCAACAGTGGGGTGCTTTACGTTTGTGCGGGGGGGCTTTACGTTGGTGCAGGTGAGTTTGACATTCAAATTTGACAAAAATTCCAGTAATTTATAGTGTTTCATATTTTAATTTGGGGGGAATTGGAGTTGCTTTTGGGGGGCTAAGCCCACCAAAGCCCCCCGTGGCGACGGGACTGTTCCAGACTACGACAAATATATCGAGGTTGTCCGTGAAGGACTTCGAGTTCTAGCAGGGTTGGAGAAAACATTTCATAGCCGAAGCTGCATTTCAATTTACTGGATATCAGTTGACAGTTCGGCTGCAACTTCTGACGCAACAGCTGCAACTTTGTGACGAAAAAGTACGCATAAACAAAGTAGGTACAAAAGTTTGTTTATATTATTTGATGTACTGGTGGTTTTAAGATTGGGCTCTTTCGCTGCGGAGGATGATTCTGCACTAGACCCGGACATTCGTTGTGACAAAAATGGCAAAAACTAGCAACCCAAATAATTACTTTTGTTAAGGGAGCAATTGGATAGAACGCGCACAAGCCCTTCGAAAAGGTCATACTTTCCTCAACCATTGGACAGGGCACTCCTGTTTGCGAAAATTCACCGTGCGTTTCATTTTAAACGATTGCAAAATTCCTGACAAATCAGGGATTTGGTTTGTGACGATTGTTTTCGCGTGAAGGGGTTAGATACCATAGCAACTGAAAATATGCTACTCACAATATAAAATTGAATCCATTTTCATTGCTTGTGGTATCAGTTGAAAAGGAGCGGTTATACCTAAACACACGGAGCTACGCACTGGGATGGTTCTTGTTCTATTCACTGTTGTTGAACGCTAGTACACTGTTGTTGAACGCTAGAATATATAATTTGCACGAGAACGGTGATTGCCGATTTATAAACCTGCGGCTAATAGGCCCATCCACTTACAAAGCCCATTTTGGCCAGGAACCAATTTAGTCCATTTGTTCCTGTGGTAAAATACTGTACCTCGTTTCATAAGCCCACTTCGGAGCAGGATTACGTAATATTCAAGGTTGCTGAAAGCTATTGTGCTTCGTGTCAAATGCAACCAATTTCTTCACACCTTCTCTAACATCTCGTTGCGGACGGAAAACTCAGTTTCTGGTCCAGCTGTTGCGTCACAAACTCAGATGTGTGCAGCGTATTTGTTTTCGTAAATCATTCACAGTTCTACTGTGACGTAAAAGTTGCAGATCTCACTGTGCACAGGCAAGGAAAGGGTTGGAGCGTCGAAATCTCAATTCTCGCGCAATTAGCCCATGATGATCACACCCAGAGAATATTGTGCATAAGCGTTAAGCAACAATGCTTCAGGGGTGTGCGGCAGGAAGTCCTACGCATCATTTGCGTTTACGGTGACGCACCGCCTGTTAGTTGGTGACGCATCAAGCTCGCACCGCACATGCACATACGTCATTATTCACAACCGCGCGACTCACTTAATTGATTGCCGTTGAAGTTCAACACGGATGTTATCGCTGCCGATTGTGACGTAGCTGACACGTGACCGGTCGACAGGAGTTTGGCGGAGCAGCGACATTTTGGCGGAACAGCGACATTCGAACCGTCAACTTCACGATCGTGGGAACAGCAACCGCAGGTTAAGATGGTCCAGTTGGATTCCTGTTAAGACAAATCAACGTGCTTTGCACAACGAAAACAGCAATTTCATTTTCGCGCACGTTTCTTTAGAAATAAAAACTGAACACGACAAAACCTTTGATTGCTTACGCTCTGGGGAGAGAAAAATACTCACCCAATTCTTGTTCTTCTATTGTCATGACAACAATCGTTCAAACCTACGACCTGAATATATAATTTGCACGAGGGACCGGATCTGAATGTTGCTCTAAACAAGTGATTGTAGTGGGAATTCCCCATGAACATACAGAACAAGGGTCGTCAACCTACGGCACTGTGCCACACTTGGCACACCAAGAAATTTTAATGGCACGCAGAAAATCCACGTTTTACATGTCAGTTATGTTACGATTCACACAGAACATATGTGGACCTTGACTTGTATAGAAAACGGACGTTCACATGGAATGTTTTGAAACCTTGAGTCGGCACACAATTAACTAAAGGTTGCCGACCCCTGATACAGAACCTCACATTCCGAAAGCGAAGCATGGTATTCAGCTTTGATGTTGATGCTGACGACAATCGCAATGCTTCTCACAATAAGTAAGTTCTCGAGCGATTAAACCGAGGCAACAAACAAACCTTTTATCATAAAATGCAGTTTCACACTGACTGTCCAGAAACCTCTGTTCGTAGACTGAATGCCTAGATTCGCTTCAAACAGGCATGCTATATTCAGCGGGCCTTGTCGACAGAGCACTATTTTCGTCATTAAACTGTTGCTGCAGAAGATAAGATCCGAGTTGTCAACGGCCATGTCGCAACCTGCCCAGCCACGGTCAGCAAAGGACCTTTTGAGAGTCCGTACTTAGGCTTGGGCTTTGCGCAAGCAGCCAGACGCAACACAGGGACAAACAGAAGAGTGAGACGGGCGCGTGTTGTGTTGTGTACATGCTGCCAATAACACAACGTCAAAATTAGCAATAGGCGGAACAAAATCTTTTCGCTTTCTGTAGTGACCACGTTGCTGTAATGCCTATCACATATAACACAAACCACTACATTGGCGATACAATGTTTGAAGTCCTGTCATCTTGGAGCGCACAGCAGTATTACCTGCGCCTTAACTTGGATTCCCTTAGTTTTCTGCTTTGCCAGGTCTGGTGTTTGCGTGTAGGAATTACGTTTTCTTAAATAAGTGTGTAGAATCATACGGCAGGCGAGACTCTCGACAGGCAACCGTAGGGTTACAAAAGGTTGAAGTTCCGGTGAAAACAAAGCGCAACTGTCTGACTCTGTGACGTAACAGACCGTGCAGTTATACTTAGACCGATGCTGAATGCGGGACTTCCACCTGCCTTCTTTTGAAGCAACTTACTGCATCAGCAACTACCCGCCGCGAAGTGGGACAAAGCAAACGAACGCTCAATCCGAGCGCGGAGGCAGGAGACTGCCTCAAGCTGCTGACAGCACCGCGTTTTTTTCGTTAACTTACAAGCAAAATTCTGGCCTCCTTTTCCAAAGCAAATCTTCTAGGAAACAAAGAGCTAAAAATTCAAAAAAAGTTCAGGCAATACAACGTTCAAAAGTTTGCCCGCAGTCTGCGGTAAGTATTAAGTAAACGCAGACGCTTTTGTGTCCACAAGGGAGCGGAGGGCGTATTCGCCAAATCCTAGCCCCTCCTCGTCAAAGCTGTTTTTCGCTTCCAGACGTGGTGGGTGCTGTCTACTGGTGTCACGATCATTCGTGACCGAGTCGCAGCATGCACAGAAAAGAAATTTGAGCACAGCATTGTGTTTCATGCTGCTGCTTATGAAGGGCGAAGCAGAGTACGCGGCTTGTTTCATGAAACTAATGTGCGCAGATCAAATAAGAGTTGCTTGAAATCTTCCGAAAATTTAGCGTTGCTATATTCACTGATTGTACCAATCCGATTTTGTACATCCTGAATGAAGTGCGCAACAAATAGTGCACTTGTTCGGACAAAGCAAAAATTTTCACTCAGTTCATTCCATTCAGTTTTCGCTGACCAGAAAAATCAAAATGGCGTCGTGTTTCCACTTTCCACTCGAAACCACAATACAGTAGTAAGGTTTAAAGACTGCGGTCAAAAACAAACTAGAAGTGCATGCATATCTCGAACTTTGCTCCTTGTTAAATTGGTTTCTCTTAAACGTGGACGAAGGCACACTGGAGAATGGAGCCTGAAACTGATAACATTGTGAACCAGGCAATGCACGGAATTGATGGGTCCAACTTCCACGTGTGTCACGTTACGCAGTGACAATGTTATGGTTCGCCCGAAACGCGCAGAAGTGTTGTGGGGGGTCGGCGAGACCGAAATTGTCAAATTCCGAACCCGAGCGGAGGCCGCTCAAGCCCATTCTGAAAAGCTGCTTTGATGTCGGCAAGCTTATGTTTACAGGATCCGCTGAATTACTTTTGGTTTACACAGTGCCGTCGCGACACCGCCGGATAAAATTACCTACAAACGTTATAGATCGCGCGGTCAACGCACCGCTCTCAACTGTTGGCGAGCTGACATGGAGCGAGCAAGCAGACAGCAACGCGCCATCACGTACGCGTCGCCCGACGTCACAATCCTCAGCAGTCGCACAGTTGCTCGACAACAATGGCGATGCATTTATCGTCACGATCGTGTATTGACCGGGACGGTAGCTGGCGCGGGGCTGAAGTGAAGTGAACGTTAATTATCACTCGTGTTGATAAGTGTGTTGTCACTGCCCACAATTCCTGCCGTGCCTAAAGCTGCTGTGGTTTTGCCCATGCTCAAGGACGAGGAGTTAGTCGGAAAAAGACACATAAAGGCGAAGAGCACAGTTGTGCAATAAGAGGCACGTCGGCTGAAAAATGCAGCGTCCAGCTGCTCTGTCAATTGCTGGTATATCCGTCTGCATCTACTGCTAGCTTTAAAAATCGATGTTGTGCAGCTGTTTCTGACTCTTCGTTCATCACACTTTACGTACGGCATTAGGTCACAGGTATATCAGTTTCTCGCGAACGAATTGGAAGAGCCATCCTGCAGCCTAAAACGTATTTACAACCACGTTTTAGTCACAAACTCGATTATATCTGATTCAATTCCAAAGAACGTTTTGCAGCGGTCCAGACACCATAGTGGAGCAAACAAAATTAACAGAACTAATGCATCAACATCCTTTTTGGTAGAAACACTCCACGAAGTGTCAGATTACAGTAGGTCACGAATGGGACTTTGGAAAAGTGGCGGTAGCTCAATAAACGGGACAGAGTAAATTTGACTTTATTATTCTTATATCCTCTTTGGTAAATAGGAGTTCGAACTTCATTTTTGAGTTTACGTCCCGACAAGGACTCTTGTAGAGAATAACGCATTAAACCCGGAACAGACTATTTAAACTTGTAAGGCTGATTCCTCTGAATTGAAAAAAAGTTATCAAAAATGAAACCGAATTTCGTTGATCACACTGAATGCCAACCAAGAAAATACATTTTGTGCAAATTGCCTTTTGTCATCCGTCGCGTAACGCCACGCTCAAGAATGCTTTAGACCAGGGGTCTCCAACCTTTTTTTGTCCGAGGGGCACATTGTCGCATCACAGAACATGTCGAGGGCCGGACGTCTTACGTAATGCGGTTGTTTCGGGATAAATCAACAAATTTTTTGTAATTATGTTTTTTCATCACTGGCAAAACGGCTGCGCGGGCCAGATGAAATGGCTTCGCGGGGAGACGCCTGCTTTAGTAGAACAAAACGAGACATCAGACCTTTAACCAGTTGGCAGTTATGTTTGTCTGCCTGCCACTTGTCATCGACGTTAGGAGTGTGAGTCGTCAATAAACAAAAAAGCATCGTCAGCCGTCGCTGAATTCAAACCGCAACATGCGAATCGGTGAGACATCAAGCTTAATCCTTGCAGCAGGCGTGCCTTGGCGTGCAAACACCGGAACGGTGACCTTGCCCTCCACGTTTTCTGCTCTGCATGCGAACGTGATCGCACGCGCTGTTGAGTTAAATCGGGCGAGCCAAGGCACTTTTCGACAGGGCTGGTCTTGTTTAACTGATCAAGCCGTGACAATGTTACGTCTACTGGTGTTCACGTGACACAGGCCTGAACGTGACTGGAGCAGAGGCTCACACCTGAACGAAAAAGCAATTATATTAACGCACTCTCAGTCCTCTTAAGGGAAAGTCACGACATAGACCAGTATATCACAGACGGTCTGGACGCAATGCATACAATCGCCTGCTGCTGAAACATTTCATTTCAAACTGCTTCGTGCAGAAAATACAGAGGTTGGTTGAAGCTCGAAACAAAAATTCAAAGTAGGGCTGAGTTTTGCGAGGAGAGCAAAACTACAGCCGGACTCACACAAATCGCATCATTTTGCAAGTAAAATCATTTTGAACAAAAAAACGTTCAATTTCACTGGTTGCAAATTCGAGACAGCGAGGACCACTAAATGGTCCTAACGCAGAGGTTCCCACCTGCGGTACATTTGCCTATCAGAAGGGGTACAATTAATGTAGCAGTAGAAGGGAAAAACATATTAAACCTATTTCCAAATTTTTATACATGTACAGGTGAATATTATTTTTTAAAATCATTAGGTTTATTGTTAAATATTTCTTTGATAAAACATTGTCATGAGACATTTTGGGGGTACATGCTTGTCTGTCGAAACGCTGAAGGGGTACATGGTCAGAGAAAGGTTGGGAACCCCTGGTCCAACGCATTCAGTGTCTAAGTTGAATGTGTTCGCATGCGGGTAAAGCGTTTTCGGTTTGCAGCATCCGCAGGAAAACCCGCAAAAGCACGTGCCCGGAACAAAAGCAAGTGCACGAACCACAAATGCCAATTTTGTGAACGCGACTGGCGCTTTCGACCGACAGCGCAGTGGCGGGCGGTGAACACACCTGGTATGTTACTTCAGTGGCACTGGCGCAAGCATCCACGTGCTTTTAGTTTGTTCCTTTCTCTACGCGCGCCGGGCGGCGGTGTTGCAAAGTTCTCTTTTTTTGATATTTCTGAAAAAAAGTTTCTACACTAACGAATGAAAACAAAATTTGGTCGAGTTTTAAACAGGAAATTTCTTCAAAATATCAGCCGAAACGTGTGAAATGTAAACTCAAACAACCTTTTCGCTCAGATGAACTAACGATTGCATCCTGACTGGTTTCAAACATGGCAACAACCTGGAGCGCATTCGCAGCTGCTTGCTGAGCTTTCATGTCTTATCGCTATCGGAGATACATAAGCTCGCGAAAGAACATTATATTTGAATTTAACAACAGCCAGCCAAGAAATGCATTATTGGCACGAGCATGAATAAACAAAGATCTAGTGCTGTAGCCCAGACAGAAATTTTCTCCGATTTATATTCGAATATTGCTGGATTGCTTTGGCTTTTATTTGGGTTTTGTTGGTTTCGGGACACTGATATATATTGTAGATAATCCAAACACGCCTGTTCGTGGTAAAATATGGTTTATCCTTGGTAGATCTGGGAAGGTACTGACAACATAGTTTTTTTCAACCAACCGCTGCAACGCTGTACGATACTGTATAGGGAGACATAGTATGATTTTTTTGATAAGTAAGGTTGACGTTTTTTCTCTGATCAACACTTCATAATCTAAACAGCTATTACTTATGGCTTTGCTGTCACACTTCTCTAAAGCATGCAGCAATTCTTCTCCTGCAATGTGCTCTGAACCATGCGCGTAGCGAAAGCAATGGGACTTTTCACTATAGAGACCCGTTTAGATTGAACGCGAATATTGCGTGGTATGTGCCAGTCGCGAAGAAGCATCCATTCAGATCAGCATTTTGTCTCAGAGGAAGTATTAGTGGCATGAAACTCTGTGCTCTGTTGTTGTGAGATAAATAGGTAATGTAGGTATAAAAACATTTGGGAAAGGTCAGGCATAATATGTATCTATGAAAATATATACCTGACCTTCTACTTGGGGAGAAGGAAGGTAAGATCGTTTTTTTGCGACAGCAGTCATTTTGGCGTTCATCGCGACACTGCCATCAAGAACAAATGCACAATTTGAAAGGCGTCGTCTTCTTCGCCTTCCAGGAGAAACGAACCATTCACAGCACCGAAAACTGTCACGTGGTAGCTTTCCATGGTTTCGTGTGCAGCCGACCAGAACCATGAGGTTCACACTTCACATGGTTGATCAGGAAGGCTGGTGTGGAAGAGTGAAAAAATATTGCAGTTTTTATAAAGGCGAAGCCGAAGGAAGACTGTGGGAGGTGGTGTAATTTTGTGCCAGTCACGTTTTTACAGGTAGTACTTAATAATTCACTAGATTGCACGAGCCACTGATCATACGGTTGATAATTTGGGTTAGTTGTGAGGTGACGCAAATAAATTGAGTGGAAATTAACGCAAGTTGGTTCATTGCGCAGTTCCACAGACTAAACAAAAGTAAGTGGAGATTCATTTTAGTTCCATATATTAATAGTTGCCAAGTCTCATAAATGCTGTAAAATACGAAATACCATTTTTTGGTGCGAAAATTACCTGGTCCGACTGCCCTGTTCGCTTGTGGTGACTATCACAGTGACTTGTTACTCATGGGCACCATCTAGCGGTGACCATTTATTTACATGTAGCGCTATCTTCTGGCCGCCACACAAGATTTTGGTAATTTTCTGCGAGTTTCAGACGACAAATATACTTTGTTTACTTCGCTAATGAAATGTATGTCTCGATTATTTATCTCTCATACCGGAGGATATTAGACAAATGTACTATTATTAATTAGTTCCACCGCTTGAGAGGATTATCACAGACGAGTAAGCCAATATTTTGGCCCTGACCTAATTCTTCTCCCTAAGCAGCCGATCACGTGACCTAATCCGACTTGTGTGATCGGTGGAGCAGCTTTGTTTACAAAACCAATCGACTGTGTAGTGCAACGGTGCACAACCTGCGGCCTTCGATAATGAAATTTGCAGCCGTCCACATGTAATTTAAAATATAAGATTTGGCGGCCGTGCTGGTGAATATTGAAGCAAAACATACACAAGGCAAGAAAATCAGTCAACACGATGCGTAGCAATCTGGATGGTGAGTTATAGAATGAACACACAGTTATAGTGAGTTATAGAATGAATACATGAATAAACAAAGTCTAGTGCTGTGGAGTAAATGGCACCAAGCACAGCAAAACAAAACGCACGCTGCAGGGAGTGGGTTAGCAGCAGAATGCTTTTCCACCGCTTTGCAAAGCAATTGAGCCGATCGCCAACATTCAATCCATGACGTGTCGCGCGGACGATATAGGAAACCCGGAAAACCGAGGCCAGGCGTGAGTCCGGCCGGCGTTTGACCCTCGCAGGACACGCGCAGCAAACATCAAAGGCTTTCCTGCAGAAACGAAATAGGAAGCACCGCAGTCTAGACTTCAGACAGCCGTTTGTCTACTCATAGTGGTCATTGTTTCGCAGCGCGAATACTCCAGTCGTGCCGCGAAGCGCTTCGCCCTCATTCGTTTCCTTCGCGAGCAGTCGTTCAACAAAAAAAAACAAACTGAAACGGATTTAATTGACAATTGGTCATAATCCGGCCAAGTGACGTAGCGAACAAAGGGAATGGGATTAAGATCGATGGAGGCAAACGCGATTAACGACCACGTCGTTGCTCATCTGTTTTCTTTCGAGTTTTCTTTGAGAGAAGAGCCCATTCGCAGCTACCAGCTATCGAACTAAAGTGGTAGGGGGGGGACGCAAGAACACTGTATCGAAAAGAGAACTAGGCCTTTGCGGAGGAAAGCGCCAATCAGGTTCGATTTGATTTAACATCACGTTTCCAGACAGGATACACTTGGAATGGCGAGACGAACCACAGAGGCCGCTCTCGCGTCTTCACGCGGTATTGTCGCGCGCAGGCTGAACAAACGCCATCTCGAATAAAAACCGCAACATCTGGTTCTGATGGAGATCTCGGTCGTCAACATTCTACGCCAAAGACCCTTTTCTTGATGTCCTCTATTCGAATAGGAACTCAGCGGTCCACGTCTTTTTAAGATATCATTTTTTGTCAACCTATGCAATTTACACACAAGGTCGGTGTGTCGTTTTTCCTCCATAACCAATTCGTTCCTTACTGCAGGGCAGAACACCCAGGGCTGTGCAGTGCAGTTAAGTTGCGATGTTCCGCACTTCAACAGTTTGCCAAAGTTTGTAAGGCAGCAGTTGGTATAGTAAAGGTGGTATTGATGCCGTAGTAGTGCACGATGTTAAACACAAAGTCCAAGAATTTTGTTATCTTGTTTGCGATAGGGAGCTCCTTGTCACAGGTTCAAAAAGGTTATTGTTGTAGTAAATGGTGTTGAAGGGCGTGCAGCGTCACTTTTTAAAGATCATTTTACGCGACGTACACAAGGACGGCTGATAATCGACTGAATACGGCACCTCTCATTAACACGTACATTGAAATGGTCCAGCTGCACCTTTGTTCTGTTCTTAACAGTTGTTATAGTAAAATTCGCCAAAGACTCGCGTGAAATGCCAAGGTCTTAGTTATGAGCAACTTTACCGGAAGTCAAAACAAATATTTCACTTTTGTGAGAAACCTTGCTGTAGAATCACGGGGCTACACTGCCCTGCGCTTCGGCGTTTAACAACGTGATGCGCGTAAAACACCTGTTTTTAGTTCTTTAAAATCACGCTACTCGAAACGAAGCGGCACGATGAGGTTCCTGGTCACGTGTTGCATGACTGTGAGACAGCAAAGGTTAATAATAAGCTTTTTCTTCCTCGATCTCACTTCAACGGTGAATAGGAGAACCCTACCCCTCGACTGCACCCACTCTTCATGCAACCAAAAATTTTGAACGAACCCATCAAACCGCATTCCAATCATTTTCGAACATGGCGTCTTTTACATAAAGTCTGTCCGTTACGTCATATTCCGTGTCTCTGGCGTCCAAAATACAACAATTTAGATCGTCCCGTCGGTTTGATTAGCGCCATCGTTGCGCTTCAACAGGTATAAACGCATTGGTGGAGCAGCTGGAGGTGCCAATTAAATAACCATTACGATATGTTTTTGCCTGTAGCCTTGCGCAGAATACAATTGGCAAAAGCGTCGCGTTGGACGTATAACAAAGATTTGAACTTACCTGAGATACGCCTTATGCAAAGCCAGCCACAATTAGCGCTTGCTTGGCCCATGGCTCAAGTTGGTTTCGGGTAATTTTGCCAGTAACCTCATTTACGATTGGACACCTGTCGCAAGGTGGTAATTTGAAAAACAGGGCCCTCAGCTTATCACCATTGCCAGGCATTCGCGGGAGTCGATTGTGTTTGACTGACGACATGATATGAAGATGCCTGCTAGAGATTGAGGTATACCTACAGTAGACTATGATGTAGTGTCTCTGCACTAGGGCAGGCTTGGCAGACGAGCCATCTTGTACGCAAAACATGCAAGATTGAGCGCACGATGCATGAACACAGCAGCAGCAGTTTAATGAAAACCTGTGTTAAGTCAGACGAGCTGCTCGCCATCTGGTTGGCTCAGACGATCAAAATCTAGAACCAATAAACGGGCTAGAAAATGCTGCAAGTTTTACCTTCGCAGTTGTGCTGCGAAGATGTAAAGCCATCAAACAGGGCGACAAAAAACCAGTAATCCCACAAGAATGCTGTGACTTCTCTGAGACCTAATTGCTGCTTGACACTATTTGGACCGAAATCAACTGCTCTGGTCGAGTGAAGACTCGACCGCGCAGCTTTCCTGCTTTCAGCAATACATTCAGGTATAAGCAGAAGCTTAATGGTGGATACCACAGCATTTACCACCAACGATACTTGGTTTCTAGGTACACATCTTACACGGCCATACTATAACGTGTAACCTATTCGAATGGCTGGTGGTGACCAGCACTACGTTCGTGTTGCAGGTCGAACACCGTTGGAATACGCGCACTTCCACCAATACCTTATGTTCAGAGTGTGTCAGTTTCTCGACATCTCCCTCCATCTTCATCTTCTTCCGATGCCGAGCGACGTGTCCGCGTACTGGCTGGCTCTGCCTTGAAAGCTTCGGTTTGAGCAATCGAAGGAAGAACAGACGGAATCGGTTCGGCATCCGCCAACGTTTGTCGTCAACTCAGGCGTCTATGTACACCAACAGCTACTAAGCCTACCATCTGAAATATCCCAAACCAAGTTTATTGTCTTTTGTGCGTTTTCCAATCGATGCTGGTGAGTTCGGGCTTTCAGTGAAACCTCCGGCAACAAGAGCAACCAAGCGAGCGGCATAAATCCACTTCCATTCTCAAAAGCATGTCAACCACCGCAAAGATGGCAGCTGCGCGGCATTTTTTAGATTGAAATGCTTTTGGTAAAAAAACACGGTTTGGTAAAAGAACTTGGAAAAATTTCGGTTAAGTTGAAAACAACATTTTTTAAAGAACAAGTCAGGAGAAGTCTACGTTTCCAATTAATTATCCCTTCGCGCCATTTCGCGCCTCCTTGGAGTCCATCATATTCAAAATGGCGGCGCGATCTATCTTTAAAAATGATCAACGTTTCACGAACTCTTATTCAAAGGTCTTGTACGAATCGACCACAAATTCATAAATTTTTTTTATTTGCGGAATTTTACAGCTTGAGAAAAGCAAGATCTGCGCTGTCTGAGAAGGTCAACAAAACCGTATGGTACGTGTCCTCTATCCCATTCGTGATCCCAGTCTTTTTACGCAGATTATTTCGGCAGTTTCGTCCGACGTTTTTTGTAGCAATTCAGGAACTCTTTTTTGGCGACAAAACGCCCTACAAACCTTACTTTTCATTGTTTTACAAAAAACAGTTAACCTTCATAAAAAATACTAAACGTTACGCACAGTATCTCATCCATAAGTTCTGAGATAATTTTACTTTGCAAAATCGTATACCCGGTCACATATTCGACGACGGTATGCTATGAAGGTGACTCGATCTTGCAACTTTCGCAGTAAACCTGATACTAGCCTCGTTAAAAACGACAGCCTGAACACAAACACCCTTACGCTCAAATACCTGGGGCAAGACACCTCAATCTGAGCTTTGATGATAAACATACTTTATACAACAAAAGTGGGATTGAGCATTTATGCACTTTGCATATTACTTGCATTAACACGTAAGTCAGAACAGGCAAACTAAAGTAAATAAGTCGAACAAATACAAATAAGCAGTGGCAAAAATCTGTGACACGACAACATAAGTAGATGAGTTACAATGCATATTACAATGATTTCGTCAAGATTGCAGTCTTTGGTCATTTAAGGCAAAACACTCTGTACATTTAAGCTATGGTTACATGCATTAACACTGTAATATTGGATAGTCACTATAAATGAATTGAGAAGATGGATTTTGTTTTTTTATTGAGGCCTACCCACACACTCCATGTATAAATAGTCAACAGTAACTTCTGACCATGCCAGCAATCTATCACGTCGTGTTAACTAATTTTTGTTTCATATGTACCTTTCACCATATGATATGGTCAATATAACATTTCTTTTAATATTCCTGTTAAATGACAACAATGGATGTGCAACAACCATAAACTGCTTCACATAACTTGATCAAGTCCGCTGATCTCGATGTATTGATTGGACGAAATGCCCACCCTTCCCGTCATCTTGTCTTCACTTGCTTTTGCTGTGTGGCGTACCTTCACTGCGGGTGACCTTACTGCTTTTGCGCTGTCTACTGTTTGATAACAAACTTCCCCACTGCCTGCACCATCATTGTGCTACCATGATTGCTGCACAGCTCTGATGTTTGGCCCTTATACTAGCCGCTTAATTTTATACATATGTATTCATGACTTTTTCATGCTGTTGCTTGTTCATTCCTATTATGCCGATTAGCAACTTGTACTGTCAATCGCTTAACTTATTTGACAACTTTAGGGTATGCACATACACTGCTTATCAGCAAACGCTAAAACGGAACCATCACTTTGCAGCAAATATTTACAGAAATCAGCAGGATCCACTTTATCGCCAACGGCAACGTTGTGCTTGAAGAACAACACCAGCCCCAGAGTTGGATGCAACTTCTGTTACAGCCTAACAGTATAACCACGCGTAGAGCGCAGCAGTAAAAGCTACTCAACATTTTCATGAGGAAGGAAAATGACAGCGGGCATATTTCCGCTGTAGACAAGCGCTAGCACTGATGCAACCAAGGCACTGTTTTGAAACTAAAGAAAAAAACTCCATCACGGTCCGTTGTGTTTTCCGTTCCGCACGAAACGTTGCGACGATTTCTTAGTCGTTCTATGAACTACCGAGTACGAATGTGACTTTCAGAAATAATCATCATCACAGGTACAGTAGACGTCTTCCTATCAGCACGCCATTTTGGCACCACCAAAGATTAAAACAAGTTTTTGGTACCGCGCTGCTGTACACTGAAGAAGTTAAAGCTGTCGAAGCGCTCAGCGCAAGGCCGCTCAACGTTGCTTTGTCGTAGCGCTGGCCAGGCAACTGACAACTCGAAAACACCCGCGCGGCTGTAAAAAACATTGAACCCACGCAACGCCGCTCCTCTCAAAACAAACCCGGCTACTGTGACGTCAGGCGCGCCATTCACATTTGAACCCCATTGACCGGGTGGCAAAGAGAGCTGGAAAGCTCGGCCGGTCGCGAGACGAAAAAAAGGTCGACAGGGAACGTCGATACTGTATCTGGCCGCCCGAGTGACTTCGAAAGGTCGGCAGACGCAACAATTCGACAGGCGCTTTCGTCACAATAATGCCCAGATCCTTCACGTCACACTAAGTAGCAGCAGGTCCGTCGCCAGGATTTAGCAGCAGGGTGGGCCAAAAACCAGAAGGGGGTCACGTTTTTAAAATACAGTATTGGATATATGTAGCAACCGGTGGGCCAAATGCGAAATCGCAGGGTTACCGATTTCAAACGGGGGGGCCGCGCACCACTGGCCCCTCCGCTGGCGACCACCCAGAGCAGTAGTTGTGATGGCTGTTTGGGAGACAGGGGAAGCCGTGATTAACGAAGTGGTTGTTTGGGAATAGCTCTATCGGAACATTACGCGGGGAGGAGCCATTCATACTAATGTTGATAATGTTACGTTTGTTTTGCCATGATGGTCGGCCACAAGTGAAACCACATTGCGTTTTGCTTTAGTACGGTAAGTTTGACACTAAACAGGTAAGTTAATTTAAGTGAAATATGAAAGCAACAAAATTTCCTACATCTGAATACAATGGACCGCGACATCAAGTGGCATAACTCAAGTTATATGACCATTTGTCTACGTTTTCACGAACTCAAATCAATAATTCGCTCCAACGTAGTGTGTAAATCTAACGATAGAAAAAATAGTTCTCGCGGTTGGTAAACTAAACAGCCAAGTTAAAATCGCGTTACACGAATGCTGCAGTGCAGACAAAGGTGCACTGGCTTCGCTCAGCGCTGGTCAACAACGGTGCGAAGACAAGCCTGTCTTGTTTCGAAATTCCATGGGATTTTGTGCTGATAATTAGGATAATAATCAGCATAATTTATTTTACATCTTCAATCCACATTCATGAAATCAGCTACCACTCAAAAATGTCTTTAACACCAGTTTCAACGAAATTCCTTTGTAATATTTCACAGGATGGGCGAAAACAAATTGAAAGCATGTCGCTACAAGAAGGAACTTCCTTCACGGTATAAGATCATGTCGTGATGCAAGTCTGCCTGGCAAAGTTTAGATACACTTTTACTGCAAACACGCCGTGAACGACCAGTGGTATTTCACTGGAGAAAACCTGGCACGCCAAACAAAGAGAGGCGACCTGGTTTATTCAGCTCGTTAGACCATAACATTTACAGGCTGTTCAGCTCTACATGTTCTGCACTTGCAAGTTGCAGCAAAAAGAAGCATTTGCCACATAAAATGTCAAATTTGAGGTATGGCAAAGACCGAAATCCGACTCCTACCTCGTTTCTGCCGGCCGGTATAGAAAAATTCAGCTTGCGCTTACCTGGCTACGACAGCTTGCCAAGCAGTTGAAGCACTGCATTTACGCTTTGAGTTTTCATTCTGCACAACTATAGAAGTCAGCCTGCGGCAACTGGAAAGATCCTCTTCCAATCAACTGTATCGACGACATTCGCAATTAACAGTCTGGCACTTCGGGCGTTTTTCTCTTGCCTAGCACAGAGACACGTATGTCGACTCACCACATTACGCATTTTCGTCTTGGTGCACGCACGAACCGAACAACTTGCTACGAACGGTTATTACAACATTCAATTCCGCCTTTTCTACGCAGACGTGGGTGACTCCGTTTGGACCGAAACAGCTGCCCACCGAACCGCAGAGTTCACACCAGAGATGGGGAACCTATTTATTATCAGGGGCCGCACGAATTGTGCATTATCGCTGGTGGGCCGAAAAATCAATTATATCCTAAAATTCTACCTTTACCTAACTATGATGAAGAGTGTCTTCTCTTGATTTGCTATCTAAGTACCTGTTTATCACGGAGCTTCGTTTTGACGCGATGTTGTAAACTAACTCGGGCCGCATGTTCCCCTCCCTTGATTTACACCAATGCCGCATTTTTTAAAATCACAAACTGCCCGTTGCAATTTTACCGTTTCGCAGTGAATAACCTTTCTGAGGCTGGAGCGGTCAAATCCAGGAATAAGACTACTGTACTCGAAGCCAATTAAAACTTTCCGGTTCCGAAAGCCCACATGGATCAAGCAGCTGCAATCGTTTTCAAAAGTTTTCATAGATGAAATGCACGTACAAACGCCTCTAGCTGAAAAAAAGCATTCGAAAACGCCTACAACATGACTACCTGGTGAGCAGACACCGACAAAAGAGCTGCAAGTTTACTAATGCAACAGAAGGTTTTAATTTGAACCCTACACTTCACACAGCAGGTGAGGCTGTAGTGCCAACAAATGAGCAACTCGCATGCCAGGTCAGTTTTATGCTTGCCAGTACGAGAAATCTTCTGCATAAACGTGCCACTATTAAACCCAGACCGCCTAAAATTAACAAGTCCGCCGTTTGAGAAACGACTCATGAGCACTACCATAAAATCCAGTGGAAAGACTTGAGTCCATCTGTCCGATATTTGATTTTGTATCTCTAAACCTTTGTGACGACACACAATCAGAATGCGAATAGATAAAAAAAAAACATTTATGACAGTGCAGACGGCTTACGTGACTACCTTTTCCTCCATAAAATTTCGCACGACACCGGCCGTCTGTCACCGCCAACCACCTGTCAAACACTACCAGCAATAGCCTGTCAGTTAGGCAATAACACCTGACGTCTGCCTTCACTCTGGAAAAGCACTCGTCGCACGACTATTATTTATCCCGCGCGCCCCACAATCAACTTAACAACACGGTGGTTTCGCTATCGGCGGCTGCAGCTCCAGCAGCAGACGGCC
>Ga0210059_1006163_pt1 | contig 19262 bp, 10 predicted proteins | sample Ectturendosymbi2_FD_188042 | JGI IMG/M metagenome (GOLD analysis project Ga0210059, IMG submission 188042) | Ecteinascidia turbinata endosymbiont from Florida, USA - Sample 2 (SPAdes) (version 2) | ecosystem: Host-associated > Tunicates > Ascidians > Unclassified | place: Key West, Florida... | reverse complement strand
AATGTTGATTTGCGCGTCAATTAGGTGATACCATTTATTTCCACAGATATCCAGAGAGTGACAACTTGGTTATTCGACAAAAGTAACGGTGTATGCTTCGTGCAGAGGTGGCTTGTTTATAGTGCCGTGGTTCTCTGAATAGAGCCGCGATGAGTCCATCTGGTCCTTGTCACTGTCAGTTTTACAATCTTGTTTGTTCCAATTACTGCGATGCGCTGACCAGCTTTTGGAAAATTTGTTGCTAGTTTGACCAACATACTGTTCATGACATATTACACAAGTCGCGACGTAAATGCCAAAATCTGCGCAAGTCAAGCTTTGGTTTAGCTTAAAAGTTTAGGTTTTAGTCAGCAATTGTGAAACATTTGGTACCATGGATTTATTATTTTTTCCATAGCAACCACAAAGTGCACAGTGCTCACATGGCCTAGAGCCATCTTTGGTTTGCTTTCGTGTCTTGTTTAAAGCAAGGTCTTTGTAGTTCGTTAGCTTTTGTCCAATTGTGGTGGGTCTTTTGTAGGTAATCATTGCCTTCGGGTTTAACTTCTTTTCTTTTTGTGTTAGGGTAAGCAGATGGGGAAAAGATGTAGCCCAAACCTGTGGGTCTTCTTTCTTGTCGCATTTGGGAGGCTGTAGTCTATCTTCCAATTAGTTGCCAGTGCTATCATGCCATTAGTCATGTTCAAGGGAAATTTTGAACGGATCGCTTTTTCTTTGAGTCGGTTTAAGCTGCTGAGGTAATTATCTTTTCTTTGGTTGAGGCGCCTCAATCTTACTCCCACCGCAGCGTTTCGTGGCAGGTTTAAAGCGAACTCGTGGCAGGTTTAAATGCGTACCCCAGAGACTTACTGCCCGCACATGGCTTACTATTCTTCTTTACCGTTGTTAGTCATTTCACCAAGAGTTAGTTTTTAGTTGAAGAAATTTTTCAGCCATTAGCATCAACTAGTTAGATGTTTCAGTCATTTATTTATTTGAGTAAACGTCTTTTTAATTTTTGAGTAAACACTTGTTTCATGAGTCGCAGTTTTTTTTGTCGCCACTAGTATTCCTGACGTCAGTCATTTTGTTAAGATGTTATGATTTATCAGCTTGTGTTACGAAATTTTGATTGTAGTCTTGAGTTTGTTTTTTCTCTGCTGTTACTTCAGCCTTTCAACTTTTCACCCGTAAGCTTTGCTTGCAATTTTCAGGACTGAGGATGCGTGATTTTACGTGAAATCGATTTCCTATTAAAAATTTGCTGATCGATTTCTTGCTTACACCCATCGTGGAAAGTACATGCTTTAATACAGATATGTGCAAGTTTGAATCATCGCAAAAAGACGAAAGCAGATGGCAGTCGACTGATTCCTCGAAAGCATCCAGAAACACTAGTGCTTTTAAATGTAGTGAATAATAATATTAGTTCATATTTAACGATATACACAAGCCTTTGTTGGGTTTGATAGGGTTATTCATAGGAACTTAATCTTCAAAGCCACGAAAATCACCATGCAAAATAGACATTTACGTTGCCCCCTACCTTTGATTTTCCCCGCCAGTGGTTCACCCACCCTTTAATTGAGAATCTCCACTGTCGCAGTCCCGTAGACATCTCACACCGGCCACAAAAAGACAAATTTTGCATGGTTAGCGAAATTAGTAACCGACAGCAAAATGCTTAGCTTGTTGGTTGTTAGATCATTCCGCTTACATCACACACATTTGTGAAGAATAGCAATCTTCTGGTGCAAATTTAAACTTTTTTACTGGTGACAGTGGTGTTGGCGGAGATTGGTGGTTTGAAATTGGTTATAGGCTGATTCTTATCCGTGTTTGCTGCCCTGGATTGAAGCAGATCCATTATCAAATCAACAGCATTGAAGGTGGCTTTAGGCTTGTTTGGAGGGCTTCGTAGCAGTACAATGATTTGGAAAATCAATTTATCGGGGAGACTAGAGCTTGAGTTTAGAGATATTGATTGTGAATTTGGGAGGTCCAACCCGCTTGCTCCCACGTATGTTGAACATTGTCGCAACTTTTTTTACACCTGGATTAGTGGGATTGATGCTTGTTTTTTCCAAATCAGCAGTCCAATGTTGAAATATGTAAAACTGTATTAAACACTTGATTGAAATTCTACCTTTATTAACGGCGTTAAATGTATTCAAGGCAATGGGCTTTTAGGCCCAGTGCGAATATATCATGCGATTATGAAATAGTTTTTGACGACAGGCAGCAGCCACCTGAAATGGGAATAATGTCATAGTAAATAACGTTCGTTCATGTTTTGTTTCTGAATTGTCACTTTAGCAATTAGCAGGGTTGTCCATGGGACATATTTATCTGTCCCATCCCCATCCCATAGCAATTTATGCCTGTCCCATCCCGTGGGATTCCCATTACATTATTATATTAACATGGAATACAATTCAATCAAAATCATTAAATTTATGAAAGTTTAGGTTTAGTATCTACTAAATAAGACTCCATGTACAAAGAGACATGCAAAAAGACAAAATTTATTGACTTTAAAATTCAGAAGTATAGTCTAAGTATGACAATTCAGTAACATTCTGACACTCTCATTCTATTTCTGAGTCTCATGGGAAATACAAAGGTGTCCCATCCCATGGGACATTTCCCATGGGATTCCCGTAGGAATGACATTCCCATGGACAAGCCTGGCAATTAGCATGTTTTCCATGCACTTGCAACTGCATACACTTCATCCGGAAAAACTGTTCTACTTCTAAGCAGGTCGGGAATATGTTTCAGATATTGTTTTTTCTGATCTATGTATAGTCAAAACAGTGACAAAAGCCAGCGCGAAGCATGCTTTAGGGCTGGGATCAGAGGTGTTCAAGCTTTTTTTGCCAGAGGGTCACATAAACTTTTCAAGGGACAGGCGCTTTATGTAATGTGATTGTTTCGGGATATGCAACATTCTTCCAAATCAGCAAGTTTTTTGTAAATATATTAATTTTTCATCATTGATAAAATGTCTTTGCGGCTGGATGAATATTGCTTCGCGGGCCGGATTTGACACGCCAGCCGTAGTTTGGAGAACCCTTTTTCAGTGTATATCTCTTATTTTTTTAGATGTCAAAGGAAGTTTGGAACGCCAACAGCCTTATCAGCTATTTGTACCTTGTTAAATGTCCAAGGTTGTCTGCGGCAATCGTTGGGTATCACACAAAAGTGTTTACGTTTCGTGGGCAAAGAAAGTTGCTATTTTTGTTGATTGACCTGTGCAATCTTTTGGGAAATCACCAAAGTTTGAAAGCGCTTTATATCATTAATTCAGAAAACGTTTGAAGCGAAACACAGAGGATAAACCTCGTCTTTAAACAAGTGAATGCCTTCTTTGCGCCCCCCTATTTGACTGTCCCCCCAAACACCTGGTCTGTATCCGCCACTGATCAGGAGTTACTTCGCGCCATCGAACATTCATCTACATAATCGAGATTTTAAGTCAATTAATTAGGTATACGCTGATGGCAAGCTAAGTCGTTGCTGAGCCACCCTTGATTCCGAGGATGAGCGGTAATTAAAATCAACGTTTAGTCGCTTTGTCACAAAATTTTCTTCAGGTTAACTTTAACTTGTTCAGCTGTGTGTCCTGCAATCATACTGTCACAATTGCACTTATCACGCAGTTTTTAACAACTGTTGCATGCTAGGGATGCGTTAGAACAGTACAAAATGCGAGTGAGCTGAACGGAAACACTCAAGTTTTCAAAATTTATTCGAAGGCAAAGTGGGGCTAACATTTGCAAGCAGGATGACGGACCGGGCGAGAATATGCAATTATCCTGAACAGTCGTGTACCTGCACAAGGTTATGTTGTAACTTCCCGATAGAAAGAACCGTCCTGCTATTTTTCAAGATAGCATTTTCAACATTACAAAAAAATAGTAAATAATTTGTGAAAATAATATGTGTATCCCTATCAAGCAGACATCTCAATTTTGAGTTTAAACCAATCACAATGAATGTAAACTTTAAGCAAAGTTGCTGAACAAAGTGCTAACCGTCTCTGGACAACAAATGACAAGGTTTTTGTAAAAAACATGAATTATTCATAGACAAAACACTGATGAATATTCAGACAAAATTGGACTGTACAAAAACGCATCGTTTTTCATTCATGGTTTTAGAAAATATCTGCAACAAAATAACGAACGTTCAAGTCAGAGTTTGATTCCACACAACGTTGTTTCGCTGCGAGAAGATCAACTGCAATCCGGTAACATCTCCGTGCTAATTGGTCCTGAAAGAAGCGTGGCCATTGAATGGGTAAGGTTGGTTTGGTTACTGTGCCATAGCCCAGAGGTTGGATATTCGGCGCATTTTCTATTTGTGATTGTCTAAAGCAGTGAAATACTTTCAGTCTCAGATCTTACATTTGTGAAATTAAAATTCGGTTAATTGTCTGGAATGGCATCAATTGCAATACTCTGAAATAACTTCAAAGTGTGAATTTCATACGGAAGTCGTACATTACAGAAATATTCCAATTCTCAGAAAAATGTCGCAAAGACCTGACAAGCCATTGTCAATAACACCAAAAATTCCTTGATTTTGAAAACAGCAGAAACGTAAAGTACAACTTTTAAACATCATGACAAGATGCCAGAAGGGCCTTCAACAACCGGAATGCTGTACAACCTGCAGGATGACTAATAATCTTCAATAAATCGGCCCAAATGCCAGTGTTCAGAAAGACCATGACGTTATCATTCCTGCCTGCAACCCTGGAAATGCTCTTAGTAAACGAACATTGTGTTTTTTAAATAGAATCGACATATCGCTGCAAATATAATAGTTGTGTTAGGACAAGAACGCGGTTCAGTATCGATACAAAATTTGAAGGTTTAGCCCAACATTAGCATTCTGGACAGGGGCGTACAGTAGTCTGGTGATGCCAGGGGCAACTGCTTGATTGCATGCTCCCCTATCAAAACCCAATAATAAGAAATGTGGGCATTTGAATTACGTAAAAACCAGTGTTGGCAAAAAACGAGTTTCGAAAAATTTCGAAGTTTCGAAAGTTTCTAAGCAAAATTCTTCTAGGAGTGGAAATGTATTGAGGAACTAGATACTGCATTATACTGCACATGCAAATAAATAGCAGATAGGCCCATCAACAAAAACATAGGATTTGTGATGCGTGATAGGATGTAGAGATGTCAATTTTTTCTGCTGTAAATACAGTACAGTAGTATCTAAAATTGTATAACCATGCTGTTATAAGGCATTGGTAGCCTTTGTATTTTTCTAAACTAAAAACAAATTGCTAAGGCTATTGTTTAGCAAAAACAGCTGAAGAAGTGACTCCTGTTAGTCAACTGGTACAAACGAATGATTCAGCCATACGCTTACATTTATTAGTTCTCTTTCGCAAATGAGTTCACCTAGCGGAAAGTATTTGCATCACCAAATATTTTTCATCGATTGAAAGCAATTCCGTTTCAATGCTGATTTAAACCCAAATTTTCATAGAGGGCATGCCCCAGTTTGAAAACAAAAGCTCTAGAGAGAAACGAGAGATATTGTGAAGACTACAAGTTACAGATTTAACAATAGTCTAGGAAAAATTGGCCAGCCTATAAAGGGAGAAGAGAGATAGGGTGTAAGCCAGGGGTTTCAACATAAAATTTCTGCGAGGGCCAACTGAGATTATTTAAAGTAACCCGACGGGCGTATCATGATGCTGACGCACAGAACCGTCGCCAGAAAGTTTTCAACAGGGAGACTTTGCGTTCGTTCAGGGGGGGGCTTGACATTCTGAACTTTGATAAAAAATCCACCGATTTGTAGTGTTTCATAATTTAATTTGGGGGCCTTGGAGCTTTGTCTGGGGGGGGTAAGCCCCCAAAATCCCACCGTGGCGATGGGACTGCTGACGCAGCAATGGCGCCACCTGAATCTTACTAGAAACAGCCTTTACATCTTAATTCCTGCAGAAGGTATCATGAGTTATAAGCAAATCAATCTAGCCGTCTATTCGTTCGTTTAAAAGGAACTTGTTCACTCGCTAGCTGAGCAGCTTTAAACACCGGTGAATAAGCCGAATCACGTAAATATTAATTATTCAAAAATTCCGAAAATGCATCGCGGGCCGCACAAACCACAATCGCGGGCCGCGTGTTTGAAGCCCCAGTGTAAAGGCTTAGCGGTGACAGTGCTTCATCTCTCTCTCAGGTCATTTAACGTGCATTTGTATACCTCCCCAGACCCGTGCAGCATGTTTTAGTAGCCTTGCAATAAAAATGAGCATCTAGTTCAGGGGTGCAAAAATGGTTCGCGCACCGCGCGATCGCATGGTTGGAGTGTGCGAACGGGATTTGCAGCAACGCAGCAGTGCCCAATTTATAATTTTAAGTGCAATATCATGGAAAAGTTTGTATGTGTGCTAAAACAAGTAATTTCTGCGCGCTACTAAAATTTACAGAAAATTGCGAACCCTTGATCTCGTTACAGCATTTTTAACAACATGTAATTTTTGTAATTTCAGTCTTTGGATGCCCAATGCCTCGGATGCCCGGGGCCGTTCCCCGTTGGTCCCTCTCTGCACTCCACTGACTCTCAAATATCAAGAAAAGTATTATTTGTTTCAGATTCATCCTCTTGTGGTACAGCTGAACGTCACCCAGATCGCTCCTCTAGCCACCAATCATGCTTTTCTGGATCCAAGAAAGTACCCAAATCTTGTTCGGATGGTTCCCGATGACAGTTACCTAATTCAAGTACGATAAATTTACATTCATTTTTCCCAGTAAGCTGACGTTAACAAAACATTTTCCCTGGTCATGTTCTGATTACCGACACAGCCGAGATTTATGTTTAAAAAACATAACGATACATTGAAACCCAAGGGTATATTTTCCACTGAGAATAGCATTTTGGGGAAAAAATGACAATTGTCGTACGCTACATTCAGCATCGTCACTGCGGCCGGTTTCTGCCTGCTCAGGTAACCTCTAAGCACAAGAACTGTTGTTTTCCTTGTCAGAAATGGGCCGTTTTTGTTTATTCGCTTTTTCTGAACGAATTGGCAGGTTTAGACACGCGCGGGTTTTGGTACAACTTAGAAAGTCTTATCAAGCTTATCTGATCAGAAAAAAACAACGTGTTCGTTTTGGAAAAATTTTTCTATGATAAAGAACAGAAGCACTTTCCGAAACAAAAACGTGGTAAGTGCTCTTAACAAAGGAACGAAGAAGTAAAGAAAAATCCAAAAATTTCGCCAGTACACGTCAATGGTTATCGGTTTAAGGTTTAAATCGAACCTACTGTAACTTCAAGCTTGTGGTTCTATCTACAGTAAAAGTAAATTAGGTTGAGACATGAAATTCTTTCTATTTTCTTCGCAATTTTCAGCCACATAAAACAACCCCACCCAAAACGGGCAAATGCTTTACGACAGTTGTTGGGCAATGAATTTAATCGTGGCACTGCTATTTACTTTCATGTCTCACATGCGGCACTCGACCAAGTAACTGGACACATGTGCAGGTCCGTAACTACGGGGGCAGAGGGGGGCGGCGAAGTCCACTTAAAATTTTTGTCTCCCTGAAAAAATGTGTTGGACATAGTTTAAAACTATTGGAACTATTAGATATAAATAGATTAAAAAAATTGAGCCCCTCCCGGAATCGCCCCTTGTGGTGTCCCAAGCTGGTGACGGGCATAGCGCGTCCAGAAAATCATTTTCTACGCAATGTTAACGCTATAGTGTGCTTTACAAAAAAATGCATGCAAACGCCTTCACTACCGGTGTACGTACATATGTGTACCTCTAATCCCATGCCAACAGTTGCCTCCTGGAGTACGATCTCCTGATTGCGCAGCGGGGTCTTTTGTGAGCTTAGTGACCCCAAACAAACCTCCAAACCCCCCAAATTGAAACATGAAACACTATAAATAGTGGAGTTTTTGTCAAACCTTATAATGTCAGCCCCCCATGCACAAACGTAAAGTCCCCCATTGAAGATTTTCTGGCGCCGGTTCTAGGTGCCAGAGATTGCCTCCAGCGAACGCGAACTCGAGTGTGGCGGAGCGGGATGCTAGAGGTTGCTAAAAGGCAAATTCCAAATCACATAACTGCAACCATTGGTATTCATAGCCAAAGCGGCCAATAAAAGCAACCGTGGCCAAAATGACCAAAACTTTCACCGTTGTTAAACTTGGACAAAAATGCCAATAAAAACCAAAGCAGTCAACGTTGGGAGACTTGGACCGAAATTTCAATAAAAAACAAAACTTTCACCGTGGGTAACGTTGGCCCAAAAAAGTCAAGAAAAAAAAAAGCTTACTTGGCATTTGATTGTCTCAAAGTTCATTTCCTCAATAAAATGGTGAGGCCTTTCACAACAAGGAGCAAGCCGTTTTGGATAAAAAAAGTTCTAGAAACTTCTATTAAAAAAGAAGTACAACGTTCATCATGTCGTCAATAAAATGCTTTGACCTTTTACTACAAGTGCACGGCCAGGGTTGCGAGGTAGGCATAAGCAAAAAGGGCCAGATCAACCCTTAAGAATGGCCAAATAGCACCAAAAAAAGCCAAATACAAGATAAATACACAACGACTCCTTTGAAACACCCAAACGCTCTTTCAAAAGGAAATACAAAAATATGCATATTTTATACATAAAAAAATAAAGCCAACTCCATTAATCAATTTCAACAATATTTTGGTCTTGCTGAAGAGTAACCTGAAAGTGCAAAACTAAAAGCATGAAACAACAAAGCAAAAATTATGTGCTCTTGTGCAGAGTTTTCAATAAAAATTTAGCATTCTGTGTCCTGAAAAATTGTCTAGAAAACTCCCAATGCCCAGAAATCTACCAAAATCAACTTTAAATCTGCCAAATCGGCATAAAAATCTAACTGGCCAAAAAAGACCAAAAAAGCCAAATGTCATTTGGCTTTCTTTCAAAAAAAAGCCAAAGGAGTTGCAAAAAGCCAAAAATTACAAATTTGGCCTCAAAAAAGTCAAACTGGCAATTCTGGTGCACGCACGAAGTGTTGTGCAGGCCCTTGCCCTATTTGGCTTGCCAAAAAAGCAATTTCTTTCCTCTGACGGAGAATGCGTCATAAATTTTCTTGCCTGTTTCTCAATGAAGACCACGAGTTGAGCAAGAGCATTTCGGGCCAAATTGATCTGCGTGGTCAGTGCTTGCACTCGTGCGATCTATTTCCCTGCTTGCTTCGGTCAAAGGTTGCTGGCGTGACGTACTTGCTCACCTGCATGCACAAACTCCTTTTGCCCTAATTGGTCAAGATTACCTCACGAGGGACCTCCGCGTAGGAATTTTGTTACACCTCAGGTAAACATGCTCATTTTGGGCAAATTGTCGTTCCCCATCAAAAACTAGAAAACTTGTGCAGATTTCGATAGGACTACTCGAAAGAGCGTCTAACAATGCAGCTACTGAAAGAACCAGCTTTCTACGTGAACGTTAACTATTTTTAAATTTAAGCTGAAAAACGGTTTACCCAAACTGGGCAGAGGTTACCTGAGCGGGGTTTGCAAGCTTGGCTTCGTCCACGATTCCTTTGCAACTGTCATTCATTAAAATGTAGTTTGTCAGAATTTGGGGACGTTGCTTCCCATGAAGAATGTACAAGGTTGTTTTCCTCAATATTTTAGGTAATCACACACAAGTCACTCTCACAGTATTGTTCGTATGTTAATCAAAGTATGCAATGTCTTCATTAGCTAATTTGTGAAGTTTCCTTTGCAGTGGTGTTAATACACGAAATCTAAAAAGCTTTCACAGAATGAGAAACCATTACGGACAATGCCGTAATTAAAATTGTTGTTTTCTGCGTTGCTGCTTCTGATACGATTGTGCGGAAATCTGCTTTCAAGTTTCAATCAGCCCTAAAGCATTTTTTACAACTACAAATATTCTGCAAGTACCGTACAAATGTCCTATCTGTGGCAACTTGTGACTGTTACTTCTCATGGATTTCTACGGAACTAGGAATACGAAGTACATTATTGCTTGCGAAGTACAGTAAGCATTCTTACCGGAGAAAATTGTATAGAGCCAAAGCATACTAAAAGCCTCTTCCAAGCAAAAAAAGGCAGAAGACCTCTTCCAAGCAAAAATAGAATCAACGCATTTCAGAGAGTAAAAATGGAAAGACGGATCCACATAACGACTTGCATCACGAAAAATCTTGAAATGTCATGTGCTGTAAGGCGCGCGTGCAAGACAAAAATGTTACATTTTGTTAGATAGATGTAAATGCGAATATGGTGAATTCAAAACGAGACATGAGATAACTTCATAACCACTGTCCTATCTCACAGCACAGATCGCATGGGATTTCCATGGCAATGCCATTCGCGTGCACAAGCCTGATAGTTCCATATAAGGTAAACAGAACAACGGCAATTGTAAGTTGCAGAAACTGAAAGGTATGTCAATGGCATCAGCTATATTTTGCATTAATAAATAGGCCTAATACTCCCATAATAGGGACGTGGTCGGTAGGGAAGATATCAATGATATTGTTAACGATGCACTCTTTTGCAGTTGCTTAATCCAATACCTAGTATTTTGGGTGCCAGTCAAACCCGACCTATTGTTAGGTCAACCACATACAGCAGGCAACAACCTGTGAATGGAAATCATTTTAAGCCCATTGCGGGGCCACTCGCTTTGCGAGACGTCCTTGTACAATTCGACGACAACGGGCGGGCACATTTTGCAAATTCTATGATTTTTTAATCTAACAGGCCATTGTCGCACTTGCGGAATACTTTCGATACGCAAACATATCGATTTTGACGTCATATGACGCGTACGGACTCGCTGTGACGGAACTTTTCAGACGTGATTCTTACAGCTCAAGGAAGTATGTTCTGCAAACAGTAAAAATGCTTCAGGTGAGTTTGCCCCCACTTCACTTGTTTCAAATAGCATGTACGTTTTTTCATTTGAAAAAGTGTAACGTAAGAAGAGCAATCACAGTCACATGACTGATTATCATAATTAATTCAGCGTAGTTCTCTTTTCAATAGGCTTATTCAGATTTCTTTTTTATAGCACAGTCAGATATCAGCATTTACAAATCTTCTCAATCTCGTTTGAAGGAGCACACTAATACTAATAAGTCGGAACCAAATTTATCAAGGATAAGGGCAGTTGATACAGTGACGTACGTTCGTAAGGAGCCTACTGGTGCCACAGAAGCTATTTCACTACATTTCGAGGGTCGGACTTCTTACGCATTACGATTGTTCAGGGATATGTTATATTCTACCAAATCAACACATATTTCGTAAATATATTATTTTCTCATTATTGACAAAATGTCTTTGAGGCCGGTTGAAATGGTTTCGCGAGCCGGATTCGGCTCATGGACCGCTGTTTGTAGATCCCTGCTGTAGATCTTTGACGTACCGCATCACCTTGGTCCTCGTAGACGCGTTTCATCGTCAGAAATAGCTGGATGCTTAGCTTTTTGCCAGTAAATACTTTTCCTGGGTCAAACACAGGTTGCTTGCAAAATTAGTTTACGTTTTTCTGGACCAGTGTACTTGACTATTTGCTTGTAGAATGAAAACCTTCAAGCAAACAATTCCACCATTTTTAAAATGTAGAGACGATGATGTCTTCCTCGAAGACTCAAATAAATTGGTTATGCACGAGTCTGTTTATGTATTAGCCACTCACCAATAATCTTTCGTTAGTACTCACTGAACAATATTTTATCGTTGGTACTTTTAGCAAAAACCTTATCTTTTTTTTGTTGCTGAAACATTTATATATATAGAAATGTTAAGAAACTCAGAAGAAATGTATTTGTTTCGTTTTGCACAACTCAGAAAGAACGTTTTGCACAACTGGGAATAGTCTTTGTTAGCACAATAGTATGTTCACGTAGACTGGTCGACTTATTTGAGACGTAGGTGTAACATTAACTGCGTACAGCTTTTGCACCTTTGATAAACGTGAACAGGACGTAAATGTCTCGACGTATCTTCTCAGCTTTCTATAACAAATGATTGCTTTACATTTTACTGATTTAATGCAAACAATGCAGGTTCCCCTCGACAAAACAGAACTTAGAAGTGCTTTTAAAGAAATAAACAAGAACCTGCCTCATATGATTGCATTGGGGGTTGATCGCATGATCGGTCATGAAATACTTACTGAAGCGTATCGACATAATCTCACCATATCTCATGGATGGATGTGGATTAATACGGCTGAAGTGACAACACTGTCACTGGAAAAAATTTTAGTTGATGGCAACTCAGTTCAATTTCGTGGTGAGTTTATTGTGTCAGAGCGTTATATTTTTGTTTCCTTTTCTCTATGTACAAGATTTTTGTGCTTTTTTAAAAATTCAGGGTATTTTGCATTTAGGATGAAACACAGTAACAAACCCCAAACTAACTATGAAGTACATGCAACGCTTTCACAAACACGCTGCTGTTAGTTTCTTTGGGTCGACATATCTAATATCTATGAAACATCAACAGTTTGAACACGAAAGTTGGCCAGTTTTTTCAATTTGTTTTTATGTTTTAACACCACTAAAGTGTGATCTAAGTACTGCAAACAGTGGTTGTCAAAGTTTTATAGGACCTTTTGCACTGCTGAACGCGATATTTCCAACCGTCTGGCAGCAGTACGGATGGACGTTCTGGGAGAACGACCAAAGAACTGTCTTACACGATCGATGTTGTCCTCAAATATTCTTGTTCGTCCACTCCTCCCTTTATCTGACACTGTCCCTGTCTCCATAAATCTCCTGTGCCACGCACGAATTGAAGAACATGATGGTGGATCTTTTTAATACTTAGCTCTGTAGTTTCGCTGAGCTTGCACAGAAAAATTTGTTTCAATAGACCATGATGCACAATGCGCCTTCTCTTGATGAGTAGCAGCCATTTTTAGGGCTACATTCAAGTTAGCAGTGCTTTAGCACAGTATGGTCAAACTGCAGGCCCGCGGCCCTTATTTGGCCCACCACAGCGTTTTCAGTGGCCCGCGGAAGCATTCAATAAAATGCTGAAAAGCGTGTGAGGTTACATTTGTCTCACGGGATTTCTTGCGCTTGATAAAGTGCATTTGTAGGCTACACGAACAATGAATAGAGCCTTTTCTGTATACCCTTTCTGTTTGATTAATTTATTTTACAATCAAATTAGAATATGCACAGACCTCCGCTGGGGCTCCTGTTTGGATAACCTTTGGGTTTTTTGCGCCCCGACGTGCGTTGTCTTCACGAGTAGGCTACATCTGGCGCAATGAACTCAATACCGCTAAAGAAATCTGTTTACCTGTCCACTAAACGCGGCCATTTGAAAGTGGCCCCCGAGAGAAATTAATTGTCCATCCCTGCCGTGTAATTTTATTAGAACAAGCATAACATCTTTCAATAACAAGGCACAATTCTAACGGTGTTAGACCAGACTGTAGAGAGCCTCTGGAACTTAGTCAGCAGATAGATTTCCGACACTGAAAGGTTTTGCACTATAAATGCACTGGATGTTTGGAAAACATACGTGTGTAAGCTTGAGTACAGTTTTTAAGATGAAGCAAGTCAAATATAAAAACGGAAATCGAATGGCAGACAAAACGCTGGACGACGATACTCGCAGACTTGCTAATACTGGTAGGCCTATTGATAAAGGACGATAGTGTCGGAGAAGTCTCGACCCAGGGTCGGATCCAGCCAGCAAGATTAGAGGGGCGATTTCAGAAATATTTGGTAGTCAAGTCTCATAACGACTTCCCTACTGTAAGAGAGATGAAACATAGGCTACTTCACAACACTGCTGTTACCAAACAACGGTCGACAAAATGGCCTTATATCGCGAATGTTTTTCCGAATTGTACAAAATCATGTGGTGAATCCATAGCAATTTGCTTTAAGGTTTGATGAAATTTTGAAACAGTATTTTGTAATGACATATTGAAAAACACATTAGCTTGCGGCACCCCTGAGTATTGTAAATGGCACACTATGGTGCCGCAGCACCCCGGTTGGGAAACAAAACAATGTAACAGTGACAATTTCGTATTGTTTTAAAGCAAAACTTCACACCAAATTCCTGCTTCATTTCTACGAACTGTCCAAGTTTGTTCCTGGATAAAGACGTTGTTTTCTTGAAATCAAGCAAAAAAATGAGATAGTATTTGCATGATGTGTATACGATTAATGTGCCTGGACAATTTTTCTCACGTCTGTCGGCAGAAGTTCTTGGTATTCGTCCTCAACTGCACAAACAGCAAGTTCATACCAATCTGGGATTGTCTTTCATGAACGCAAGTTTCATTGCTCAGCGATACATCGACAGCATTCTTTACATTTCTGCGGTATTAAAACAAAGTTGCGTGAAACCTACAGTAAGTTGCTAACTGAATAGTTTGTGGTATGTTTTGAAAATCTGATGTGAAAACAATTCGCTGTTCTGTGACCAATCGTAGTAAGCAGGATAAAATAGTTGCTTGCCTTATCGACTCAGTGCTACTTACCTGAAGAGCCGAGTGAAGAACCAAACGCGATCGTGCTCCAAATTTTAGAAATTACGTAAAAGCAACTTCAGCGGTTGACTAATTTAATGGTTTCAAAATTTCACATGAATTACTGCATTTCTACGAAAAGCTTCTCTCGCATATGATAGCTTGATAGATACATTTGGATTTAAAGCAGAAGTAGTTTTGGATTCTTTTCATGGTAATGAGTTTTACTGCAATAAATGCAGCTCAACATTTTATTTTTGCATTAACTTAAACATACAACGTGTGGTTTAAAACAGCATTTTGCAAAATTGAGGAAGTTCTGAAATATACCAAACTCGCTATCGTTAGATACTGTTTCGGAACAAAACCACTTCATTACTACATAGCCGATACAGGGCAACCATCGATCTAAAACCAAAAAAAGGACAACTGACAAAAAATCGATTTGTCTACCCAAAATAAAACAACATTTGGTGAAACTGCTTGTCTGCACGACTAACGTTAGATCATATATTTGCATATTCATCTCCAAGTACAATTTGCTTCAGCAATGTCTTATCCTCAGAAACAACCTCATGCATCTCGAATTCCTTCTTGCCAGTGCCGGATTAACAATAGCAGCAAATGTAGCAGTTGCTACGGGCCCCTCTCTTTTTGGGGCCCTGCAGTCCTTTTTGTGTAGTTTGTTCTTTATTGCATACAAGGGTGGGTATATTAGAATTCAGGTGCCCGAGGCAAGCTCAGAAATGGGGATCTATATTTTACACTTGCTATACAGAAACTTTATTCGCAGAAAGCGATTTAAATTTCAAGCCCAAAGAACATAATTAAGTGGGGCACACAGCATTTTAAGGTAGAATGGTTGAAAGATCCAGATCTCAAAGGAACGAAGACTTAGTTATTGTAAATTTACAACAAAATACATTGGGAATGAAGATTTAATTATTGGAAAATGCTGCCAGATCACCGTCAGAAATGCAAACAAATCCATGTTACTACAATATAAAAATTCCGACAGACACAAAAGTTAATTAGCAAAGTTACAGCATATACTCAAAGGCACGTGTTGTGACCTACAGATGCCCAGATGTGGTAGATAGTAGAAAGATCCACCTAATTTATTGGCTACCTAGAATTATCCGTTTAATCTGGGATTTATTTGGTGTGTTTATATAGAGTTTTCAAAAAATGTAATTGGAAGTCCTGAATTTGGCATCTAGTCACTAGACATTGGGTAGTATACTTAGAGTTTTCTTTTGTAAATGTGGGAAATGGCTTACGCGTCTATTTTGCACTCATGATGATCAGCTGCAGTGGAGAACGATAATTTGCTAAACTTACGGTGGAATGAACAAAGGAGCACCATTAGACAAAACAAGCTGAACAACCTGATTCTAAAGAGCATAGAGCAGTGTTTCTCAATGTGTGCGGAATCGCCCCCTTGGGAGCGATTTTGAATGGCAAGGGGGCGATAGGGGGGCGAAAATTCTCCACCACTAATCGATCACTGAGTTAACACAAGTAGCCTACTATTATGACTTGTTAGTTTCTTGCAAATTTTAATTTACTACCTCGTTGTTTTCATGAGTGTGGCTCTTGAGATCTCTTTTTTTACTGTCTTCGGCTCCAGCTCCGGCTTCTGTTCGTTTTCACACATTAATATTTTAAATGTCTAAGTGTGCCTCAAGTTAAATGGAAAATGAATAGAATCAAGTACACAAAACTGAGAGAATATATATACCAAACGTTTTGCATAATTTAATCTGGTAGTCTTTTACAAGCAGCGCTCTCACCATGAGGAAAGAAATCAGCGAAAAAGCAACAATCACAAGTTCAGACGATTCAGGGAAGAGTTACTAGCAGAATCGTAACTCAAGTTAATGGTAATAGAAACAATTTCTGGAATAGCAGTAGCTGATTTTGCCGTCAATGCCTGAGGACCTTTTGTTATTTCTTACGGCCAGAATCAAGAAAATGGCTGTTTGGAAAACTACATTTGTGTCCGAGCATTTAAACACAGACTAGTGCCAACTGACCTAGTGTTTTGCACTCGTATGCTTTGCCTGTTGCAGTCTTGACCATTACAGCCAAGAGCGCTGCCCGTGCAAGCCGTACAAAGAACGCAAAACATATCATAGTCGACTCTCATGTGTTCCTTCAAACACGCGCATATTTGCATTAACACAAATACGAAGATGTGTATAAAATCCCTTTGTTCAAAGAAATAGTATGACTTCTAGCAAGAAATTCACCTTTGACTTTTGTAAATAGCTGAGAACGTCTGATTTCTTAGATTTTGCACTCATAATAAACAGTAATGAATCGCAAAGCAAAGCACAATTTAACTTGCAAAACTTAGAGAAAATAAGATTAGTTACCATGCTGAAAATATATTTTCTTCCACAGATGAAAACTTCAAGAAAAGTCCACATTTGTTTACATTGATATTTATGCCCTCCTGATAATGTACTCTATGCAAAGCAATGCTAGTTTGCTATCAATTATTTATAACTTTCATGCTATGCTACTGCTTGTAAGCGTAATGTTTGCCAGTAATCTAGTAAACCTAATGGTTTCTACTAAAAATTCCTACTTTAAAACGGCGTGCCATGCATTTCACGCTTAAATCTGCAACAGTCTCATATCTTAACTAAAAGTCTTTAAATTTACCACCTTGTGTTTGCTTTATCAGGTTTGGGGAGCGAAACAACATATCGAGAATGAAAATGGGGCGATGGAATAAAAAAGTTTGAGAAACAATAGCACAGAGCATGAACATCTATGCGAAATGCACATTACCAGTATAGACCTATTGTAAACAAATTGGCTATGGCAAAATCTAGAAAATACAATCGTAAGCCGCTTTGGCAATCGACTTACATAATTATACTGAGACTACGCTGTCTGGATATAGCAATGATTAAATTCCTTGATGAGTCTAGAAGCCAGTGGCGGATTAAGGTTGAAGGTCCTGGCTATATGAAACTGTCGTTAATAGGGCAAAAACACTAATAAAAGAAACATCAAAAGCGTATTGTGTATTGTTCGCATATTTACCGATTTAGGGATTGGGGGCCCCCTAAATGGTGGCGGCCTCTAGCTGTAGCCCTGTCAGCCCCCCCTTAATCCGCTACTGCTGAAAGCATTTACGGTCTCTGTACTGTATTTGCGAGCTGTACACTAATGTGGTCCTCGGAAAAAAGATACGTATAAACGTTTTTGGTAGAAAATCTATCTAACCCATGATCTCCACCAGTTGCTATTCAGGACCAGGTTTTTCGTACTTACGAAATTCAGTGTGGAGTCACACGGATGTTCAGAGAATTTGATTTAAAAGTGGTTCATTTGTTCAAGTGTTTTTTTAAGTTAGGGCCACACGCTATTAAATGCTACAACCCCGCGCTACCTTAATCCGGCACTGCTTCTTGCAACCGTCACGGAAAACGTTTTTTCGCTTTCTTATTTCTTGGCCCAGTTAAATGCTAAACCTTCACTACAAAATTAATTTTCTTCAGAATCCTAACCAACCTAGAGAGATATTGCCTTTTTAAAAATTAGAGATATTGCCTTTTTAAAATTAGAGATATTGCTTAGAGATATTGCCTTTTTAAAATTGTTACCCTTGAGAAAATAGGCAAAATTAAGGACACAAATCACATTTAACGACATTTCTCAGAAATACTTCATAATAAGGACAATTTTTAGAAATAAGGACGGCATGGTAGCCGATACCCGAGTTTTTTTTCAACTGAAATATTTCAGTCCCGATAAATTTTCCTGGCGTGATTTCGCATAATACATTCATTCTATCCGCAAGAAAGTTTAGAAGTTAAACAAATGCAGTTACACAAAGATTTGAAAACACTTGCTGTCAGAGTGGGCAACAAAACTCTCCAGCGTTACTTGTGTAAAGCTAATTTTTGTGAAAATCGCTGAAAAAAAACGGCAAACGTGCTTCAATTTGTTTGATGGATTTTGCGATGATACAATTTCCTTCCAAAATACGTTGATCTAAAGGAGATCTCTTTTTATGTGATATAAATGGTGCATAAGTTTGGAAAAATATTCTACGGCTTCAGAGTAAAAGAAGCATGCCTGCCAGAATGAAAGCTTTTTCTCTCAAACATAATAGCTTACAAAATATCACGGTGATGCATAAAGACACTGCAACTTTATAGGCACTGCTTGAGAACAAGATACGCCTGTCAACTAAAATTATTTTTCCCTGCTGTAACACATTAGAAAAATAACAATGGTGCTTAAACCAAAAGCCAATAGGTGGTGATGAAGAACGAAACCCGTTGCATCCGGTTGAACATTTGCATGAAAACGAAATCGTTTGCTAAATGGAAACGTAGATATTATCAAAGCTTGCAACAAACTCTCCAGAGATGGTCTAATCCTTGTATTCGCCACGGAGTGCTCCTTATAGCCCTACTTCTTTCCTCGCAGCTTGTTTTTGATCTTCACAGCATTGTTTAAAAAGCTGTTTCCATTATGAATAAGAAAACCGATCGGACAAAGTTTTTACCCTTTCCTGCATCATTTGCAAACCTGTTTGCCTGATCATTTACAGGTCAACCCAGCGCGTCCGCGGTTTCTTCGTCAAAAAGATGGCAGAACATTCTCAATTTCTTATTTTGATCATCAGCAGCCGCCCTCGCCTGTAATTTATGATGTTTTGCACTCTTCACATTCTGGTTGGTCGGTAATAGGTCAATGGTCATCAGGAGGAACATCTGGAAAACAGTTGAATATGGCTGATGGCTCAAAATCAATCAG
>Ga0210059_1006162_pt1 | contig 19262 bp, 11 predicted proteins | sample Ectturendosymbi2_FD_188042 | JGI IMG/M metagenome (GOLD analysis project Ga0210059, IMG submission 188042) | Ecteinascidia turbinata endosymbiont from Florida, USA - Sample 2 (SPAdes) (version 2) | ecosystem: Host-associated > Tunicates > Ascidians > Unclassified | place: Key West, Florida... | reverse complement strand
CTTTTCCGCAGCCCAGCGTACTGTGCAGCCCACCAGCCCGGCTTTAATGTGCAGACCACTGGCCCGTCCTGTAGTGCTGCCTGCCAGCCAGCCCTTCTGTGCAGTTCGCTTGCCCGCGGAAAATTCATGTTTTTCATTTGGCAACACGGCCCTCCACCCCGGCCGGCCGACCCTCCGTTTAGTATTATCCCCTGGGTGCAGCATTTTGAAGGCGTAAATTGAGGAATGTCATGTAACAAATAGTATGTCAAAGGTTAGCAGATGCTAGGAATGATGATTTACGAAATGTTAGTACCCACCAGTTTCAATGTAACATTCCTAAAAGCCTTTGAGGCTTTGTTATGAAAATGCACATACCTGTTTAGTGTATCGCGAAAGATGCAGAAAATCTAACAACATATGGTTACATTCTTTGATGCAGTCAGATTGTTTGTATTCGCCCTTATGTTATTCTTTGAACGCTATAATCACATTTTACTTTGTGAATGAATGATCGAACTTTGCAGTAGTATCCGTTTGATTGATGGCGTGCCATGCCACAATGTGAATGTTTTCTCATTTTACTTAGGAATTGGCACCCTACTCTGCTGTAGTTGTAGTGTTGTAACAAGTGTTACGTGTTAGCTAACTTTAGTGTTAAGAATGTGTCTGTAACCCTATGGTTCTGTCTTCAATGCAATTGCAAAAGGTGTCTGTAACCCTCACTCTGTGATTCCGCCAGCTTCAATGCCTTGTACTATGTGCTAATTTGTCTGATTTTATCAACCTGCGTTGTGCAGAGTGTCAGTGTGTGTGTTCATACTATGGAGTCGTATCTGCTCACAAACAAATAAATTAAATTCAAATGACAATGTTGAATGCCAGTTGCAAAATCTCATCAAGATCACCAAGGTTCGCAATAAGCAAGGGTAATTACGAACCTTAGTGACGTCGTTTCAAGGCATCGCTTGTTCATCCAGAAACTAGCACCCACATGTGGTTTGACTAACGGTTGCGTCACAGACAATGCTTTCAGATAGCCAGGTTGCCAACTTTCCTACTTAGTTCTCATTCTGTAGTTGCATCACAATGGACAGGAATCCAACATTCACAGTGCTTAGTAATATGTTGGTATGACAACAGATCTGATGTTTAGGAAATTATTTGATCTTTGATGGTTTGATAAACTTCATGTTGAAATGGATTTGACATGGTTTCTGAAGGTAATTATGATGATTTTTATTTGTTGGATGTTTAAATAAATTTTGACTACTTGTGCAACCTTCTAATTGCAAATGGGCAACAGCGTTGAGTATATTATTTATAACAAGTTTGATACAAGGTTTTAACAAGTTTGGCCCAAAAATATCGCTATATTCACATTGTGCATCAAACAAGCTTGGAGGCATATTCGATCAGTGCTTTCCTGGAGTAAAAACTTTATTTTGTGCTTATTGCATGCCAGTGTATGCTTGCCATCTCTAGAGCAAATACATACAGGATAGTATGAAGCGCTTGCACGCTGCATACAACAATGCCTACCAAATTGTGCATTATGTACTCAGAAATGTATAATGTGTTCACCCACACCAACAAGTTATCCATTGCATTGTGTCATGACTTTTGATGCCTTATTGAGAAATAATCTTTATTGCTTCTTGCAACGTTGTGCATCTTCATCTAATTTTTTTATCTGATATTTTAAAATGTCTGATGCTTTTGTTAAATCTTCGTTTTTCCTCAATTATTTAATGCTCTGATGTATGATGGTGACCAACTGATGTAGTTGTTGATGCATTGGACCAGTGACAGTGTATGTGTCTCATCAATATTGTTTTTGCATAACAATGAAAAGCGCCTGTGTACTGCTTTAAAAGTCAGGAATTTAATTTCTTTTTTTTTTGGTATCAGCCTCAGGTTTCAAGCAATGTTGAACACGAAACCACGCTGTACTCTCATACATAGGCCATGCGATTAACAAGATAATTAGCAATGCACAAGATAACACTGCATAACTGAGGGAAAGTAAATCTTACAGAAAGAATGAGGATTCGGAAGGCAATAGCTACACATTGATTGATACAGGGGCAAGTGGTAGGCAGTGATGGTGATCAGTACGTTAAAGCAGCTACTAGAAATGTTAATTGGCTGCTTCAAAACTTACAAAATGTATTTCGCTGTCCATCTCATGACAAATGCATTGTAAAGCATTTAAAGCCTTGATTGGAACAGTTGCATGTATCTACGCACCAATATGCACCCTCATCAGACTCATTTTTTACTTCTTTCTCCTTTTAACGGTTAGCTGTTTACCTCGAAGTTTTGATGTAAGAATGCCTTCATTTCTCTCACACTACTGGATCCTTATATTATGGTGGATGTATGACGCTACAGTTAAGGTGATGATAAAAATGTTATTTTTTTTCTCCTATCTGTGTGATCATGTGCAAACACATATTCTGTAATGAGTTATGGCTGATCATTTTTGTTTTGTGCTCATGCATTGTTTGCTGTGGCTATGGTATATGGACCATATGTCTGCAATAACTCATCATCATTATTATTATTTTTTGTGTTTTTTTGTAAAATCTATAAAATTTTTCTTCATAACAAAATGGCAACACTCATACTGCCATAACAGTAGTAAATAGTAATCAGTAGGCTAGTCTTAACTCACATTTTTATCATGCAGGTCTCTGTATGTTGAGCAGTTTCCCACATGTTAAAATAGGTAGCCTAGCTTATTTGATGTTACAAAGTTTACTACTGATTAAAATTGTATGACGGTTCACTTTGCTGGAAATAACTGTGACACTCCTATCAATACTTTCTCTGCAACTGATTTCATACAAGAAAGATATAAAGTAAGTTCAGCTTTAATTGAGCCATTATTGCATGGTGTTGTGTTTAAGCAAGAACACTCCCCCAAAAATTCTGGCACAGTATCAGAAAAAGCAAGAAGACATCATCGCGTACACTATAGTGGTAGGTGCAACTGGAATGAAGGAGTGACTGCGTCGTGGAAAAACCACTTAGTGGCACTACAGAACTCATTAAAAAACTCTGCAATTGGTAATTTTGTGAAAAAAATCTAAACTCACATGAACAGTTTTAAGGGATTGGTGACTTGATGTGCAGCAGTTATAAGATTATATTTTTACTCCACAAACTATATAAGATTAAATTTTTACACCACAAGCTGTCTCAATGGTTCTTAACCTTTTTTGCATATCTTCCCCTTTATCAAAATAAGATTACCAGACTTATCCTGAATGGTGCTTATTTATTGAAAATACGAAATTAACAAACTCATACAGTTATAAATGATTTATAAAAATCTACATTGGCTGTAATTTTTGTTTTAGTAAATTTATCCCTAGAGGTAAATTACCCCAGGTCAAGAACCACTGGTCTAAATTGTGCAGCTGGCAAAGATGGCATTTTTGCTGAACACATTTTTATGCTGATTCAGTAGTTTTCAATTACAATAGTTAACAGCAAAATGTAATTGATGATTATAATAAGTGCTTGTAAAAGTATTTTCGACGCTGATTTAAAAAATGTCATTACTTTTTTTGTAGCACATCTAGTTTTTGAGATAATTGGTTTTCTGTTACCTAGCCTACCACAGGCCTATGAACAACAGGTTGCATTGTTTTGCATTGTGACATAACATGGATTAATAATTGATACAGCAACCATACCATTTGATAAAGTGAAGCGAGTTTACCAACCTTAACTAAGTGATTTAAATGCAAGAATCTGTTCTATTGAGTGGCATATTGATATCTCTGTGCACACAGGCAATATAAAACATTAAATCCCCATTGCTCATTCTGTTCATTTGAATGAATCGTATGATAACAATCAGATTATTTTGAATGCTTTTTAGTTGGCTACACTGACTGCCAGTGGAGCCTGTATGGAGCTGTCATGGTCATAAACATTAACGGGAATGCACATAGGGGTTACTAAGCAGGGTTGATTTATTTAAATCATTTGATTTAAATCACTTAGATCAAGCAACAAAAATCATGATTTAAATCAAATGATAAAAATCATGTCGTTTTAGAGCTTTGTGTGATATCTATGACACAATTAATTAGCATTCTAATAGGTTTTCAAATAGCCTATAGTATTAGTGTAGAAGGCAAAGTATTCTTATGACGACACAAGTTAAAACCACGAGGTCACATATTCTATGTCATTTAACTGCAAAAATGACATGTGGACTGTAATCACTAACCCTTAACCCTCGCAGGTTCAAAAGTCATAACTATATAATGCCACAAGTTTAAAAGTGTAGACTGGCATGAAATGAAAGTTGCATTTAAATTCCATCAATTACGAAGGCTGTTGACTGTAAACATAGTTATAGAATATATTTTTGATTCATTAAACAGATATATTATTATAGGTTTTTACATTTTATGCATGTGTGCCATGAGTGTCAACGAAATTACTAAATTGACAGTTGCTGGTACTGGTGTTATGAACTTCTTTGAATTAAGGGATGTTGCATAAGCGCAAAAATATTTGAATGATAGTTCAGCTATTTCTAGTCAGGGTTGATTGATTTAAATTGTTTCATTTAAATCAGTGATAAAATTAAAAAAATCAAGCAAAAAATGATACAAAGTTTTGAAGCTTTCTGTGATTTTTATGACACATTTAATTGGTATTCTAATCGGTTTTACTCATTATGAAAGAAGGCAGAGACTTTTTCTGACAACACAACTTATAAAAGCAATTAAAGTTTTATCAATCATAGCAATGCGAGGTCACAGATTCTATGCCAACTAACTGCAAAAATGATATGTGGACTGAAATTACTAGCATTTGCAAATTCAGAAGTCAGAACTGTCAGAATGCCACAGGTTTGAAAGTGTAGGGTGACATAAAACAGGCTACGGGCCTGCATTTATGTCAGCCTACACTTTCAAACTTGTGGCATAAAGCAGGTCCGTAGCCAGGTTTTGAGGTTTGTAGGGCGAAATGATCTGTTGGGGGGAAAGATTTTTGTTTCATTATGGTATATGTTTAAAACAAACTTCTCTGGGCACAACAAAATTCAGTTGGCACAAAAATATTTAGGGACACTGTCCCTGAATGCCCCCATGGCTATGGGCATGGTATAAAGTAAAAGTTAGATCTAAATTCCATCAAATACAAGGTATGTAAGCTGTTGACTATAGAAATAATAGTTTTAAAACATATTGTTGGATTTAGATTCATAATAACTAGAAATAGACTGATATATCGGCCTGGCGGATATATCTGGCCGCTATTTGGGTTTCACCAATATATTGGTATTGGTCAAAGTGGCCGATATTATCGGCCTCAGTAGGTGTTGACAAAATACTGTTATATTCCTCAAGCATGTAGACAACTTGCACAAGAAAGCACAACAAACCAAGTCAAGACAGTCATCTTGCAGCAACGCTAGCAGGTGTGTTTTCATAAACAAGCAGACAAGATGAACCATTGAGCACACGTCGCCGTCGCAGCCAAAACAAAAGTATCATCCCTAATCAGATTAATTAAAAATCATAGCAAAATATTGAAATTGCTGCAATTTGAAAAATTTTAGCTCATATAATCTGATTTTTTAAGTTTTTGAAAAAGGTAAAGCATAGAATACATTATATTTTTGATAAGGAAGCAGAAAACAAGATTTAAAAAATTTGGAAATATCAGTATCGGTCCATAATTAGTCAGTATATTGACATCGACCCCAAAAAAGCCATATTGGTTGATCTCTAATAATAACACATATTATAGGCTTTTACCATTTTATGCATGTAATTTATACTTCTGCAGAAGCTGAACTAGTGAAAGCTGTGTTAAAATAATCAATTTTAGCAACAGACTTCGCACCAAAAAGGCTGGCAAGCTTGTATTTTTGTACAAGCTTAACATGCCATAAGTGTTAATGGGGTTGATGAACTGATGGTTTGAGTATTGTCATTACAATAAATATGTCGTTTTGTACACCGATACTGGTGTTATGAACTGATTTGCTTTAAGCGTGATGCATAAGTGCAAAGTAAGTTTGAATAAAAGTTCAGCTGAATTCTAGTTGTTGTACTAGAAGAAACAAAGCACAAAAATTATATTAAAACAAACTTTTTTAAATTAAAAAATTACTACTTGTTAGATGGCCACTCTCTACACATCACATAAAACAATCATAAAAATAAAAAAATCTGATTTAAATAAAAAAAATCCAATTTAAATAAAAAAATTATGATTCTTTTTATTTGAAAAAAAAATCATGATTTTTATCAACCCTGTTACTAAGTGCTGTTGTTTTTATGTTTATGGGACAACCTCTCTGGGTGCTACAGCAGATCACTATGAAAAGCAACATTCGACCACAAGAAACTTGTATGTTCCTGGAGTGAACAGTGTTCAGGATTTCAGCATACTCCACTGGCAAATCATGATAAGTCCTGATGTCGCCTCTGCATATAAAATAGGGCTTGATGAAAATTTTGTGAAACCAATGGCCAAATGAAATTCCAGTAGGTTTATTCCAGGCAGCTACAAAGACAGTGCCAGACAAGCAGGCTTCGCAGCAACAAAGGCTGAGGCTGCAAAATGCCAAATACCATGACCTCCAAAGCAAATTTTACCACCTTCAACCAGTTGCAATTGAGACCACTGGTGTGTCTGGTGAACCAAGGGAGTGACAGTGGCTCCACCGGTGCTTATCCTTGGCTGTGGTCAGAGGAAACTCTGCCAGCATATTTGCCTGTGTGCAAGTTTGATCTGATTTTACCTATTTTTAGTTGTTCTTAATGTGCTGACCAGTGGTGTTCCCTCTAAGCTGAACAAAAACAGCATTTTTTTATGCCAGCTCACTAAAATTTTGAAAACTGGCACTTGCAAAATTCGGGCGAAATTTTTTTCACAGGAGTAAAATTTCAAAAACACAATTTTGTTATTTTTTGCAAAGATTGGGACACATTTCCACGAGTCTTTCTCAGGTTGCAGCAAGGATACACAGCAGTGAAAGAGGTTCAGAAGCATTTTTAAAGTTCCCACTTGCAAGGTTTACAAAAAATGTTCTGGGTGCATTTTCACAATTTATGCGTCTAGAAAATGAAGCTGTTTGCTGTGAAGTTCAGACACATTTTGGAAGTTTCTGTCTTTTAAGCTTCATAAAAGTAGCTTTGGGTGCATTTTCACGATTTGCACTTCATAAAACTAAGCTTCTTTTCGTGAAGTTCAGACACATTGTGGAAGTTCTCTGCTTGCAACATTTATAAAAATGTTCTGGGCCTATTTTCACGATTCATGTGTCCAAAAACAAAATTATTTGCTGTGAAGTTCAGACTCATTTTGGAAGTTGTTTACTTGCAAGGTTCACACAGAAAGTTCTCATTTTGGAAAGTTCTTTACTTGCGAGGTTCACACAGAAAGATCTGCGCCTATTTTCACAATTTATGCATCAAAATACGAAGCTGTTTATTGTAAAGTTCAGACGAACTTTGGAATTTTTCTGCTTACAAGGTTTATAAGCACACATTTTCTTGATTTATGCATCCAAATACAAAGCTGTTTTCTGGGAAGTTCAAATGCAGTTTGGAAGTTTGTCGCTTGCAAGGTTTACAGAAAAAGTTATTGGGATATTTTTGCAATTTGTGTGTCCAAAAATGAGGTTCTTTTGCTTTCAAGTTCAGCTGCATATTGGAAGTTCTCTGCTTGCAACATTTGCAAAAAAGTTCTAGGCGTATTTATATTGTTGCAACCTCTCCGGTGATGTTGCGTTGATTGTGTGATTCACCACAAACGGGATGTGCGCGAAGAACAAAAATATATGTATGTGGCCCAAACAAGCAATAATAGAGTGATCCCAATGGAGTGATCTTGGTGAGTGACCTCTAAAAATGCTTGTGAACCTGGTGAACAGTGACAACGAGAGTGATCTCGTCGGGTGATCTCTATTGTTGCTTGCTGTCACGGTGCGAAGCTTTGTGCACATGCCACTCAGGATTTCCGATCGCAACAATATGATTTATGTATCCAAAAATGAAACTGTTTGCTGTGAAGTTTAGATGCGCGTTTTGAAGGTTTTCTGTCTTGCAAGGTTGATAAGAAACGTTCTGGGTGGATTTTTTGATTTATACATCTGGTAACGAAGCTGTTTGCTGTGAAGTGAAATGTATTTTAATTGAAAATGAAATTTTGCAAAAATTTATAAAGGGCACCTAGATTTATTTTGATCTTGACAGCACTTTTTGGACACCAGCTGACTTATAAAAATCTTAGAGGGAATACTGCTAACTGGTATTGCTGCCCACCACTTGCCCCTGTATCAGTGTATAACTATTGCCTTCTGAATCCTTGTTCTTTCTGTAAGTCTCATTGTCGCCTCTGTTGTGCAGTGTTACTTTGCACATTGATTCACTATCTTGTCAATCACATAACCTACAATGAGAATACAGCATTGTGTTATGTTCCACATCGTGCGAAACTTCAGGAGGCTATTATGGTCCCTTCAGTGTGTGTTTAATCCATGGAAAAATTCTACATTTGTAAAAACAAGAATGGGGACGTAAGTGATGCTGGGAACTATGTTGTAGTCCTTATTCTCTTACAACTGTCATCTCCAAATTGTTTGAACATTACATTTTGTCCTGCATCTTACCATTTGTGGCCACAACATACAGCCAGTTAGGTTTCAAGCCACAACATGGCACTGGCATGTGTATTTGTTTTACTCAAACAGGTTGTGTCATATTATGTGAGCAAGAGTATATACCCCAGTGTTTTCAACATTCTTAGATGTGTCTTAGCACTTGATAGAACTAATCACCACCTGCTGTTCACTAAATTAATTAAGTGCAATTGTGCAATGTAAAGATGTGCATAGTAAGACTGCTGATGAGTTTGTACAGACACCAAACTGTGCAAATTAAGTGGGGAACTAACATTTCTTCCACCTATCCAATAGCAATAGGGTAAGGCAAGGGGGAGTTCTGCATCCATATTTATTTGCTGCTTAACTTGACGAATTCTGAATGCAGCTGGGTTTAGCCAGTGTGGAGTGCATTGTGGGAAATACTGAGTGCATAATCTAATGTTTGCTGATGATATATGTGTGTTTGGCCCCAGCATTAGTGAACTCCATTGTCTTCTGAGTATTAGTGCTGGCTATGCTGCTGAACACAAAATCACTTTTAATTGCAACAAAACAATTTGTGTTCTTTGTCCTGAACAGTATAAACAACCTGCTCCGTCAAATGCTTTCTGAATGGTGTAGGTGCATAATTTTCTGACCAAGTTAAATATCTTGGTGTATTTCTAAATCCCTCACTGAAGGATGATGATGATTCAAAGGCAGAAGTTCTCAAACTTTTTTATCCCGTGGACCCATAAGTCATTTATTTAAATTTTGTGGACTCCCAAATACTGTAAACAACGAATAAACACACAGACTGGCTAAACATGCACAAAATACACAAGTCTTTTACTCATGCTGTTGTCTCGAAAACAGACTCATCTAAGATTTAGTGAGATTTATGCTCCTGACAAAATTCTCCTACAGGCTTTGATATTCTTTGCTTGATTTTGGACAAAGGTGGTCGAACATGTATTATGTGAAAGAAACAAGGAATCAATCACAAATTTTTAATAGGAAATCGATTTCATGTAACACTACACATCGCCAGTCCTATCATCTGCAAGCAATGCTAAAAGGTGTGAAACGTAGAAAGGCCAACACAAGGTCAGAGAAAGTAAACAATCTCAAGACTGCAATGAAAAAATCACACAGACGCAACTGCAACAAATAAAACAAAACCAAGACGCAAGATGTAGGATGGACAATACGTAGTGTTACGTGAAATCGATTTCCTATTAAAAATGTGTGATTGATTCCTTGCTTCTTTCATTTGTGGAGTGAAGTTAATTGAATACAGATATGCGCAAGTTTGAATCATCGCAAAAAGATGAAAGCAGAGCTTAGCCGGCTGATTCCTCTAAAGCCTATAAAAAACGTAGAGGCTTTATTTGTCATCCATTATGTTTCAACATTGTGGTTTGATTTTCACCAAACTTGAATAACCAACCTCACGCTGACATAGAACCGTTGGCAGAAAACCTTCAATATGGGGCCTTTACACTTGTGCAGGGGTACTTGACATTCCAAAACTTGACAAAATCTCTGATTTGTAGTGTTTCACATACGCAGTGGTGAAAGGAAAAACTTTTCTTTCGATGCCATCATATAAGCCACTGTACCTGTTTTTTTTCAGTCATAGACCGAAACGTTTTTGAAATGACCTAAAAATTTAAATCATTTCAGTAGGAATGATTGAAAATATAGGCTAAAAAATACTGGCCAGTTTTAATACAACTGTGAGATAAATGACCGAAATGTTTCAGTGAACAGAATGTCTCAGCAGAAATGACAATGTTTCAGTGAAAAAAAAAACAGCACTGACTGCAAGTTTGTAGCTGAGAAGCCCAGAAACAAGACAGTGAAATTAAAGAAAATTTTATCGTGGCTCCACTATTGGTACGCAAATCTGAGAGTTTCTTTAAATCTTCTTCGTCATCAACTTTGTTCATGTCAGTTAAAATGGATCTCTCATCCATCCAAGTGTTTTTGCTCGCACTACCTGTTCTTGCCTCTAAGGTTATAGAGTTACAGGGCTACCATCGATTTGGACTCAAAAGTAAGGACGACCAGAAAAATAGTGTTTACCAGCACATTTTTTATTGAAATATTAGCATGAGTGTAAAAATCATGTATGAGATTGTATTCATGCCTTGTTTGAGCAAATAAAAGTGACTGTAGTAAACTAACAAATGAATATGGCAGCCTCATACAACCTGTCAACAGAAAAAGTTCACTTTTTACAAGGTGGTCCTAAACTTTTGTCCATGAAAGTAGGAACAAAATTCTAAATTGTAGATTGCTTTAACTCGCTTTTTGACATTGTTGAAAATAAGATGAAATACAGACACAAGTCCAAAATAAGTACATTTCCTTAAAGTAAGTAGGTTACAATAAAGTTTTCTAATAAAGTTTCCTTCAAACATAGGACAAATCTTACAAATACGGACAGTATGGTAGCCTTGGTTATAGCGAACATGTGCTTATACTAAGAGATGGCTAAGTAGTCTTTCTTATGTTCTGTTGGCTTTTGTATTTGTAAAGTAAAAATAACGATTGTCAACCAGCTTCAGCTATGTAACTGTGACCTTTGATAGTGCCGTGACACTTTTGCTCAAAACGGCCAAGTAAGTTGGACTACTCAGGAATACACAACAGCAAATAGCCAAAGGAGTGGTTTAGTATTATTGCTTTAACACAGACATATTTTTGAACTGTTCATCACTCTGAATTTCTTGAATTTTTTCTCTGTTGGCGGACCCCCAAACCTTAAACTTTTCACCCCTGGGGGTTTGCGGACCCCACTTTGAGAACCTATGTTCAAAGGCAAATGAAGTCACTGTACTGTGCAGCAAACAAGCTCAGAGGGCACATTTGTGGTCAGTGCTCACCAGCAGTGAAACACACTCTATTTCATGCCTATTGCATGCCAGTGTGTATTTGCCAATTGTGGAGGAAATACACAAAAACTGGTAGAAGACACGAGTTACCTACTACCTAGTGCCAACAACAATGCCTGCCGAATTATGCATTACATGCTCAAATGTAAGTGTTCATCCAAACCAAGTTAACCATAATGTGAGGACCTATGATGCCTTATTTAGAAACAACCTGTATGCTTTTTTGTAATGATGCTCATCTTCATCTAATGTTTTCATCCAATCACTTCAAACGTCTAATGCTTTTTATAAATTTTCATTTTCTTCCATTATTTAATGCTGCTCGATGACATGACTGAAAAGTGACCAACTGTAGTAGTAGTAGTCATTAGTGCATTGTTTTGGTATATGAGTCTCATCAGTATTGCCTTGGTGTAGCAACCAAAACTTTCCATGTGCTTAGCAGCACCTCATGATTTCTGTATTTTCTTCTGATTCCTTTATCACCCCAAACAATCAAACATGTAGACATATGTGCAAGCCAAACATGCAGAAAGTGAATATATATAACTAGTAAAACACCAACCACCAAATTCTGCTTTAAATTCAGTGAAAATAAACGGTTCTCAGGCTCAAGCTAAATGGCTCACAAAAAGTTTTGAAATCATGATCAAAACAATTTACATGCTTTTGTGTGCTGCTGAGCACCCCCATCTGATTTATTTCTTTCTGTTAGCTGTTTACCTCAAAAATGATGGGGTTCTAACTAGAATACCACCTGGTTATGTTAGGTACCTTGGGAAGATGCTAACATGATTTCAATTGTGATGCTATTCGGTGAATGACCAAGATTTGGCAGACTACAATACAATGGTTAAATCTTGCTTTTACTCAGAAGCCTGACTGTTATTATGCTTGCATACTTATGATGTATATTATTTTTGCTAGTTTATCTTATGTTATTTATCTTTTGTGAGTTTTCCCGAATATTAACTGAACTAAATAGGGATGTCTTCATTTCTCTACCACTGCGGGATCCCTGTATGATGATGAGCAAATGAAATTATGGTTGGGGTGCTGTTTAAGTGTTTTGCTCCTCACTCAGTGTTGACTGTGTTTATCAGCTAACACCTACTCTGTAATGCATTATGACTAACCATTTTGGTGCGCTTGTGTAATTTGATTGTCCTTGTGATATGGACCATGAGTCTGTGGAAAATGCATAGATAAAATAATATGTTTACTGGACTTTAAGGCCATGCTATATGATAGATCACCTGGGTCTAACTCATGTGGGATTAGATGTTCAGGATAAAAGTTGCAATAGCTTAGTGCAGTAGCCTATGCCTGTAAAACCAAAGCATTTTCTATCTAGGATTCTGTTATTATTATGCTGCATTTTCATCATAATATAAATATTTAATGCAAACAAATCAACCTGATTACAGTATTTTTTAACATTTTGCTTAATGTTTCCCATAAACACATCTTGAGTTTCTTACTCCAACTGGTGAACAACATTATTCTGCATTTCACCTGTTCAGTGTTTATTACCATTCATATGTATAACTATTTTTTTCAGTAACCTTTCATTAGCGTACTAACATCACACAAAATCCTGTGAGATGGAAACCACTGGTCAAAATTGGTTATTTGGTACAGGGTGAAAGCTATAAGCAGCCCTTGAGCAACATGTTTTCAAAATGTATATAGCATTTACCAAAGCTTACCAAATGTTGCACATTTTGAGTTTTTAGAGTAATGTGTCTTTTTGCATGGAAGTATAGTGACCATGTCATACACCACTAGTATAGCAATAATAGCAAAGCCACCGCAGTGACCATACATCAAGCGAATCAGTCGCAATAATTTATTTGGACAAGGAAACTAGTTTCGTGTTCGACACATCTTCAGTCCTATGCGAAAGTTGACAATGAAACAAAGTTAGAAAAACTACATACTGTGCTAAGAACAAAAGCTAAATAATAAAGCCAAAGAACAACTCCTTAACTCACTAGACCGATTACAAAACTGCTGGCACCGATCATAAACGGCTGTACTGCACTCTGATTTACAACATTACTCTACGCTTTACGCGCGGTCTTGTCTCAGACGATCATGTGACTTCAACAGGCCGTAACGGGCAGTGGAAAAATCGAGAAAAAAAATTTTGCGATTTCTCAGGACTCAGTTTTGGCGGCAGTTTAAAGTGAAATCAACAAGGGGACTCAAATGGATTGGTTTAGTTACCACTAGTATAATGACAATGTATGAGCACTGAGCATATGTTTTTAGGCCTGTGGGACTTCAGATCAAATCCATTTCCTGGTCTGGTTACTGGATATAGATTTTTAAGTCTGTTTTTTTAAGCTACAGCAATGTGCATAAATTTTACACATTTTTATTATGAAATTGTGTGCAGGATACATCACTACTTTTATGGAAACAAAGTCAAAGTAATATTTCTTCAAACAACAGCTTCCTGATCAGATCTCAGAGCTACAGGTTGTATACTAACAGTATTATCTTTGCCATGCAAGAAACCAACTTGGATATTTACTGTTAAAAAGAACTGTCAAATAGCTTACATATTTGGTATTAATGTCGAAATGTATGATGTGCTTTTGAGCTTATTTGTCCTTTTTGTAATCATATGCACATGCTGTTAAAGAAAGGCTTTAACCTTGTTGCATGGATTTGCTTGCATATATACTCAGTGTGATTTGCAACTCCACTTCATGTTTTGATATTTCCAACGTTTTCCACCATTAAGTACATAAAAAATCTACTTGGCAGTTTTTCTTTAATCTATACTGTTATGAACAATGTGTGTCAAATTATGTACTGTCTGTAAAATATGGCAAGTTTAAAACATAGTCAACATCTTCTGTCAGAAAGCAATGTTCACAAGGTTAGATTTACACTATGCAAGTCACAGCAGTTGTTTTTTTCTGTCATTGACCAAATTTCTTTGAAATAATTTGGTCGTAATCTCCAAAAAGGTCAGCTAGTGAATACTTTTGTGGAGAGATTTAATACAGTACTAGCATTACAGGACAAATGACCGAAATGTCTCAGTAAGATAAAAACAGCACAGCAGGACACCATAGCTGCAAGCATAGTATGTAATATAAACCCAACCAGCATAGATCTAGATAAAGATGATGTATATTACCAAAAAGATATATATGTGAAAAACACAAGAAAGGACAATAAAATAATTGAGAAGTATAATGCACAGACTTTTACGATACATTAATTGGATACGGTGGTATCAACAAAAGTGGAAAGGGTATCTTACCATATATCTGCTTGATGTTTGTTCATAAAGAACAAAATATTGACATTTATTTTGAGCAACCTTTTTCTTGCATACTGAATTGTTTATTTGAGGCAATATGTTACTGAAGATATTGGAGCATGTGTAGTTGAGGCTATGGTAGACGACAGACATAGGTGTAAAGCTTTGCTATGCTGTCTGAGAAGATTTTAGCCATCGATACGCTTAATTTTCTAGACAAATCAATACAGTGAGCACAACTCCTTGCTGCATATTCAAATACACATGAGTGCATACCTTCAGGTTTTTCAAATAGAAAGTTTTTTCATAGGTATATCAGACATTTATGCACCAGGTTTCTGATTCACAAATCAACAAAAGACACTTTTATAAACAAGTGACAATAAATAAAGCAAATCACACCTGAAAAGACAGATCCAATTATTGTGAGGTTAACATTGTAACGCCCATGATAATTCAAATCCTAGATGAATATTTTTACAAAGTTAGTTCGACTTTGATTAAAATAAACTCTTCACCGTGATTGTGCACACTGCAGTTGCAAGCACCCAGAAGCTGGTGAGCCTGGTACTGGTGTTTGACAAGCATAACAAGTTACCATGTTTCATGAGAAGTCATGCCATAATTTGTCTAAGCCCAAATTTACGTGGGCACATTGAGCTCAAGTCAGATTTTTGTTGAATCAAAAATGTTTGTCTTCTTGAATTCAACCCTAGTAATTATTTGCCTTTAGATGCATCATTCAAAAAAGTATTGTGTGAATCTTAAATGCTTCAAAGTATTAGTCTTAGTTGACCTTTTGTTTTCAACTTGAGTCCAAATTTAATTCTACTCACTAACAGGGGAGTGAGCATCTCCTGATGTTGACATTAAGTTTGAGTTCATATAAAATGTTAAATCTGTATGCTAAGACAAACAATACAACTGGTTGAAACCTATGCCAGTACCGCTTTCCACGAAAGCTATGACTTGAGTATTATGTAATACAATACTCAAGCATAGCTTTCATGGATAAGAACTAATGAACATACAGACAAACGACGTTTAATCTGTGTGCGTATGGCTGAATAAGTACATTGGTGCTTATGAATTTTATTTCAGAGCTGTGCACACCTCATGAAAAAAGCTTACGATTTTTATTTTTAAGCTGTGCAAGCCTCATCCAAAACCTCAGCCCTGCAAGAAAAGATTCAAGTAGAATAAAAGATTCAATTTGATTAAGGACTGAGGATACATAATTTTACGTGAAATCGATTTCCTATTTAAAATTTGCTTATCGATTCCTTGCTTACACCCATCGTGGAGAGTACTGAATATGGATATGTACAAGTTTGAATCATTGCAAAAAGATGAAAGCAGAGCGCAGTCGACTGATTCCTTGAAAGCATACAGAAAGACTTGTGCTTTTAAGTGTCATGAAGCTTATTTGCACCAGTTGGCATGTTGTCCACAATCTGAATGATTAATGGTAATTGTGGAAAAGTACATGTTTATACTTTATAGTTGCATTCATTTGCATCTAGAAATTCAATGTCAACCATGTGGCAGTCTGGCAAACAGCATTTTCAACATGATATGTTGTACAACATGCGTAAGAACTTTTGCAAGTCTTTGAAGATGCTTAATTGGATTTGTTATGTTGCAGGTACTCAGCATATGGAAACACACCAGTTATAGTTCCCAACAAAAATAATATTTCTAGGGAGTTGCACAAAAACATATCGCAGGTGTGTGTGTTGCTCTGAATTTCTGTGTACCGGAGGAATCAGTGGATGCGCTGATGGCTTTTCGTGTCATACTTTTGAATTACTTGAGAGAACCAGCAGGGCTGAGATCATTGGCAGTTCAGATGAATTCACATCGTGCTTATCGCGTGTTTTCTACGACATCGGATCATTTTCTAGCAGACGATATGGTAACGGCTATGGAGAAAATAACAGAAAACAAAGTGAGAACTTGGGCGGTGATTGCACTTATCATTGGTTTTGTAGTAAGTAAGCAGGTCCGTATTTAAAGTTGATGGCAGATCAGCCGATTACGTGTGTTTTGTGTTTCGAGTAAAGATGGCAGAAAAGGTGGTGCACACTTGCAGACATGGGGCGATTACATCACAAATGATTACTTGCCACAATTACGAAATTGCGATTACTTGCCACGATTACGAACAAACAAAATCACATTGTAATCAATTACGATTACATTGAAAGTAATCACGATTACAGTCGCGATTACATTTGTCTTGAAACACTTTCAAAAAAAACAAAACCCATTTGCATAGTTTTATCTTTGATGTAAGTATATTTTCAGACAACATATGAATCAATGCAATAAACGAAATTACTAATCTGTAAGGATCAAGCACCGGAACAAAGAAAAAACACATTGATTGTTTGCTGAGATGTTCGTGCAGTCAACAAATCAGTGGCGTAACTAGAGGTTTCGACTAGAGGTGAAACTTCACGAAAAGAGACCCATTGGCCTCTGTAGGGGACCTATTAGTCAACACTCAGAAAAAAAACTTGAGAAGTGATGGTGAATCCTAATGTGGAAAGCTATATTGCAACCTCAAATTGACGGAAAGTACTCCAAAAAAACGCAAAAAGACGACAATTTACTGATTACCAATTAAAAGAATACTAAAGCCAAAATACAAGCTAAGTGTGGGGGTCTTGTTTTTACGTTCAATTGGGCAGGGGAGTCAAATCGTCCTTCTTCCATCCCGTCAGTTGCTCCACTGCAACAAACACTTTAAATGCTGATTAAATAAAAATAAAAAGTGTTGAAAATCTTTGTTACAGTTGATAAACATCAACGCTTCAAAATCTTTTATCAGTCAAACGACATCTATCAGGCTTTAATATTCGTCCAGCAACGCTGAAAATTCATTTGTTAGTAGTCTGAAAAAAGTAGGTGACTATTCTTGTAACTGCGGGTTACGATCGTCTGCAAGCCAGCGTAGGATTGTGCAGCTTTCAATTTGAAATGAAATGAACAGTTTTTTACCAGTGCCTGGTGGATCGCGGTCGACATGTTAGTTATCAGTGTTGTAGAAAGGTACTTTCGACTTGGAATACCTTATTCCTCTGAAAAAAAGTTAATTGACTGCATATAAATTCTGCACTAATGATATGCATTGCATACTCCAGCACTTACATTCGTAAGTTCACTCTGAATATATACTGCATAAATGAAACCAATACCTCTTCTCGTAATGTCTCCCTATTCTGTTGCCGAAATGTTAACCCATTAGAAAAGCTCGTATTTCTGTTGCTACGTCTCACTAAGTTACTTCTGGCGGCCAACAGGAAGGCTAGCTGGAACAATGCGAGAATTAGCTACAAACGCTGTGCTTGCCCATGGATTATCTGGATTTAACCCACACAGACAGGCAAATAGCCTCCCGTTGTACCGGCTAGGATTCCTGATCTGATAAACCGCGATGAGACGGCGTGTGCACTTGATATTGGGTTCAAACGAGGTAACACAAAAGACAAGCGTCTCGAAGACAGACAAATAACGACGCTGGCTCTCATACAGACATGTTGACTCTCGAACATCTCACTCTCGAAAATATATGAACAGTGATAAGGCCCAATGAAAAGAGCCCTGAGTTTACAATACAACCTTAATCAGTGAAGTAGGTGTTGGCACAATTATACAAAGCAAGAAAGCTCGAATTCTACATGGTGTAAATCGTGGTCGAAGACTCGGCCTAAGCCCGAGTGCCGGAGTTGCCACCGCATAGGAAATATGCTTTTGTTAAATTGATCTATGGCAGAACAATAGAAGGCAGTGTTTCTAAGCATGCACAAACCTTTTTTTTTGTTGTGTAGAATAAAGCTGCGAAGGAACGTGAAACTCCGAAATCTTTTGCGTCGTTGCTAAGAAACTCTGCTTTTATTGGTGTGGGTGATGTCACCATAAATCATACTAGAGTGAAGGGAAAAATCGTACAAGTGAGTGAGAGTACTTGGCGTTGTTTACATGCCAGTCTTTTGTTGTATATTTCGAGCCGAAATCTGTAGATGCTATTAAAGTTAATTCTCAGTTTTTCCCTTAACATCAAATTGGCTCACTGAGGCACACGCCCCACGTCGGATAAAACAGCCGCCCACCCAAAGAACCGCATGTGACTCACGAGCGGCGGTTTGGCCGCCGTGAGTCGCCCACCTCTTTCGTAGTGAGTCGCCCACCTCTTTTCGTAACAGCCGCCCACCTCTTTCGTAGTGCGATATTATTACCGTAGGTAATATGTGAACTGAACACAGTAGTAATCATTTGGTGAGCTTACCGGATGAAAATTTACCGAACCTTTTACACTTTCTGTTGACTTGCTGACTATGCCATTCATCCTTTTAGCTATATCAAGTAATTACGGCGTATGCTACGCGTTGAATACTTCGCAATTATGTAAACAGTCAGCTGCAAGCGTTTTTGGACTGGTATGAAGCCAGTGGCATGCAGAGGGGGGGGGGGG
>Ga0210059_1006161_pt1 | contig 19263 bp, 18 predicted proteins | sample Ectturendosymbi2_FD_188042 | JGI IMG/M metagenome (GOLD analysis project Ga0210059, IMG submission 188042) | Ecteinascidia turbinata endosymbiont from Florida, USA - Sample 2 (SPAdes) (version 2) | ecosystem: Host-associated > Tunicates > Ascidians > Unclassified | place: Key West, Florida... | reverse complement strand
TTTTACCTAACGCTGCTTGAATCATATTTTTACCTAACGGAGTTCCCAGCAGTTATTTTTGATGGCGGCGCTCCAAGCTTAGCTTTTTACCTAAAGCTGCTTGAAGCTAATTTTTAACTAACGCCACTCGAAGCATATTTTTATCTAACGCAGCTCCCAGCTATTTTTTTAGCTGGAGCCCCCCCAAGCATAGCTTTTTACATAACGCCGTTCGAAGCATATTTTACGGCCATGGTCCACTCGTGACCTCTAATATCTAGCTCAGCGTACCGGTCCACAGTAGACCTGGACGAAAACATGCTACCATAGCGCTTAAGGGTTAATTATTAACGCTAATATCGCATTCATTTATTTAGACCGTGGGCTCTCGAGGCTGAGTCCTGCTAGAGACTCCAACACACAATGAGCTGAAGTCAATGCCATTGACCCTAGCTGCCAATGACAGGACCCCAAACCCGATTTAACACATCACAACCTTCATTTCGTTATGACAAATGAATGAGCAAGCATGAACTCTTATAAACAACGGTTCTCGAACATAAACAACAAACAATCCCAACTATTCCCCTTCAAAATCATGCATTTTTTTCTAAGTCCGAAATCATGAAAAATTTGGCCAGGACTTTGTCCCTATTTTTAATATTTTCATGAATTTTTTATAAGTCCAAAACACTAAACATTGTGACAGAACTCTGTTATGTTTGATGATTTACAACGCCAAAAAATGACAAAGTATTAACAAAACAAACCAAGAATCAGAAGTACTCACATTTGTGCAGGCCAAAAGCTTACTGCATTGTTCAGCATACATTTGCTTAATAATCTTTCTTGCTCTACAAGACCCTCGCCGGCTATTGTACGTCCTTTGCGAGTCAAGTTCGAGCAAGTGCTAAGTTTTTAGAATGAATCCCAAGTCCAAAATGCCCTGCTTTTATTAACATTTCGCTTGGTTTGTTTTTTTATGAGTACTTTCCACTCACTACTGGGTACCTTCCTCCCATCTTGGTTTATTTTATTATGGTTACTTTCCCCTCATGACTGAGTACCGCGTACTCTCTTGTGATTACTTTCCTCCCAACACTGGATGCGCCTGGTACCCATTAGTGGTTACTTTCCACCCAGCACTGAGCACCTTTCTCCCAGCGTTGGTTACTTCGTTTCTCATACATTTCGCAATGACATATGACGTATGACATAGCACGGTTACGCACTATTACGCATGATTGATTAATAGATGTTTTTATGACATACGAATTTGCTTTAAATGTCCAAAAGTTCACCAAGAAGCTCTCTTTCATCAGGTGATAACACTACTTCCCAACAATTTCGTTCTGTTTGTACCAAACTGATATGTGCGGGCACAATCACTTCTGGAACCAGTGCTGCTTCAACTTGAAGTTGTTGCACTTCTTCTGCTGCTGGTTGACTTTCTGGTTCAGTTGTTTCTTCTGTTGGATTTAACAATTCTGGTATCTTAGCCGTATTCACAAAACATCTTCTTCTAGCATTTTCTTGATTTGCCTCATCTGCTTGTATTATACTTTTGGTCAATTCACCAACATCCAGTTTGTCATAAGTCATTGTTGCTTCCCATTTATACAACATTGATCCAGCTATGTTAGCTTTGACTTCTGGCTTTCCCACTCTGATACCTTTTGCTTTCTTGTACACAGCTGCTTGATATATTGTGCCATTCACTCTCAGTCTGAGATCTGTACTATGAAAGCATGGCATCTTGTGTATAATCCAATTAGCCAATGTTGCAAATGTCTCTTCATCGCTCATTTCTTGTAGCGGTTTGGCTAATTTTGTTGTACCCAGTTTGTAGAAAGCTTGATTAAAGGTTAGCTCTCTTTTGTTGCATTGCTCCAATAGCTGTAGCATTTCCATGGCTGACTTTGCCTGTTCCAAGTGCCTTGTCTTGTTTGCTACATGGAGTCTTTTAATTGCTTCCTGTTATTGTGAGCCTTCTTGTGCAATCAGTTTGAGTCCGTTTTGCTTCAATGATTTCTGTGGTTAGTATTTAAGTTTCGCTTGTTTTAATCAATTTAGTGTATTCGTATGTCATAATTTTTGTTAGTAAATGATATTTACACATGTTAGTTTGTTAGCCATATAAGATATTCAGATCTTCTGCCGTATATTGTCTTATTGGTTCATTGTCATTTGCTTCTGTGCCATTCGCACTGGATACACTATCACTTTCATTGTCCACTTCAGGTTCTTTTTCTCCTAAAGTTGTGTTGCAGTCAAACCTGACTGTAACACCACTCCCTCCTTTAGTTTCTTCTTGCTTCTCTTCTTTTTTTTCTTGTGATATTGTTGTACCACCCACTTCATTAACTTGGTGGTTCTTTCATCTCGTATTCCATGATGTTCCAGGAAGAATTGTAACACTTCATTGGTTAGTTCGTCTGTCATTTTGTTCAGTTTTTCATCACTGGTTATTAGCTTAATGATTGGTCCTTCCATCATTCTTGTGGCAATCTTCTTTAGATTTTTTCGGATACTATGTCCCCCAGTTAGTTGGTCCATTGACTCTGGTAGGTCTGGGTTGTCTGCTTTCACCTTTTCGTAGAGTACCTTCATTATTCGTCGCGTTGTCTGATCGTTTCTTATCAGGGTATCCGTTGTTTGTATTTGTCTAATTAGTCTCTCGTCCAAGAAATCCCAGTTATTTACTTTGCCTGTGTTTATCAAGGCAGTCCGGATTCGGAAAAACGATCTGTAATGCTTGCAGTTGTCGCAGTTGCAGCATATCCCGTTGCAATAGTGACATTTGGTTTCCTTCCCTTGGTATCTTAAATCGGGATTTACACATACTGGCGTACTGCACAACTGATCTTTGCCTATATTGTCTATATTCAAGATTTCTGCATATCCATCATCATCAGCATCATTGGGTTTTGCTAATGTTATTCCGGATTCTTCATAAAACCTGCTCACTAATTTGTCCCATTCTGATGGAGTGACAGGTGCGGGCAGATCATGTGGACATTTCACAAAACTTGATGGCATCAAATTCACATTGCCATCCTCACGCCATTGCACGTTCCAATGTATTATTCTGGCTATGATGGCGAAATCTTCGTTTATGTGCCCTCCTGTTAATCTTATTGGGTACGGCGTATTCGTTGCATGTTGCTTCAAGATGTCGCGGTATATGCCTACCAGCACGTCCATTTTTCCTTGTGTCATGGTTATTGACTGTTGTGATTGTTCCATGCTTCGCTTGTGAAAATCAATCATGGCTGCTTTTATGCACTCATAGCAGTCTTCTGCTTGATTCATCATCTTGTTGCAATAAGTGTGTCTAGCATTTCGTGCTTCTCGCATTTTTCGTTCTATGTAGCCACCCATGACTACCGTTGCTACACACATTATGGCAATACATGTTGTGGTTAACATTAGGTTTATCTCGGGATAAGGACTTAATTTTGTTTTTCCAACACTTCTTTTTGTTCGTTTTTCTTCGTAGTTGGTCTTTCTCCAACTCTGCGATTTGTTTTCCAAATTTCGTTGTGCTGCGTCATATTTTGCTGGTGATGCCTTGACTTGCCATTGCCCCTGCAATAGTAACAGGGTTTAAATTTCCTATTCTTGTTGCCAATTCTAATGCTTTGTCAGTATTTGGTACATTGCCAGTTTTATAATATCGCCAAGCACAACTCCCAAAAACCATGACCAAAATTATTCCTATTATGGTTCCTACTATTATTATTATCAATTTTATTGGCCCGCTGAAGAAGCCTGACACTGTGTCTTCGGTGTGTTCTATGACGTCAGCTCCTTTATCCACTACGTTATTAAATACCCCTGATACATCATCAACTACTTTTCCCCCAAAGTCTAGGACAGAGCTTAACACCTGTCCCGCTCCTCCTGCCCAACTATTATTTAAAGGCAGCGTAACTGGGTCCCAGTGTATTGTGAAATGTATCATCTCAAAGTCGGGGACTGTCGCGTTTTCTATTTCTTCTAATTCTTCTCGTCCTGCTAACGTTCTTTGGGCATTGGCTTCTGCTTCAGCCAGTTCATTTCTTAACACTGGTGCGTTAGTTATGATTTGCTCTACTTGCTCTATCGCTTCAGTATCTTGGTATTTTGCTATAAAATGACTAAGATTCGTTCCGTACCAATATAACTCTTCGCATTCTATTATCCCTTTTCTTAGTTTGTTTCGGTAAATAGTGTTATTTTGTATTTCGTTTATCACTGGTAAATGTTCTAGCAGAGCTATTATTCTTTTATGTAGGTGATAATCAAGGATAGCTTGTTGTGCTGTCGCTTTTCCAGCAGCTAACGCGAGTTGCCTGTTTTCTATGGTGGCTCTTGACAAACTTATCTCGCCTTCAATTAGTTGTCTGTCAATGTTTATTTGCGTTGTTTCAAAAGTGCTTTCTCGATCCGCTAATTCTTCCGTGAATCTTGCTAACACGGTTATTTCATGTTGCAATTGTAATTGCCCACGATGTATCCCATCTATCTGTCCTTCTGTTCGGTTAAACCCGTCATTCATTCTATTGGCTAGTGCCCCTAGTCTCTGATTCATTAAGGCTTGATATTTTTCTAGCTTGGCGCCTATGGATGCTTCTACTATTGCTGAAAAAAGTAGCGCGAATAAAAATCTTTTATTTCTAGTCCTTCTAGTTGCATTTAGAGTGTGATTAGTATGTAGAAAACAAGGTTGGCCATAGGCTATCACTGACTGGTTATTATTGTATATCTGGAAGTACCGTTCTCCGTGTCAACGTTAGTTCTATGGGTCCTGTTGCTTCTTTGCACCATGCCAATTGCACGTTTTTGCGGCATTGGCGTTCGTTCCTATATTTTCTTTCGCATTTTCTGTTGTCCGTATGTTCCATTATCCGCAATGTTTGGTACACCTCGTCCCCTGTTTTATCTTGCTGACTTTTGGGCCGACTTCTCTGTTTTTCATAGTATGCGTCTCTTTCACACATCAAGTCCCCTTGATCTTTGACTATAACCGTACGCTGGAGTTTCCAATGTAACGGCGTTAGCATCGTTTGGTGATATTTACTGTACGCATCTTCACTGTGCATTATAGCCCAAATCTTTATTGGCAGTTCCCGCGGTGGTCCGTGCCTGAACACTACTTGTATAAACCAGTTTCCGAGACCCCTTGGCGTCCTTACTACCCATTTTACGGTTTTGTTCATCTTTCGCCATAGATAGTCGTGGTTTTCGCTTGCGTTTAATGGTTCAAAATTTCCTATGGGCAGGATCCAGATGAATCCTTCCTTGCTAGCATTCAAGGTCAGGGAGTATTCATGTAAGTCACAGACTCTAGTCGTTCCGCCTGCGCCTCTTTCGTATTCTATGCCCCAATTTTCTTCTTCGCTTATTTCGCATGGTTCGCTTCTATTTGTCTGTTTCCACGGGTTGTTTATGTTTCGTCCGTCATGGCTCGTTACTTCCCATTCTACCCATTGATATCTTTCGTATAGAGCATTTACTCCATAGTCTATCATTTTTAAAGCTGAGATAACATGAATCTCTTCTAAAAGTAGAAAACCCGTGGGAGCATATCTTTCCCTGAAACTTGGTATCAGATATCTCATTGTGCCATAAGGTGCTGGCACTCGTTGACTTCTTCCCATTGCATACATTCTTTTCAAATCGTATGTTTCTATCGTGGTTTCAATTCCTGCTCTTACTAACCATACCTGAGTTTCTATGTCTGCGGCATTATCATCAGCACGGGTGTGCGTAAAATTGTATAGGAAAGTTCTTGTCTTATCCTGAGAGTTATATTGCCACTTCGTTATTACTTTATCGAATATTATGTGATATTTCCGGTTTTCTATTCTTATTTCGGTTGTTTCAATTGCAACGTGGCCCCCCCTTAATTCGTGACTTGCGATTCGCTGACGGCCCTTGTGAGTGGCCCATATGGCTTCGTATCGTATTGGGCACCAACAGGCCTTGTCATAATCTTCTACCGTAGCGTAATATTTTCCGCCGGGGTGGTAAGTCTCGGTGTATGTCCTACCCCTTACAGCTACTCGGCCAAAGTCCCCTAAATCATGTATTTGTCGTGTTGCCTCGTCGTCACAACCCCATGGATCCAAATCCGCTAGTGCCTTCCTTATTGTTTGCGGACGTGTTATCTCACGTACCTTGTATCCTTTATCTCTGAGGGCCTGCGGAATTTCCTCAGGGTTGTTGGTATGATACATGTCTTCAGGAAATGGTGATCCTGTCACCCAAGTTACAAACAGTAGCGTCAGCCCTAGTTTTAGTTTCATTTTCCTTTTTCCTGTAGATATAAAGGTTAACTTGTTGGCGACAGATATACAATGGCAAGAGAGTTTGATTTTTTATTTGTCATATTTTAGCTGATATAATGGCATGGTTGTTATATAATTTGTAGGCCTCTCTTGCCATGGTTCACTTATATATAAATACCCCAGCAGCATTCCCGCAGGCAAGACAATTCCCTTTTGTCTTTGCTTTCTATATTTTATGTGTAAATAGTTTCCTTCCCATTTCAATTCTCTGGGCGAGAAAATTGCTCGCAATTTTGGATTCAGTTCCAAATTTATACACAATTGGTAGGGGCCAGCAAACAAGCGTGCTGCTGGGTATATATACCATTCACCACTGCGTGCATGCACTTGACGTACTGGTATATACATTTTAAAACAACCTTTTTCAGGTTGCCACATGCATTTCTGATCATAATAAGTCTCACACAATAATAAACCACGTTCGTGTGATACGAGTTCAAACTGGGATATATATTTCTGTCTTTTTGTTTTAAGTCCGTCAGCCGGGATAACCACCGGTTTTATCTTTGGCATTCCTGGTTCTGGTTCATTAGTGTCCGAAGCCGTTTTTTCTTTTGCCTCTTCTTGTTCTTGTACTTTATCTTTACCTTTTGTTTTTTCTTTTTCTATTAATTGTTCTGCCGTAACTTCTTCATGTTTCCTAGCTCCCTTTTCTTCAGTATTTACTTCAGCCATTATTTCTTATTTACAGGTTCTTTCCTAATGGTGAAAAACAGATGCCTTGATTAGCGTTGCATAATCAGCCAATCTCCGACCGTTAAAGCTGCCCCTCGGTTGAACGGCATGTTGGTTCCCCACCGTCGTGCATTTCGTTCCTTTCTTTTCCAATTAGGAGTGTATACACATTTGTCAGCAATTCCTTTTTGTGGCATTCTTGCGCGCGTGTTTATATCTACCAACCGAGTTTGCCACTGATACTGCCGCATTAATTGCTTTCTTGAAACTGATGTTTTTCGTTTTTTCGGGGTCGTTAATTCCACATAACCTTTTAGTCGCTGGTCAATTATCCATTCGGCAATTAGCTTCATTTTTTCTTTATCCGTTTCCTTTTGTAGATGTGTGGACCTTCGATCCCAATTCAACCTTTCATAACTAACCACTTGTGGGTGAACCAGATTTTCTGAAAGTATTGGTTTACTGCCGGGACCGTTGTGTTGTTTAACCTTACTTCCTGCGCATGTCCCGTAAATATAGCTTTAATGTCTTCTTCATCCATGATTGCGTGCATGTATGGACATACTGGTGAGGCTACCACGTGGACCATCATTGGGCAATCATCTCTTCCCCAATTTCGCATTTCAATCCCGCAACAAAAGCATCGTACGGTTGGTCCCGAAATGTGGGGTTCCACATACCATCCTGCCTCTGCCAACTGTTCTGCTTTCAAGCTGGGGATCAAATCTTGGTTTTCCTCCCAAGTTTTAGTGCGCTCTTCTTTTTGCGAATACTTTTTGTTATAACAAATGAATGAGCTCTCCTGCAGCTTTTCCAGTCTTTTCTGCACTACTGGGTGTTTTATTTCAGGCCATTCTATTATTTCCATCCCTTTTGTTATATCAGGTTCCTCGCCTAGGAACGCAGGGCAAACCGGATTTAGCCATGCGTGGACTGTTGCCATTGTACAGAAATCTGGAATTTCCAGAACTATACCTCCACAACCCATACACATGAACTTCTCATTTAAACCTACAAATCCATTTTCTTCTAGTTGCGTAGTGGTTTTTGTTACATCCGTTATCATTTTGGTTTTGTGGATAGTTAACAGCTTGTCTTCGAGGTCCCAGTCAGAATCTACGTACTCAAAGAATTGCTTTGCAGAGAAATCGGTCATTACTATGCTGTCCATTATAGCCTTTCCTGTCTGTTCGTACTGCAAGTTGTTTATTAGCCGCATAAGCAATCTCTGGCAAGCTTCGTCTTCATACCGACTTGCTAGCTTCATACTTCTCTCTTGCATATCCACCGGTATGCTTGTCACATTCATCGCCATTTTCTACTACCTACCCCTATTTTTCCTGCAACACAATTACACCATAATTACTTCACATATCTTAGCATCGTTTTTTATACATGCAACGTTCTGCCACCACGTCTCCATAACTTCACGAAGAACGCTATTGACAACATAATGTGGCCTATCGTAAGAAATAGATTGATAAGCATTTGCGTAGCCACATAATGATAATACGTCCAATCACGCCCGCATTCCAAAGGCCTGCCCGTATGATTAGTTCCATAGAACGCATTTATCACCCCCGCATAGAAGGCTTCGGTAGGCGATCCTTCTACTGATGCTCCAAATATCACTGGACCCGCCAACACCACAGTCAACAATGCCAGACTGATTATCATTTTCCCTACAACTTTTATATATTTCCTTTTCCTAGGCGCAAAAAGGTATATACGGTTACTTATTACAATATTAGACGGTCGTTTACATTTAACGGTTACATTAACACTGAGTTTCAGACACTCAATTGTCTCGTCATTTCACGGATTATTCATGCTGAATACTTGACTTATTTATAAAACAGCATGTCGTCTGCCTGGTGCATTCGCACTTGTCTGCCAGATCGTGTCTGTATTATTGTCTCTTTGCGCGGTTCATACAAGTCTTTGCGCGCTGGGGCTTCAGCTTCCCAACGGGAATCAGCCCATAGTTCATTAAATGTCTTTATTTCTTCTTTTCCTTGCTTGTTTACTTCAAGGCTTGCTTGAGCTCTTGGCTCCCAGCCTCTTCTTGACTCCTGCACATATGATTTCATGTTAAACACTTACTATTTTGTACCGTTCTCAACGATTAATCGATCATTCGCTTTAAATGCTACTTCACATAATTACTCTTCGTACCGTTTTTTCCTATTCATGGCCATTTGCTAATTTTCGCGCTTATCCCGACCAAAGGATGAATCCCCCGTGACCGGAAACAGTCAGACGAACCCCGTCCAGCAGTGGTCCCACCTGTCCAGGCGTACGAGTAGCTAATTCGTACTCCCCTGTTCCCGTCCCACGGTTCTCATTCGCCCCTTGGTTGTGCTTTATTTAAATTTCCTTATTTCTTTCCTCCTTTTCCCATATGGTTTATTTTTTACTTCTTTATCCTGTTTGCCTGTTTCTTTTTCTTTATCTTATTTTGTATTTTCCTAGCTAGACTCATGACTTCCCCAGGGCCTTGCCTAACCCTGTCGTCACCTTGTTCATGATTTTACCAAGGTTTACCTTCTATCCTATTCTTCCATGTCTTTTCCAGGATTTTCCTTATACCTTGTCATCACCCCGGGACCTACCCTTTTTTTTTTTTATCGTTCATCCCTTGGTCCCGTATGATTATCTCCTCGTATATCATCCTTATCTCAATTATTTCTTCTTTTACCTAATAATCAATATTCGGGGGTCTTCTGCCACCTTTACTTCCGTTTTTGAATGGAGTTGCTCTTTCCCAACACCGGGTATATCCCATTTGTCTTCTATATGCTGGTGCAGCATGCTTGCTCCATTCTTGGTCTAGATAAGTCTTCCAATTGACTGCATTTCGCTCCATTAACTCTTCTATCTTTATGTAGTTGACATCGCGCCTCAGTGCGCTTAGCATTATGTTTTGCACTTTAGCGTCACATTCGATATCGTCCCACTCAAATCCATGTTCCCAGAGTGCCTCCTCTAATGCATCTACAGGGTGTATATTCCCTCCTATAACCTGTTCCTTTGTGAAATTACTTAATCTTTCTTGTTGTTTTTCTCGGGACTTGCCATATTTTTTCTCGACCCATTTCCAAAATTCGTTTATGCTATTTATGTTTTCCCCGTATTTTTTTATTTTGGCCAACAACACCGAAGTCTTTATCACCATATCCTTTTTGCCAATGCTCATTGCCTCTTTAAATATTAACCGTAACTTATCGCTATCTTTTACTCCGGGGTGTTCATCAAAAACCTGTTTGGTAACCTCTCCCCATCGTATTTCCCTTATTGTCCCTAAATGGGGCATTATTTTTTCAAGTGCCAATAATTCAAGGGCTCTTGACTCGGATGTGTACCATGCCCCTGCGGCGTGCTGCCCAATGCTACTTATGCTTTGCTGAGGAGCCCTTCTGCTGACTCCTGCTGGATTGTCATTAGTCGTTGCCATCTTGTCCCACACAATTCGTTATATACTATGTTTACTCTATACGTTCATACGTCCTAACGTTTTCCTGCAATACAATGTCTAATGGGGGTTTAGCGACCACTACTTTATTGCAGTTCTCACCTTTATACAAGGGTTGCAAAAAAATTTTTATAGCTTAGCTTGATTTTTGTATCAAGCTATACTCCCCCTTTTAGTCTCCCTTTACTCCCTCCTTTAGGTCAAACCTTTAGCATATTGTCGTGCGTTTATCTTAACAATTCTTCTAAGCAGTGGCTTGACCTGTGGTTTAGCTGGTAACAGAAGTTGATAAGAGACCTTCCTTAATTGCGACCCGATTTGCAACGTCATTTCTCGTGGTCCTTTCGCGATTATGGGGTATGGTCCATGTAGCAATGGTGCCAACTTGTGTTTACGCTGCATCGTCTTGACATATGCCCATGTTGCATTTTCCCAAGTAGTTCCACTCATGCTTACTGGTCCGGCAGGTATGACCTGTGGTGGTTTCAGAGGCTGTGCTTCGTCAAAGATTGGCATTCCTGGCGTTTTTACCTGTATCCCAAATGCTCTCATGCTAGGGGATGTGTTGGTTTCTAAGTTGAAATAGGTATTTATTGCAAGGACTGCGAACGGCAAGTATACGGGCCATTTATGTATATGCTCCTGTGCTCGTAAAATGGTTAGTAACGTTCGATGAACCCTCTCAACTTTGCCATTGCATTGCGGATTATAAGGTAAGATGGTCCTGTGTTCTATCCCCAATATTTCCATGCACTTTTCCCACAACCGTGACTTAAAAGGGGTTCCGTTATCACTGACCAGGACCTTTGGTATCCCAAAACGACTTATGAAGTGATTGAAGAAGCCCAGAACCGATTGTTCTGAATTAGCTTTGGTGATTGGTACTGCTAATAATAATCCCGTGAACCTGTCGATTATAGTTAAGAGTTCCGTAACATTGGGAAGTATTATGTTTCTGCCGATATGCAGATGATCGACATGGACTACCGCGAATGGTTCGTTAGGTGCTTCAAAGGGTGCGGGAGCTAATTTAGCTCTCCTAAATGCTTTGACCCTTTGGCAAATGTCACAGTTATCGAGCATCTTTTTTACCTTTTTGCGCAACTTTGGCCATGCGATTAGCCTCTTCAATCGCTGGTATGTCTGCTTCCAACTGAAATGTCCCCAGTCATGATCTATCTTTATTAAAGTTTCCACTATGCTTTCATCAGGGACCCACAGTCGTGGATTCTCATATTCGTGCTTTAGTACCCATACCTTGTTTCTATCATCCCAGCATGCCTGCTCGGGTTTGTGCTTTATCAACTGCGCCTGTGCTGTCCTGATATTTTGTAACCAGTCAGTGGTTAGGTACTTAGTGAATTTATTTATGGGTTGTAAAAAGCTTTCCTCGCTATCCTGAGGGTGTGATTCGGCTGCGTTTACTTGAACGCTGTCTATCGGTCTGAGCTTTATTCGGCTAAGGTAATCTGCAATCTCATTGTCGACCCCATCAATGTGCTGGATGTCCAGGTCAAATTCAGAAAGGTATAAAAGCCGAAGTTTTCTGAATCGTAGTTTGCAGTTCTTGGAACCCAAAATATTAACCAACGGTTTATGATCGACATAGACAGTGCAATGGTTGCCTTCAAGTAGGTAGTGGAAATGCTTAACACTTCCTTCTAACGCTAAAAGCTCTTTATCCACAGCTCCATACGCTTGTTGTGCCTCATTCAGTGATTTGCTGTAGAACCCTAGGGGTTTTACCTCCTTTTTGTCCGTTAGTTGATACAGAATTCCCCCTATCGCATAATCTGACCCATCAGTTGCTAGATACAGGGGTTTCTTTCCATCATACGTACTCAATGCTACCGCCTTCATCACCATATCTCGTACCTTTACAAAGTCCTGTATCAATGGTTTGGTCCAGTTTATCCTAGTCTTATTGCTCATGCGTCTTGGCACCCCTGCCCCAATCTGGTTTAGCCTTCGCTGATATTCTGCAATTCCGGGCAAAAAAGGCCTCGTGAAGTTTACAATCCCCAGAAACTTTCTCATGTCTCGTACTGTAAGTGGTAATGGCATTCTCCTTATGGCATCTATGTGCTTGTAGGCACAATGAACCTTGCCTTCACTTATCCATCTGCCCAAGAATTTCATGCTGTCTTTGCCCAATTCGCACTTTTTAAGGTTGGTAGTTAAATGAAAGCGTGCCATATAGTAGAGCAGGTAGTACATTGCTCTCTTATGCTCCTCGATGTCGTTGTTAACCAGCAATATGTCATCTATGTAAACTAAAAAGTTATCAGGCACTTCCTCGAGTCCCCTACGCTTGCGATCTTCATTATACCAATGATTTGCGAGTCCCACCACGAAGCTACTGGCCATGGAAAAGACACCAGGCGAATTTATCCAACCCATAGGCAATTTTCTGAATCTATACCCCCCTGGTTGTGTGGCGATACCTAATATGGGCCTAGACTCTTCGTCTACGTCCACGTGATAAAAACCTTTTGTCAAATCTAACTTGGACATTACACCGCCTCTGCAAGCATGATTTGGTAGCTGATCAGTTCGCGGTAGGTTTGCATCTTTTGCCAACGTCAGATTGTTTAGTGTGCGAAAATCTACCACCATTCTTTGGGCCGCATTTGGGTCTGCGCGGGCCACCATAAACGCCGAACTCCTGCAGGTGGTTTCCCCCTTTTCTATAATGCCTTTTTCTTCAGCATCCTTTAAGAATCATGTCATTTCAGAGGTAGATTTCTCTGATAGTTGGTAGACAGGTGCGAAAAACAATGATGCCCCCTCATGTAACTCCACTTTACATTTGTAAGGTAACCTAGAATCCTCCTGTAAGTTTTGCTTCTCTGCTTGTAACCGTGGAAATAAATTCCACAGTTTCGCAAACCATTCCTGATCCATGACGTCCTTTTGCTCTGGTTCTGACGGGCATTGGGGTGTGGGCAGTGTTTCTAAATACTCCTGTGCTTCCTCCTCCGTTAGGGTCTCCTTCTGACGCTCCTCCGGTGGAGGGGCCTGTGCTTGATTAACTTCATTTTGAAATTGCTTAACTTTTTCATGAGCTGCCCTTTTTTGTCCTAATTCTTCTAGGAGCGGTATGAAATGTTTTAGGATATCCACAACCCCTATCAAATTGTAATTCATGCTTCTAGGTGGCATGACAATGAATTTTAACTGCAAGTTTTTACCTTTGTATGGTACTGGTACAGTTACTTCCCCTATGGAATATAACTTATCCTTTTGGCTTTGAAAATTTGACACAGGCACTTTTAACGTGGTGTCTATTCGTGCTGTTTCCTCGGGACTTAGTACAGACGCATCAATCATGTTCCTATTGGCCCCCGTGTCCAACAGAAACGTCCTGTCCCTTGCATCGTCCTGAATGAATACATAACTACGTTTTAGCCTAGGTTTTTCTGAGACTTGAAGATAATTAGCTTCCGCATTCAAGTCCTCTGTCTTTGTCCTAAAAAATCAACCTGAGGTAAATCCATAGGTTTTAACACAGGTGCGGTATCTGCTAACTGTGCCATGGCCTGGTCATACATCATGGGTGGTCGTAACGTTTCAGATTTCCATCGTTCACTAGCGCTTAACCCTTGCACAAAATTCGCTTCAGCGTGGTCAGCCACAATGGCAGGTTGATCGTCGTCAGGTGGTGACGATGGGTTAGCCCAAGAGGCTTTAGGACGCCCTTCTTGGATTATGTTTTGCCTAACTTGCTGTGCCTCTTGGTATCCCATGTCCTGAGGATTAGTGTTTTGATCTGGACTATTATCTTGCCAATTCGTATTCCTGTTATTGCCTCTATATTGTGAGTTATTCTGGTAACCCCCTCTTCCGCGTCCTGCAGGGCCATTGTACCAGCCATTGTTGTTATTCCAATTTCCCCTATTGTGGTTCCAATTATTTCTGTTATAGCCTCCTCTTCCTGAATTCCAATTTCCCCTACTTGAATTCCAACCACCCCTGTTCGGGTTCCCATTGCCTTGCCATTGATTTACCCTTTGCGGACAATTTCGCTTCAAATGCCCCTCCTGATGACACCAGTAGCACCTTAATGGCGGTCGCTTTCCCTGCATTTGCGGTCCTAATTGCTGTGCATTTGGCATTTGCATGGACTGTCCTGGCACTGCTTGTTCTTGTGACATTTGATTCTGTGGTAGTTGCCCTGATACTATCGGTTTCTGCATAGCCTGCCCCTGCTGTCCACCCTTTGTTATCTCCTGGGCCTGTAACGCTGAAACAACCATGTCCAATTTTTTATCGAAGCTTTTTAAATCTATTTTAGGATTCCTAATCTTAGGTAAGGGTGCTTGGGCTACAGCCGCGCTGGGCATTTCGGCCATGCATGCGTCCTCATCTTCGCTATCACTATCTTCTTCCCCTTCGTGCATATATATCTCTACCGTTTTTAGTCCGGCGCTGTCTTTTACCCTTTCCCAGACATCGGTTATCGCCTTACGCCAGTCCTTAGGATCTCGCTTTGTTATTTGTAAGTGCAACGATATGTCTAAATTACTGGCCAAAGTTGCCTCTAATTCCTCTTTCAGTGCCGGGTTTCCTAACACCTGGTCCCATGTTAATTGTGACGTCGTTATTATACCTGTTAACACGTCTGCGGGGTTTACTTGCCACGTCCATTGCATTTCCCTAAGCTTTCGTATGAAGTTAGCCCTCTTTTGTCGTGGGGTTAGTCGGTACCTACTTAAAAGCCATTGAAAAAACGTGGTTAAAACTTCCCCCCCTTTTACTGGATCATTGGCCGCCTGTACCAGGAGCATAGTAGCCTGTGACGAAGCCTCAGTATGTCCACTTAATTGCGGCATTAGTGCCTGTAGAATCATCGTTTCTTCGCCCTTTTTGCCTCTTTTTACCGCCTGCTCGGTCAGTATTGCCCATGCCACTTCGTTGCCGGGGATCAGCGGAATCACCACCCTCTTTATGTCTTGTATTCTTAATGGTGGCGATGTATGCATGGTTTGATCAACTATAGACGTTGCTTTGGTCTGATCTTCTTGCACTTTCGTTGGTTCGTCCTTGTCTTCTTTCTTCGGAGTGGGTAACCCCTTGAAGCTCAACTCGCTTGGTTCTTTTTCATATTCTGGCAGAAGCTTGCCATCTTTCCCCATCTGAAGAGTCGGATATAATGTAACTTGATCCTTGCCCGTGCTTGTTTGCCAGGGGTTATACTGCGACCGCTCACGCAGTATAACCTGTTCTTTTCCGTTTCTGTCCTTTGTTAACACCTCCACACTCGGTCTGCTACTGCTTTCACTAACACTTGAATGAGGAGTCCGTTCTGGGCCACATAATCCTGCGGCTTGTCTCAGTGCCTGATCTTCTTGCTTGAATTCCAAACATAACTGATGGTATTCTTCTTCGGCTCTGTGAACATTGTCCCATGCGTCCTGAGCTCTTCGTTGAGCCGCCATTATTTCTCTTTTTGATTCCGGCGAGATTTCCCTCATTGACCACTGACCCGCTCGTTCCACAGCCTGGGTTGCTTCTTTATCTCTGTCATGAGCCTTGTCCGTCAGATGTTTCCATACTCCTCGAGCCGTGTCTACCTCGGCACGAGTTACATTTGCCTCTGCCTCTTGATCCGGATCGTCGTAGGATGGTGGCGCTTCTTGTAGTTTGTGGATTTCTTCGGCTGGAGGAGCACTTGCCTTTTCCGTCTTCTCACTTAGCCCTTTGCCCTCCTCATGCTTTGAGGGGAAAAGTGTCGCGGTTATCTCCCGAGCTATACCCCCTAAAGGTCCCGCCCGTCCTTTCTTTTGAGATTTGCCAGGGCTTGGGACCCTTTTCGCAAGCTTTTATGTTTTTGCTTCAAGTTGTATACCTCCGTGGCTAGAGCAATCTGATTAGTTTTAGCAGCCAGTTCATGCCAGTGCACCGTATCCACCAATTCAACCACTGTTCCTACACTGTCCTGGGCATCCATAGCTAAATCCCGTAACGCCTCCTCATGGGATTTTTCCTTTTTTTCCATCATTTTCTCTGTTCAATTTTTATTTTCGTCTAATAACGTGTCGTTTTCCTACAAGGGAAATTGTGCGTTTATACCGACACCCCCTGTTTTACCGAGTGTCTTTTATTCCCCTCCAGCTAACACCACCTCATCTTCGGGTTGCGGAGCAGGCAGGTCACGCAATTGCGTTGGTTTTGTTTCACCCTTCGCATAATCTATTTCGGGTGACATGGTCCACAACACATGAGCATATATTTCAGGTTTCAGTGCTGGCTTCGTCACTCGCGGCGGTGGTAGCTGTAGTGGCTGATGCAAAAACAGTTTTGCTTTTTCATAAAACGCATCACCGACCAAAAGGCCCTTCTGATAAGTCAAGTAAGCCGCTAGTACGGAGTGCATTAATTCATTTTCAAAGTGTGCCCGTTGCCGCTCACTTATCGTTTCATTATGTTCTGGCAACATTACTACCCCAGCCTGCTGCGGTTTCTCGACCTTTTTATATGCAGGCTGAATCTCTTTCATTAGTGCATGAAATTTCCCACTATTTTCCATGTACCACACTGCTGCTACCCACAAATTTGGATCATTTACCCGTATATTCATTTGCTGCGCATTTTTCTTTACCGCTTCCGCACTTTCAACCCACACGTTAGCTAATGCTGGACTATACAAGGCCAAATATTTGTTTTCCACATTAGCAATTAGTCGCCCTATATCTACAAGCCCTCGTGTTACTTGTTTCGACATGTGGGTCAATTCTCTTATCGTATTAATATTTCCTGGCCTTACTGGCATCAGCATTTGCGCGGCTATCATTATGGGGTCTGTTCGCCATAACTGCAATGTTCCTGATTTCAATGCGTATTGGCGCATTAATTGCACCAATGGTGAGCACACATATAACTTTCTCAGTGATGCCCCAATATCATAGGGACATCTTAGCTTTGTGTATATGCTCTGAATTGCCGCTATCGCCGAATAGTACGCAGTTTTGAGGTGTCCCACCAAAACATTTTCTTTCAGTGAGTCTGCTTGGGTTACTGGCAACGCTTCCAATGTCAGAGCATACAGCAACAATATGTCTTGAGTCGTCCACTGGGCTAAATAATCAATGTTCACGAAGGTCGTAGAAACTCCCGCGAAATTCTCCTTTAACCATTCCACTACTGATTGTATCACCAATGCCTCATTCATCGCATACATCATTTCCCATCTATGCACATAATACCTTGTCAGCTCCATTTCACCTGTTTACTACCTAACACCTTTTCCTATAAAATTTGGCAATGATTATTTTCCCGTAGATCCAAAACCGTGCACTCCTCTTTGGGTCGGTTGGAGTGTCCTTGCCCTACACAATTGTAGGTGTACCCGGGGCAAAAATAACAACTGCCCGATCCGTTCGCCGACCCGCACGTGGTAGGGTTGGTTGCTATGGTTTACAAGTGTCATTCCTACTATCCCACGATAGTCGCTGTCAATCAATCCTTCCTGACCGCATACCCCAAACGTGGCCGCCATTCCGGATCGCTTAATTAACAATGCGCACAGATGCGATGGCATCTCTAGCCTTATTCCCAAGTCAACCTTTTTCCATTCACCCGGTGCCAAAACACACCCTTCACTAGCGTATACATCCCATCCTGCAGAACCAGGAGTCCCTTTAGTGGGCAGCTTCCCACTGCCCTTCACCAGTGCAACCTTTACCTCCATACTCATGCTTACTCTAAAATATTATGACAAAATTTATCCTGTTATTTACCTTACACCCGGAACGCAACTATCCTTGACGCCACTTTAACCTGACAGATGGGACACCGATTTGTAGAGTTTCCACAATCCTTACACGTAGCCAAATGACCACAAGGCAAAAGCACTTTTACCACCCGTTCTTTTTGACAAATACGACATTTTTCTTGCTGCAGAATCGTTTTTAATTCTGCTTCCTCGCTTCCCACAGTTTTAGGCGTGACCTCTACCCCATGGTCTTCTTCCCCTTCTATCTCAGCCTGCTCTTGTAACTGTGTTAGGTCTGTGATTAGCGTTTCTACTTTTCCAAACCCACGTCCATACGCATCTATTCGCATAGTTAAAGCTTTTTTAATGTGGTGCCTTTCAAACCCCATTTCAAATGCGACCTGTATTATTTCAGATGTCTGCATTTCTTTTTCAATTTGCGCCTGTTTTTTGCGTCTTTCCTCTCCAGGATCTATTATTGGTGGGGATCTTTCTGTAAATTGCTCTCGGGGCCTGCGCGACCCAGTTATCGCATCGGTATGCGGATCCAAAGGCCTTCGAACTCCTGCCATTGTCGGCCTGGCTAGGTTAGGGTGTTGCTGCGTTACATTCTCAATGTATTCAGGGCCTTTATTTTGCAATACATACTCACAGAGTGGAAACCATTTAGCGTGTTCATACCATGGGTCATCGTTAAAACTCCAATTTTGTAACCCCCCATTGCAATACCAACACTTAACTCGGTCTCGCTCACCCAGATAATATAGTCCTGCTTGTACCATTTGCGCAGCCGTGGCCCTTATATCTAACGCAACACCTTGCCTTTTTATTAGCTGGAACCTCTCCAAGCATAGTTTTTTATCTAACGCCGCTTGAAGCATATATTTATCTAACACCGCTCTAAGCATATTTTTGTCTAACGCAGCTCCCAGCTGTCTTTTTAGCTGGAGCCGCCCCAATCATAGCTTTTTACCTAACGCCGCTTGAAGCATATTTTTATCTAACGCCGCTCCCAGCTGTTTTTTTGGCTGGAGGCCCCCAAGCATAGCTTTTCACTTAACGCTGCTTGAAGCATATTTTCACCTAATGCA
>Ga0210059_1006160_pt1 | contig 19263 bp, 15 predicted proteins | sample Ectturendosymbi2_FD_188042 | JGI IMG/M metagenome (GOLD analysis project Ga0210059, IMG submission 188042) | Ecteinascidia turbinata endosymbiont from Florida, USA - Sample 2 (SPAdes) (version 2) | ecosystem: Host-associated > Tunicates > Ascidians > Unclassified | place: Key West, Florida... | reverse complement strand
GGCGCCAACTGTTAGGTGGTAGTATTTCGCTGAAGTTTTTACTGGAAACTAGGCTACAATCCAAGTCTTTTGATACTTTGGATAACCTGCTGGGGTTTCGGGTTCAAAAGTTGTGATGTAATTTAGTAAAAATTTTTGACTAATTAGTTAATTAATTAATTTGTTGATTTTAGATCATAACTTTTGAACCAGAAACGCTAGAAAGTTGATCAAAGGCTCAAAAGACTCGTACTTGAGCCTAATTTCCAATGAAATCTTCAGCGAAACACTTTGGCCTGACGGATGGGCCCTAGGCCAGGCAATATGAGCCAAAATGACCCTAAAATTACTACTATATAACCCTAAAACTACTAATATATATATACTCTGTAAAATCTTAAAGTGACTGATTCTTCGCTGAGAAACGATTTCTTTCCATAGGCATTGTTTAGATCATAACTTTTGAACCCGAAACCCCAGCAGGTCATCCAAAAGACTCAGATTGTAGCCTAGTTTCCAGTAAAAACTTCAGCGAAATACTACCACCTAACAGTTGGCGCCCAGGGCCAGGCAAAGTGGGCCAAGATGGCCTAAAAGTCCTTCACTTATGACGTCACTCACAAAAAAACCCGCATCCCCCAAGCAAAAAATTTTTTTCCGAGTGCAGACTAGAAGACTTGCCGCATCTTTTGAGACTTTTACCAGGTCTGTAGAGCATACCGGACCAGAGAAATTCCTGCGCAAAGCCACGTGCGTTTAGGCGTTTTTTTTCGGAAAATCCCCAAAACCTAGCGGACGCCAATGGTTAAGCTGCTGTACACACTATACCTTTAAAGTATAAATGCCATGTGGAACAGTAGAGTATTTAATTTTTCACGCTAGTCAGGTGCATTTTAATCCCTGTATGAACAAAACGTCAATTGTATAAAGTTGGGAAAGTTATTATTGTGTGAGGGCATTTCAGAAAACTTGCTTGTCCCTAGTGCTTGTGGACTCATCCAGAGCATTTCGCGGACTCAAATGAGTCTGTGGACTTGGGGTTGAGTAACACTGATCTAACGGTTTGGGCCCAGGGCCGGTGAAGTGGGCCAATGTAACCTAAATGTCCTCCATTTATGTCACACACAAAAAATCCGCATCCACCATACAAAAAATTTTTTTTCAATGGCCAACTACAAGACTTTGCCAAGACTTTTGTGCTTTTGACTGGGTCTGTGATGCTTAGCGGACCAGAGAAATTCCTGCGCAAAGCCATGTGCGATCCAGCTGTTTTTGCGCGAACCGCTTGAATTAACCTGGTTGCAAAAGTGTTAAGTGTGTGAAAAGGCAGTGCCATACATCCAGCCAAACTTGCTGGTGTGCGTCACCCACTCGTGCTCGGTGCATATAATCAAAAGGTCAAAAGACTCAGATTTTAGCCTAGTTTCCAATAAAAACTTGAGCGAAATACTTCCCTCTTGCAGATGGGGTTCACGACCTGATAACCTCAGCCAAAAAGGCCAAAACTTTCCCACTTATGACATCACCCACAAAAAGCTGAAACCCAAAACCTAAAATTTTTTTTCATTGCAAAGCAGAAGACTCGCCAAGTTTTTGAGGGTTTCGACTGCTCTCTTGCACAATCGACTGGCGAGTGATGGAGTTGCAAAGACTTGGCCAATGTGGGCAAATTATACCTTTTAAAGCAAAACTTGGTTGGCTGTCAAGGTGTTAAGTATTTTTATGTTTATCTGAAATAGCTGTACATTTTTTGTTAAATTTATTCTTATCATGGGCTGGTTGAATGTTAAGAGAATGCCATTTGTTAGGCAATTTAGTTATGACTGATGTTTATTTCTCGTCTCAGATGTCTCTGAAGGAATCACCTTTTGTGAATCATTTCATGCATCTGTGGAACCTGTTGTGCCGTAGCAATTTCTATGCAAGCACATTATTGGCAGTGATTGAAGAGGAACATAAAAAAAAGAAGAAATCAAAAACTAAAAATCTAAAATTGCAGGTTTGAGATGCACACGACAGTTAGTTGTTATGTGAAACCATTTTTTGCATTTAATGGTGCTGCTGTTGCAACCTCTTGGTTGGTGTTATGCTGAATGCGTGGTTCACCATGAATGGAATGTGCATGAAGAAGAACACCATATGTATGTGGCGCGATCAAGCAATAATAGAGTGATGTTGTTTGGTGAACCTTATTGTTGCTTGCTGCCACAGTGCGAAGCTTTGCGCACATGCCACTCGGGCTTTCTGATCGCAACACTGCCAGTATCATTTAGATTGGCCATGTACACCAGTTGTGACAGTTGATCATAACATGTCCTTTTTGTGCAGAGATTCTAGTGTCATGCAGCTATGTTTTATCATATTCACCATGCTTTGTGTGTGTCTTGCAATGCTTTTCAGTTTCTTGTGAATGTTAGTGCAGCAGGTCCTAGGAAGTTGGCTAAATCCCATTTTGAATGAAGTGATGTCAGAGTGATATGTGGTTATGCGTAGGTTTTCAGGACTATACCCCAGAAAGAAAACATAAGCATAACTTAATTGCCAATCTTCTAAGCCAGGAGTCGGAACCTATGGCTCGCGAACCAGATGTGGCTCTTTTGATAATGGCATCTGGCTCGCTTGATATTTTTTTAACACAATTGTTACAGATGAAACTTCTGTAATTTTCCTTCAAAGTCATCAGCAACACCAGAAGTCGCATTAACAGTAAGAAGCATGTTATTAACACTTTAAGAGCTGGCGTACGATATATTCGTACCTAGATTTCGGCCTAAAACCAGTTTTCGGTTGCCTTACCAATGCCATAGCTTCTCTGCCAATTGCACTAGAGAGCTGTTGAAGGGCTCAAACGGATCAGCCAGTCTTCCAGTCCGCACTCGAAAAAAAATTTTTGTTGAGGGTTGCGGATTTTTTGTGAGTGACGTCATAAGTGAAGTTGATTTTGGGTCATTTTGGCTCATGTTACCTTGCCTAGGGCCCAACTGCTAGGCCAATGTATTTCGCTGAAGTTTCTATTGGAAACCAGGCCCGAGTCCAAGTCTTTTGAGCCTTTGATCAACTTTCTAGCGTTTCTGGTTCAAACTTATGATCTAAAATAAACAAATTAATTATCTAATTGACTAATTAGTCAAATATCTTTATTGCTTTAGATCATAACTTATGAACCTGAAACCCCAGCAGGTCATCCAAAGTATCAAAAGACTCAGATTGTAGCCTAGTTTCCAGTAAAAACTTCAGCGAAATACTACTATCTAGCAGTTTGGGCCCAGGACCAGGTGAAGTGGGCCAAGGCGGCCTAAAAGTCCTCCATTTATGATGTCACTCATAAAAAATCTGCAACCCCCAAGCAAAAAATTTTTTTTCAAGTGTTAGCTACAAGACTTGCCATGTCTTTTGAGCTTTTGATCAGGTCAGTAGCGCTTGCCGGACCAGAGAAATTCCCACACAAAGCTACGTGCATTTAGGTGTTTTTTTCTCGAAAATCCCCGATTTCAGCCCGACGCCATAAGTGTTGAAGAGAAAATTCAGACCTTTACCCTTGTTTAAAATCGTTGATTTTTCTTAAAAATGCACACACTAGTTAAGCAAGTTAGTTACATTAAGTGTTAAACTATTGTATGGCTGTCACGGAAATACAACTAGAATATGTAGGTTTCATGGCATCCTTAGCCAAAAAGGTTCCCGACCTCGGTTCTCAGCAGTGATGTGGTGTGGTCATGTTTGTTGGGTTATGACTCACGAGTCAAGTCAAAAACCCTTCAAGTCAGATTCATCTGACCTGAGTCGAGTGACAAAACCTGTCGAGTTATTTGTTTGCAAGCTCGAGTCAAACAAAATTAAACATTTTCCCTAGGTTATTCTTGCTTTTTTAGCTTGTAGTTAACTCCTTCACTTTCAATTTCACAAGTCTTCCGCTGCAAACAATATACTTGTCCTTTTGTTCTTCACTTGGCCTAACAAAGACCAAAGAATAAGTTTGAGTTTGACTGCCACAATCACAATATATGAATTGTAGATTAAACCTGGATAATGTGTCCAATGTATTGTGCGCTGCTTGTCCCTCAGCCAAAAGGAAGGTCTCAATTCTCAATGTCAGGTGGAACCTCTGATCTTGAAAGACTAGCATAACACCACCAGCAACACAGTCACAACAAAGCAACAAAGAAAAAAGCTCATTTCTTTGTATGCAAATTGTGTTTGTCAATAAGACGTCTGGATATTTTGTTAAAATAACTCTGACTCGAGTCTCAAGTCATTCATTCTGACTCGAGTTGAGTCATTTGGTTCATGACATCACAACATTTCTTCTGAGTCAACCCAGATTGAGTCAATGACTTGAGTCACACCATCACCACTTCTAAGGTGTGCATTGCAAACTTAGTGTTTGCTAAAAGCACCCAGTTAAACAAAAAAGTGGCTGCCAATAAGTGGTTTGCAACCTCAAAGTGGGTTGTGGAGGAGTGATTGTGGGGATGCAAACAACAGCCTCAAACTTTTTGAAACCGTGCATATTGGTATTGAGTGTTACATCAGCAAAACTGATATGTGGATTGGTTTTAGTGAAGTTCACATTATCTCTGTTGTAATTCCATCTTATTATATAGGATTGATCAACCTTATTGTGAAAATACACAAGCATTACAAAAAATAAGTTTATGTCAAACTTGCAAACATCTGTCCTGCTGTAAATTCGTATCACTTGAATTCCTGTCCAAGGTGTTGGCGATTCGTGAACGACCTGTCCAACGTCTCACGACAGGTGTTAAGCAGCCATTCGATTGCCTAATCAACCAGTACCGTCAGGCTGTGCAGTCCATGAGGATGTTGATGGATTGGACATGGAGGACAACATGGCCGATGGTTTGTTCTTCTGCACCACACTCACAGGCTAGAGGAGGCCATACCCCATTTGTCTAATCAGGAGCAGAAATGGTTCAACTGGACCCAAGTTGTTCTTGAGGAGGGTCATTCTGAGGGCATGGGTGCTGGTGTCGCAGATGAAATTTTGGTGTCTTGCAGGGTTGTCCGCCCACTCCATGTTCCATTAGTGATATGCCCAGTGCACCGCACGTATGTTGTTATTGTCAGATAAACTGATGAGTTGTTTGTGCAGCAGGTACAAATAGGTGTCTCGATTTGAGGTGTTGTGCATTTGCAGTCGATGGCAGGTGAGCACTGAGTGGAGGAGAGGTCCAGGCTCCAAGTCACAGCGCACTAGAGACAGTATGGCTCCATTGTGATAAAGCTCAGCAGGTTGGATGCCTGCAAGGATGGGAAGGTTGTCTGCTGGTGTAAGACGCAAGCATCTAGTCACTATTTGCAAGGCGTTGTTGATGGCAGGGTCAATAAGGCGGGTGTGAGCACTGCGACACCAGACAGGAGTGCAGTGTTCTGCGGTTGAATGCACCAGACCCAAGGTGGTTGTTTGCAACGTTGTTGCTCCAGCACCCCAACTGAAGCAAGCAAGCTACCTCAAGAGCATGAACTTGAGCCGTTGACTGCTGTTGTTCAGTGAATGCTGTTTTGGTTAAATAGACTAGTTGAGTAGTATTTTATAGGTAAAAATTATTTTTCACTTCAAGTTTACTATTTTAGAAAGAGCAGGTGGTAACAACAACATTAATTTTGCAGGATAAAGGCTGGCTTTCCTGCTCCTTATCTGTTGACACTACTCTTGATGAATCACCAGTGGAAGATATGAATGCATTTGCATCAAGCTCCTCTGCTACAGAGTGTCAAGCCAACAAGGTTATGGATGATTACTCAGGTGCCATACAGAAAATTGATGCAGCAAAAGAAATGAAATTCAATGCTTGTCTGTTTGTTGCACAGCAGTCTTGATTATTTGCATGTAGTGTTAGTCAATATTGATAAGCAATCCAAATGTTGCTGCTTTTATTGGTTTCCTCTTTTGATTATGACAATATATGAACTTATTTCTCTATGGTACTGTAACTGGATAACATAACTTAAACAAACATACCTCTGGGGCAGGGGTTGGCAACCTTTCCTGAGTTTCTGGCCAAAAACACTCTGCAAGGTATGGTGGGTCATAGTAATTTTCCACCAACAATTGCATTCCCTTTGCTGTTGATAAAACTTTGGAATTTTAATCAGATTAACTCCTGATTTCAACAGTTCATATTGAAAGCCCATAATGCGACATACAGTACATTTATCACACAGTACTGTTTGTTTCTCATAAGTATGCAATAACAAGAAGTTAAAAGACGGGCAGATTCATAAAATACAATACCACTAGGTGGGCTATACAGTCACTACAATTTGGTAAAGGCACTACGGGCCAGATGATTTTGCTTGGCAGGTTGGATCCGGACCCGCAGGCCATAGGTTGCCAACCCCTGCTCTAGGGGCAATTCTACATTTGGAAGTATGGCAAGTTATATTTTAAAAAAACAACAATAAGCATGTACACTTTTGTGAAAAACATAAGATTTAAATGAGATTATCTTAGATGTTTAAATTAAATTGTCTTAGCTTGCTTGTAATGGAGAACAGTTTTGAAAGATACAGCAGGGTTGTGTATAAATCTGTATGTTGCCAAAGTTATGCTAAAATTTGGGTAAAAATGACTAAAATTTGGGTAAAAAATCTTTTTTGGTAATTTTTACACAAATTTACTTTTTTTGGCCAAAACTTCAGAACCAGAAATGCTGAAAAGACAATAAAAGGCTTAAATGACTGGGGTTTCATCGTAGTTTCCATTGGAAACTTAAGTCAAAAAATTGACTCTAGCGGTTGGGCCCCAGTGCCGGATGATCGTTATAGAGTTACGGAGTTGCAAAGGCTTGCCCAATGTGGGCAAATTATACATCTAATTGGAAAATCCACCCAGTGCCGCGGGTGGTAAACTTTACCAACATGCCAAAATATACTTAAAGAAACGTTTCTAATACATTCCTTCTGGCTGTCCTAGCTTTTGGCACCATATCAAAGCACTTACACTGCACAAAATCGTAGTCACTGCTACAGTCTGTATTAGCTTGTGGTGAATTTATACAGTGTGAGGCTTAGAAGTAGCAAAACTTGTGTTTTCATACTTACAGGTTTTGTGTTGCAAATCATGGTATTTGCATTTTCCATTTGTTGGAACATCTGTCTCAATATTTCTTCACTTTTAAAAATATAACTGTATACCAGTAGGTTGTGCTATGAAAGCAATCTTTGTGTGGCAATGAACTACTTCTTAATGATTGTTACTCATGAAAAATGTGTAAGGAAATGTAGAGATTTTTGAAATGTAAAAGTAGGAAAAACAGAAGTTTTAAGTGTTAACACTGCCTCCTGGAACGCATTGCACAACCAAGAAAATGGTGAACACCACACATTGCATCTTCTACTGTAAATGGAGATTGTGTCAAACAAAGTAAGATAAAATCTATTAGTATATACTGTGCCGGAACCACTGTTTGTGAAAGTACATTTTTTAAACACATAGGGTACAGAATCTTATTTTAGGGTTTTCAAAAACTAGTTTTCAAAACAGTGCATGCTTATTGAGCTTCACAGTCAGCTAAATTTTACAAATACGTGCTGCTTTTTCTTTCATAAAGCTTTTTTTCATCAAGCCATGTGCCTGATTTTCGTAACCTATTCTAAGCCAGGGGTGGGCAAAGATTTTCTACGGAGGGCTGCATTGAAGATTTTATTGCTACTGAGGGCTGCATGCTTGTATTCATATATTACATCCATAATCGCTTTGAAAAAAAGTTTTACATGAGCTACCACAAAATGAAGGTAACAACAGTCACTTCCGGTTGAGTAAAAATGCAGTTTCGAATGAAGCGTGTGGACAAAAACTTGATAATTCTAATCTAATCGATAAAATTACTTTAACATACACTCTAAATATGTACTATCTATGTACGTGTAACTGCCCAGGCCGCACAAAATGCCCTCGCGGCCCGCGGGCCGTAGTTTGCCCACCTCTGTTCTAAGCAAATCACAAAAATATATATGCTAAAAATGACCAGAGTTCTCAAAATTTAAACCATCTACACTCGTATGGCCATATCCCCTTAAACATTATCCTGCTCAGTACCATCACTATCCCACTAGAAGCAGCTTGTTAAAATTGCCCTAAAGCTTGAACTCTTCATCATGATTTCTAATTGCTGAACGTTGGAATACTTTTGTTTCATAAAAAATGTCTTTGAATAATTTGAATGTAGGCATAGTATTGAAATGTGCGATTTTGTTTGACCATCAAAGCCATAACTTGTGCAGTAACTTTATCATAATCTTGGTCTAGGTTATGCAACAGTTTCCATCACAGTCAACACAAGCTACAGAAACAGTGATATTGACATATACTTTAGATCAGTGGTTCCCAACTGAGGTGCCAGGGTGCCATGAGCTAATGCTTTTCAATATATCAATAAAAAATAAATTTTCAAACTGCCATCAAACCTTGAAGCAAATTGCTATAGGTTTGCCGATGGGTGCCACATATCTTTCTCTTCTCTAGGGTGCTGCAAGGCTAAAAAGGTTGGGAACCACTGCTTTAGATATTGACAAAAAGACACATGATATTGACAAAAATTGTTTCTACACATGTAGTGAAGTGTTGGACCTAGTGCAATATTTGTTTCAAGCCTTCAACTTGATTTTGTGCAGCTTTACCAGTAGCCTATGCTTCCACGTACCCACTGCTGTAGATCTGCCACTGATGCTAACCTTTTTCTGAACTAACGTGGAGCCAATCGATCAATTAAACAGTAACCTGAGCTAAATCTTCCTAATGCTGGTGACTTACTACAACCAAATCATCCAAACTTAGCAAAAAACAGCGAAGAGTAACAATGTCTGTGGACAAAAGAGCTTTATCTATCGTTTGGCCCCTACTTATGCCAAAGTGGCAAATATTGGTAAGGTCTTGATAGCTTGCTACCACTTGCACTATTTTTACGAAAAAATAGTGGTGCTACCACCATAGCTACTGGAAAATTAGCTCGCTATTTTCGTAGCTTGTTAGTGCCCACCTGTGTATACGTCATGACAGTCTATGCTGCAGTGAAAAAATGTGATGCTGTTTTGGCGTGTGACTGATTCCTGGAGGTGCTGCAACTCCGAATAAAGACTAAACAGCGTCACGTTTTCCTTGGTGGCGCAGACTGTTATGACGTACAGGGTTGATAAAAATAATGATTTTTTTGAAAAAATAAAAAAAATCAGATTTTTTGAATTGAATCTGATTTTTTTGAAAAAATAAAAAAAATCAGATTTTTTGAATTGAATCTGATTTTTTTAAATTTAAATCAGATTTTTTTGTTTTTATGATTATTTGGATTTAATATGTAGAGCGTGGCCACCTTACAAGTAGTAATTTTTAATTTTAAGAGTTTGTTTTAATATAACTTTTCTGTGCTTTGTTTCTTTTAGTACAGCAACTAGAATTCAGCTGAACTTCTATTCAAAGTTACTTTGCACTTATCATGCTTAACTCTTTAACGGCCACAATTGGCAGGCCTTTTTTTGGCCAAAAATTGCGAGCCGCTAGAGCTAGAGAGTTGTTCAAACCCTATACGGATTCAGCAAGTCTTATAGTTGAGATTGAAAAAAACGTTCTTCGTTTTCGGTTTGGCATTTTCCCTGGTTATGTATCTGAATCAAAAATATGTTCTAAAACTACTATTTCTAAAGTCAACAGCCTACATATTTGCTGGAATTTAGATGCAACTTTTACTTCATGCCCGTAGCCATGGGGTCATTCAGGGACAGTTTCCCTAAATTTTTTGTGCCCCTCAAATTTTGCTGTACCCAGAAAATAGTTTTTCAAACAAATGCTGTAATAAAAACAAAAATATTTCTCCCCTACCAGTTTATTTTTCCCTCAAAACCTGGCTGCAGGCCTGCTTTATGCCAGCCTATGCTTTCAAACTTGTGCCATTCTGACAGTTCTGAATTTTGAGTCTGCAAATGTTAGTGATTTCAGTTCACATATCGTTTTTGCAGTAAGTTGACATAGAATCTGTGACTCACAGTTGCTATGATTGATAAAATTTTAACTACTTTTGTAACTTGTGTTGTCATAAGTCTCTGCCTTCTTTAATAAGTGAAACCGATTAAAATACCAATAAAATGTGCCATGCAAATCACAAAAGGCTTCAAAACTGAATATGATTATTTTGATTTTTATTGCTTGATTTAAATCATGATTTTTATTGCTTGATTTAAATCATGATTTAAATCAAATGATCTAAATCAATCAACCCTGATGACGTACGGCAGTTCTCTTTCTACAAACTAATTATGAGACTTCCATATATTGCTATGATAAAGTGACATGCTATTGTTTCAGACACAATATTCCTATCATAGTCATTCAACAAAACAAACATATGTTTTGCACCAAGCTGGTGCTTGAAATAAAGTCACAATTTGCTATCTGCAATTGTCCCAGTCACATTGATTCAATATATCGAAAATAGAAACAACCACAGCTGATCACATCACACATCCCTACTAAGGAAAAGTATGCCCTATCACATTGGACAGGCAATTGCTTTCCTGGAAATACTGAGCATAGGTATTTGATGTCACTCACTAATTGAACAATGTTGTGATCGATTACCACTCGTAGTGGTCTTAGCAGTTTGGGGGCCAGTGTGCAGAATATTTTGGGGACACCCTGCGCTGGTGTGAATGAAAGATTGAAATAAGGTCATTGTTTTTAAAAAGTAGTGCTTGTATTTACAGGGATGCCAGGGATCCTAGAGAAGCCGTAGGGCAAGGGGGCAGGAAAATAGTTGTGGGCAATGAAAACTAAAAAAAACAAAAAAAATTGTTACCAAGTATGTTTGTTTTTGTTCATCAACAATGTTGACTTCAAAAATAGTAACATAAAAACATGCTAAATTTTCTTGGTGCATGAATTGCCGCAATCAATTTGTTTCAAGATAATCTTAATCAACCACAAAATTACCTATTGTACTGTTGTGAAAAGGCACCTCCGCCCTGTTGCCCCCTTTTGAAAGGGCAGGAGAAGCAATGCCTCTGCCATGCCTCCATTCTCAGGTGTCCCTAAGTAACGCAAGTGCATGGTAAGCTTCGCTGATCTAATCACCCAACATAACCTAATACTGATAAAGGTTATACAGGTGGCCCTAGGTAGACATGATTAAGTATTTAAGCACAAGCCGAAAATAACAGTATTCCAAATATAAATTAATTTATAGAGCTCAACCAATAAGGTTTTTTGGGCCGATACCGATGTTTTTCATTTTTGATTATTCATTGCCGATAACCGATGCCGATATTTTTGTGATATTGTGTATGTAGGCATGATATTGTGTATGTAGAGTTGCTTTATTGTGTGAAAAATTTTGAGCTTGTTTGGACTTGAAATAAAGCAGCAGCGGTTGAAAAGGCAAAAAAGTGTCGACTATACCCCACCTTCCCCTATTTGCATTTTTCACTAAAAATTTTCGTGCTCAATATCTCAAAAACTATAGCTAATTTGAAAAACTAAGTGCATAAATTCGGGTTCAGTGACCTCAATATACCCTAAAATCGTACTCACACTGTGCCAAAATTTTTTTGTTGACCGGTGTTATGATTATGCACGAATGCTCTGTGCACTAGGAACAAGACAAAGTATTTGTGTTATTCAAACAGGGTCAGAGAAGAAGTAGCAGCTTGGGTTTCTGAACACACCGTGCAGAGCAACAGCGTAACACTTCTATGAGCAAATATTGCTGATAGATATCGGCAGAATTTTGCCAATACGATACATCAACATTGTCATATCAGCCAATATATTGGCGTGCCGATACATCGGTCAAATACACAAGTTACACACAAGAAATAGTAGCAAGTACACACAAGAAAATGTACATACAAGTTTCTAATAAAAACTTCAGCGAAATACTACCATCTAACGGTTGGCGCCCAGGGCCAGGTTAAGTGGGCCAAGGTGGCCTAAAAGTCCTCCACTTATGACGCCACTCACAAAAAATCTGCACCCCCCAACCAAAATATTTTTTCGAGTGCAGACTAGAAGACTTGCAGCGTCTTTTGATACTTCGACCAGGTCCGTAGCACTTGCAGGACTGGAGAAATTCCCACGCAAAACCCTGTGTGTTTCTGTGTTTTTTTAGGAAATCCCCAAAAATGGCCAGATGCCAAAGAGTTAATAACAAAAAAGTATAAAAAATGTGAAAACTTCTGTGACATTTTGACCAAATTTTATACAAATCAAGACCTTTGGGGGTGTGCTTGCACCCTTCACACCACTGATCAAACTCGAACTCACTGAAAATTCAAACCAACTCCACATGCAACAATAATACAAAAAGAATTTTCAACCTCTTACAGCCAGAAAACGCAGTAAAAATGGGTAAAACTTACCACCTACTAATGGGATGCGTAGTGACTCTGACTGTAGCCTACTGATAGCAGAAAAAACTTTGTGCGAACAGGCATGATACCATGTCTATTTCATTCATCATTTCTCACTTTAACTTTGAGCTGTCTCAAATACAAGTGCATGCTAATAGTAATCATTGCAAGTTAGGCTCACTGCCAATTTAATGCAGTGTGTCATATCACAGTGCCTTTCACCAGCAGGCTAATAGGATGAACATAATGATTCTGTATTCTGCCACTGGTTGCTGCAGAAACCACAACTCCAGGAGCACAGTTCCAGGTTGGCTGTGCTTGATTGACAGGTGAAAACCCTTCCTATACTTCTCAATATTAACACTGGTGCTGCAAATACTCACAGCTCTAGGTTTTCATCATTTGCAATGCTTCCCATACAAAAATAAATAGATGTCTAATATACAACTTCGTGCAAAAAGTTTTGTGCAGGGAAGACACTGTGAACACTTGTGCATGCAAAAATAAATATCAAAGAAAAGCAAGAAACGCACCTAAAAATGAAATCTAGTGTGAAAATAGGAGGTGTTGCAGTTCCGCAGCGCCTACATACCAGCTGGAACTTCTGTTAAGTCGTTACAAAATCTTTGTTAGGAGTTGTAGCACCCCAGCGAATCACAGTCACGAGCTGCCACTGGTCCTTGACATAGCGTACTATCTATTTACTCAGTGTTTTAGCAATGATTCCAAGCTCAGTTGTTACAAACTCAGTAGCACACCACATGCACGAGCGGTTCTGATTCTGCAATATGAGAAAAAAGAAACAAAGCAGGAGCTAAATGAACTGATCGGATGGAGGTTTAGAATGCCAGTCAGCGATCACGTGACCTGTTAACACTTTGATGTCCGGCCGCTTCTGAGGATTCTCGCGCCAAAACAACTGGATCGCATGTGGCTTTGCGTGCGCGTAACTCAGGTGCTGAAAGTGATAGATAGCTGTTCTAAGGCTTAAAAGATTGGCAAGTCTTCTAGTCTTCACTCAAACATAAATTTTTTGGTTGGGGGTTGTGGATTTTTTGTGAATGACGTCATAAGTGGAGGACTTTTAGGCCACCTTGGCCCACTTCACCTGACCCTGAGCCCAAACCGTTAGATGGTAGTATTTTGCTGAAGTTTTTACTGGAAACTAGGCTATAATCTGAGTCTTTTGATACTTTGGATGACCTGCTGGGGTTTCGGGTTCAAAAGTTATGATGTAAGTTAGTAAAAATATTTGACTAATTAGCTAATTAGATAATTAATTAATTTGTTTATTTTAGATCATAACTTTTGAACCAGAAATGTCAGAAAGTCGATCAAAGGCTCAAAACTCGAGCCTAGTTTCCAATGAAAACTTTAGCGAAGCACTTTTGCCTAGCGGTTGGGCCCTAGGCCATGCAACATGAGCCAAAATGACCCCAAAACTACTTCACTTATGACATCAGTCACAAAAAATCTGCACCCCTCAACCAAAATTTTTTTTTTGAGTGCAGACCAAAAGACTGGCCGATCCGTTTGAGCCCTTGAACAGCTCTTTTGCGCAATCGGCGGAGGAGTTATGGCGTTGGTTAGGCAACCGAAAACTGCTAGTTTTGAGCCTAAATCTAGGTACAATATAATTGTAGACGGGTTGTCAAAGTGTTAATTAGGTTGTTACAACGTCACTATGCGGTGCCATGAGTTTGTTGAGTGTTCTTTCACATAATCAGGAGAGCAAAAGTGTGACTGCAAAACTTATTGCAACCATTTGTTTTGATGACTTTGGAATTCTTCATGTTTGTTTGATCAGTTTTTTTTTAATGGTGTTTTAGGGACCCGAGGGTCCCTAGAATCAGTGAAAATTATCATCGGGTTCCTAGTATCAGAGAAAATCAGGTCCTTAGAATAAGAGAAATCAGGTCCCTGCAGGTCCATACCAGGTACCTAACATTTTCCTTAAATTTGGATTAAACCAGTTTTTTTTTTTCACTAAAGACAATTCACTAAAGACACCGCTCAATCATGGAGCTGAACAAGCGAGCAATGAAACTGAAACAAACACAACAGCGTAACTGATCAAATGCTTCCCAGGGCAGGCAAACTGCACTAAAAGAACAGTTGGCAGTATTGCATTCGGAGACCGCAAGCACAACGCAACAGCCACATGGCGAACACAGGGGCACATATAAGGATTGTAAGATTGTAGTCGCCACTACGTGGCAAGGACAAGGTAATCATACATTCACCGCAGTGACCATTTTTATTACATGCAACATTTGAAAAAATTTGAGACTGTAATTCACATCAACACCTGAAGCAGGTTCTCTAAACTTTTTTGTCAGAGGGCAACATAAGCTACTAAAAAACAGTTTGAGGACTGGAAGTCTTGCATAATGTGATTGTTATGAGATATGTTACATTCCATGAAATCAACCAATTTTGTGTTAATATATATAATTTAAATTTATTCAATATTGAAAAATGCCTTCGCGGGCCAGATTTGGCCTGCAGGTCATATTTAGGACACCCTTACCTAAACACATTAGATAGTGCTTGAGAATATTGCAGATTTAGACAGGAGTCAGAAAATCAAATCAAATGTGGAACTGAGAAACATAGTAGTGAAATAACTAAGGAAGCTGTATCTACAGCAGTATTTCCTAACCTTTTTAGGTTTGCGACACCCTGTGGTGAACTAGAAGCAATTTGCTTTAAGATTTGATGAAGTTTTGAAAATGCATTTCTTAATGACGACTTGAAAAACGTATTAGTTTGCGGCATCCCTGAGTATTGCAATTGGCACCATAGGGTGCCGCAGCACCCCGGTTGGGAAACACTGAGCTACAGTGACAAGTTGGCATGTGGAATTCTTCCACAAATTTCACATCGATGGTTTATGTCTCCAATCCTGTTTTTTTTCAGTCTTATCATTACAATGAACACCATTATAAGCATTATAAAGGGTTCTGTTTTATTTTTTCTAAGTGGGGTATTACGTTGTATATGGAAAAATTTGTATGTCTTTTATTCCCCACTGCAAATCTTCATTCTTTAAAATTTGTATGTGTTCTGTTCCTATGGAAAAGGTTGATTCTTTGCATAATCCCTTCTGTTGGTGGTTGTTGATGTTTTAGTGCAGTATAAGATTTTTGTGATATAGCAAATATTGAAAGTTTCATCATCACATAATATTTAGCACCTTTTTGTAGTTGCTCAATCTTTAAGTATCTTTGTTTAAGGTTTGCAACAAACATCTAATGATGGAGGAAAACATGCAAATAATGGAAATGTATTGTATTCCACTGAAGTCCATCACTGCAACAATACATCCAAGAAAGGCTGTGGTGGCTTTGATTTTAGTCCTTTGGCAACAGCATTGACATACAGCAGAAGATCAGAAAATAAATGTTGCTATGGCGTGTGCACTACTGATTCTGGTTCTACACTGTGTGGCTTGGTGTCAGATACAGCTATGGAAAAACAAACTATTGTTGGCTCGGCATTCGGTGCTTGTGCTAATAGCAACATTACACACACAAACAACCCAGTATTGGGAAGGGATTCTTCCCTATTTGGGTCTCAGAAAGTTGATCTCAATTGCGATAGCAATTTCATGAAGATGACATATCAAGAAAGGGCATCTCAGGCAAAAGGTATGTACCATTGTATTATGTTTAACACAAATAGAAACAAAGCTTGATAGGTAAACTAGAAAGATGTGAATCCAAGCTTTTGTGAAAAAATGGAAGTTATTTGCATACCACCTGGAAGACCTGTCGTGCACCACAGGTTGAGAGCCCTTGATGTAGGTGGTTGGAGGACTGCATGCAGTGAACAGAGAATTGGTGGAACAGGGCAGAGAATATGCATTAATCAGTCAGAGACGAAGTGGCAACTTGGGTCTCCGAACATTCCATGCAGAATAATAACAAAGTGCCAGGTAGCAGCTTTTATGAACAAATACTGCCAAAGGTGTGCAGACAATTGAGGCCATGACATTTGAGACCACATTCACATGAGACTTTCATTTGAGACCACATTCATTTGAGACTGATTCATTTGAGACCACATTCATTTTAGATCACGTTCATTTTATGCCACTTTACAGTGAAGCTGTTTGGATTTACTGTGCATCAGGTTTTTATGATCTACCTTCCACTTCTTTGCAGAAGACCTGAAGTTTTTCAAAATAACTATTCGTTTGAAGTTTTGCAAGGTTATGCCCTTCCATGTCCAGGGCGACTCACACTGGGTTGTAAATGCACTTGCACTTTAAAGCACAGCAGAGGCCAGAAAACTCTTCATACCTCGGGTTTGGAAGGGAGCGTTGCACCTCTGAAATGTCATTTCGTTAGACCAATTCATAGAATTATGTGTTCCTGCCTGTTACCTTTATCAAGGCACTGCAATATTTTCACTTTTTAACTCAAAAATCTAAGACGAAAAAAGAAAATGTGATTTTGCATTGGTCAAAACAAGCACTGGATAAAATCAAATTTTGTGGCTTTTGAGAAGAGATATGCAACTGCATCTCTCGATTCACGTCAAGATTTGGGACTGTGTGGGTTGCGTGCTCAGCATGCTGCTCTACGGCTGTGAAACCTGTACAACATACCGACACCACAATAAAAGCTCAATGCGTTCAATTTTCGCTGCCTATGGTCCATCCTCAGCATCTCTTGGTGTGACCATACCTAATACTACCCTTTTGGAGAGAACTGGTGCTCCTGATATACTCTCTTTCTTTAGAATATATCGACCTTGGTGGAGTAGCCATATGTGCAGAAAGGAAGATGATCGGCTTCCGAAGGACATCTATGGGCAACTATGGGCAAGCCACAAACTCTGCTACAAGGACGTATCAAAAAGGGGCTTAAAGGCACTCAACATGGATACACAAAAATGGGAAAAATTGACACTGGAGCGTGTTTCCTGGTGCTCTCTTCTCCAAGACAGACATGCACAATTACATCCAATGTTTGATTGGTTGTCAGGTGCTTTACACCCGTCACTGCTGTTAAAACCCATGTTCTTGAGTGTTCTTTTGGAGGAATTGCCTAGATCGCTGATATTGTTCACACCTATCATATTCCTGCGTTTTGTAAAGTGTTTTAGGGACCCAATGTGGCTAAATTTGAAAATCGGGTCCCTAGAACCAGCGAAAATTACCAAAGGAAATATCTGAACGGATACATAGTTGGAAATTTTTCAGGTCCTTACATGTCCATACCAGGTACCTAACATTTCCTTAAAAAACCCTGGTGTTGATGCACAATAATTCCTTCCACGTACTGTTGCATTATGCATATGCTTCCAATACAAAAGAACACTGCTTTCTGCATTAGAAATGAAACCACAGGTGAATTGTATTGTGAAACGTCTTCACTCCCACACGCAAAACGCTAGACTTTAAACATGCATCGCAGAAAAGAGAAAAACATAAATACATGAAAGAAGATGAGGATATATACATTGCGGTAGTATAGAGTAAACGCTTGATGGCACTAATGCATTTACTGTACTTTGATGAGATGCAAGCTTTTAAGACACATGAATGTCGCCATCATAATTATTATAATGAAGAACTGCAATGACTCCAAGTTCATCGATGTATAGAATACATGAGGGAGTTGGAGGCTGCGAAGGACCAAGGGTCATCTAGGCTACAGACCTTCCAAGGACGAAGCTGCGTATAGTGTAAAGGAACAGTATATAATAGTTAGTAGAAGTCTTTTGCTGTGGGTATAAAATGTAATGTGTGCAATGCAGTTATATGGTAAATTGAAGTAAAATGCGTTGCAGGCAAGGACAAGCCACCAGAAGAAAACGGTTTAAATTTGTCACATTAAACATTTATTGTTTTTATACAGGGTGACATAAAAAAAATGGTCATCACCTAAACTTGAATAACCTTTGAAATAATTAATCAATTCTTTTTCAGATTTATTCAGATTTACCAAGTAGAATTAATGTTCGAAGAGTCTACCAAATTTGACCGTCGAGATGCCATGGACTACTGAGCAAAAGATATTTGTAGTTGAGGAATATTTATCCAAGCAGCTCAATTGCAATTCAATGAATGGTTCGGATGTCGTGAATTTCCTATCCACTCAATGATCCACAGATGGGTCAACAAGTTCAGAAACCATGGGACTGTGCATAACCTCAATCGTAAAGACACAAACAGACAATCGCACTTTGGATGACCGAAATCATCAAGGACACCACACAACATTGCTGCTGTCAGAGACTCTGTTGTCCACAGCCCACGCAAGTCTGTGCGTTGGTGAAGTCAGGAGCTTGGAATCAACCGGGAGTCCATGTGGAGAATTTTGATCGCATATCTCCACACGTATCCTTACAGGATACAGATTAAACAAAAGTTTACACCTGACGACATGAGGAAGCAAGTGATCATGTGCCAGTGGTTTTGCGACAAGATTGACGCTGTGCCAGACTTTCTTGACAATGTCTAGTTTTTGGACGAGGCGCATTTTTTGTTGTCAGGTCACATGAACTCTAAGAACAACATCTTCTGGGGTAGCACACCCACTGAGCTCTGTCTGCAAAGGCCATTACACTCTGTGAAGTGAACTGCCCGGGTTGCCATCTCCAAACATGGCATCATTGGACTGTTCTGGTTTGAGGATGACAACGAGCACTCTGTGACAATCAACACTGAGTGATATATCCAGGTGCTTGGCAAGTTCCGGACAGCACTTGGTTGACGAAGAGGGGTCGTCAGGGTCCTCCAGTGGTTCCAGCAGGATGGTGCCACTCCCCACACCTCAAACGAATCATTGGCATGGCTACAGCAGCGTTTCCTTGACCGACTGATCAGCAACAGGTGTGACCCGCAGTGGTCGCCGCATTCACTGGACTTGAACCCCCCAGATTTTTATATGTGGGGATACCTTAAGGACAGGG
>Ga0210059_1006158_pt1 | contig 19265 bp, 17 predicted proteins | sample Ectturendosymbi2_FD_188042 | JGI IMG/M metagenome (GOLD analysis project Ga0210059, IMG submission 188042) | Ecteinascidia turbinata endosymbiont from Florida, USA - Sample 2 (SPAdes) (version 2) | ecosystem: Host-associated > Tunicates > Ascidians > Unclassified | place: Key West, Florida... | reverse complement strand
CCTAACCCAAATAATTGAGGTCATTATACAATAATAGAAATTGCAGTCACATTCTGTTCAAACTTCTTCTAATCTTAGTTCTCTCTCTTATTTGGGTTAGGAGAGAGAATGAGTTTGCATTTTTGATTCTTCTACTGGCTCTTCTCTCATTCATACGTCTTTTGAGTCTGATGTGAGAGACCGCCCTGCTCGCTGCTGGCCGCAACAAGCAGCTTCGTCAAGTTGAAAGTCATTTGTTTTGCATTGTTGATTCCTAACAAATGGGAGTTTCATAAAGAACATGTACAGACCATAGAGTGTCTGTTACAATGCCTTGCATTCATGGACGCTTCGCCCCAGCGACAGTTCATCGAAACGACAGTTTATCGAACGACAGTTCATCGAATGACAGTTGATCGAAACGACAGTTACACCATTTTGAGTTTTGTTACGGACATACATAAAACCTTTCAAAGCCATTTCTGTTCGCTATCTCACTTTAAATGAATTCCGTTTCTAAGCTACTTTACAATCATTCACAATTGCTCGCTTCACTGCTGCTCTGACCTCTGGTTTTCATGTTTTTGACTCCCGTTAATTACCAGTCGATACTAAAGAAAGATGAAAGCGGACTTTGCACTTGGAAAAAATTAAGTAGACAGTTATGACTACAGCTGTGCCAGTGGCGGAGCCTCCTTGAATGGCGACCATTTGCCATAAATGCGCCCCTTTTTGGTTCCCATGGAAGTAGAAACAAATTTTGAAATACTCCAAAATGAGTAATATTTTTCGCTTTGTGTAAACGTCAGGGTTTACGTGACGGGCTTTACCCAACCTCTTATCGAATATCGTGAACGGTGCTATTGTTTCGTAATAATTCCACTGTTTCGTTATTTCTTTGCCGCGAGAGAATTGCCCAGCCTTCACAAACGCAGTCGCATTCGCAGTTCTCGACTTGCTGCTGTGCTGTATGAAAATAGTCTGTTTTTTTACAAGTTTATTCTTTAATGCCTGATGACCGCCCTGAAAGGTAAAGGAATGCAGCAGTAAAAATAGGAAAGCCATGTGGATAATTTATTACAGATTCAAGATTTTACAAGCCTCCAAAATGAAAACGAAAAAACAGTTTCAGGGCTATTGCCAGTGCAGTTCGTTAGTCCGCAGTTTGTCTGCATTGTAGGTTTGCAACATAAAAGTGAGTGGATGGGTTTCTTGACGGAACTAATCTCCACATTGACAGGGGTGTAACGATGTTAGATGGCGCCCATGGCAAGATGCAAGTTTGGCGCCCCTATTTTCGAACCTGATTTCTTCCGGAAGCAAATGTACTGTATTGAAGAATGCACGTGTGACATTGATGGGATTTTTTGGCGCCCCGCAGTATTTCAGCGCCCCCAGAGTGATTCGGCGCCCGGGTAATTGCGCCCCATTGCTCCTTCGTTACGCCCCTGCTGATTGAACCATAATGCAGCGTGTAAAAAGCTACAGATGTTTACGTTAGCAAACAACTTGCCGCTATGTGACAAAAATGCATTCAACGTGCTCGATTAACTCAAAGAATTATGACCTACGTAATTATGCAATTGTGCAAACTCCTCACTTCATATACATGGACAACGCAGAAGAGTATTGAATTACTGCTATAGGGGCGTAACGAAGTTAGATGGCGCCCGGGGCAAGAAGCAAGTTTTGGCGCCCAGATTTTCGAACCTGAGGTCTTCCGGAAGCAAATGTAGGGGAGATGTGGGATCTTTGAGCCGGGTGGGCTCAAGGTCCATGGGCTGTTTCTCGCCACCTAGTGAACGTATGTTCTTGTGGTTTCGGCAGTGAAGCTGAGATTGGTTTCTTGTCGCATTTGTGTGTTTTAGATGAGCTACAGCTGTTAAATCAATTTTTGTGGGCTAACTTCACTTTTGAAGGAAGAAAGTAAAATTTTGGTGCCTGCGTTTTTTTGTTTTTGCAAGTAACAGGCAGCTATTTTCGAAAGATTTTTTGCAAATGTGATATAGTCAAGGAAAGTGTTTAAAAACTGGAAAACGTTGAGAACCGATACCGTACACTTTTTTGTTATGATAAAAAATGCAAAAATGGCGGCGGAAGGGACCTTTGAACCATCCAATGACCCGGCGGTTCAAAGGTCCTTAGCATATGGTCTAATGTCTCCAGCTGAAACATGCCTATTTTCAAAATCAGTGAATGCAAAAAAACGATTATTGAGAAGGCCTGAATAAGACGTTGAGCAATGTGACGGAGCATCAAATTAGTCTGCGAAAATCTTCCAAAGATAATAATATTGACTGAATATCTTACGTCGATAGGTTCAAAAACCAAAAAATAATTTCAGTATTATTCATGCTAAATTCTGGAGCTTTGCAAGCTAAACTTTGCGACTTGTGACCTGAAACGTAAAAAATGGCTCATTGGTCCCACATCTCCCCTACTGTATTGAAGAAGGTACGTGTGACATTGATGGGATTTCTTGGCGCCCCCAGAGTGATTCGGCCCCCTGGTAATTGCGCCCCATTGCCCCTTCGTTACGCCCCTGCTGATTGAGCCATAATGCAGCGTGTGAAAAGTTGCTGATGTTTACGTTAGCAAATAACTTGCCGCTATGTGACAGAAATGCATTGAACGTGCTCGATTAACTCAAAGAATTATGACCTACGTAACTATGCCATTGTGCAAACTCCTCACTTCATATACATGGACAACGCAGATGAGTATTGAATTACTGCTATAGGGGCGCAACGAAGTTAGACATTTGCTTCCGGAAATTTTAGACATTTGCTTTGCTTTCGTTTCCGGAAACGAAACGAAATTCGTTTCCGGAAGTTTCGTTTCCGGAAGTTAGACATCTGCTTTGCTTTCGTTTCCGGAAAGCAAAAGTTAGACATTTGCTTTCCGGAAACGAAGTTAGACATTTGCTTCCGGACAAGTTAGACATTTGCTTCCGGAAACCTGAGGTCTTCCGGAAGCAAGTTAGACATTTGCTTCCGGAAGACCTCAGGTTCGAAAATCTGGGCGCCAAAACTTGCTTCTTGCCCCGGGCGCCATCTAACTACTGCACTGAAATTCTTGTGACATTCTTAGGACTTTTCGGCGCCCCGCAGTCATTCGGCGGCGTCATAGTGATTCGGCGCCCGGGTAATTGTGCCCCTTGCCCCCCGTCGTTACGGCCCTGATTACTGCGCGCAGCGACGCGCCTCAACAAATCATAGTACACAGCTCTAACCAGAGGCATACGGGAACCTTGGGCTTCAAGCGGGGCAAAATTTTCAATTCGCCAGAATTTTTGCGCCACTTTGAGGAAAAACGAATAGGAGAATTTGCAGGGAGATGGTTCTGTTTCAGAAACTTGCCCAAAAATATCGGGACATTTTTCCCGAATTTTTTTAATCTTGTCCGAATCTCCCCCCACTTCGTACGCCTATACCTTTAACGCAGAAACTTTGGCAAAATACTAGCTATCTACAGCTTAGTGGATTGAATAATTGGTTTTACGTGGCCATAACAATATTTCCTCAACACTTGAATATTTGCGGTCCATCTTCTGGTGAAATCTTTAACTTTTACTGGTGATCGTGGTGTTGGCGAAGGTTCGTGGTTTTAAATTGGTGATAGGCTGATTCTCCTCTGTTTTCAGGCCTGGCTGGATAGAAGCAGATCCATCGCCAGATCAACAGTATTGGTGGTGGCTTTGAGCTTCTTCTGGAGCTTCGTAATAGCATAAAATGAATTGAAAAATGGCTTCATGGGGAGACTAGATCTTGACTTTGGAGGTATTGATTGTGAATTTGGGGGGCTCAGCCCACTTGCTTCCACTGCTGTTGAAAAGTGTCACAACTTTCTTTAATAACCGGGTCTAGTGGGATTGATGTTTTTTTTTTCTTCACATCAGCAATCCAGTCTCGAAAAATGTGAAACGGTATTTAAAGACTTGATTGAAAATCCACCATTATAAGTGACGTTAAATGTATTTTAGGGCGATATGCTTTAAGGCCCAGAGTGAATCTATCATGCGATTATGAGATCGTTTTTTGCAACAGTCAACAAAGCTACCTAAAACGGGAGTAATGTCCTGGCAAATGCCTTTCATTCACGTGTTGTTTTTGAATTGTAGCTTCAGAAATAAATAAGTCTTTCATGTACAGTGCATGTAAATACACAAGCTTGGCTTGGAAACATGATCGTCATTTAGCTTTTTATTTGAATCCTATCGTGACGGCATGAGTTGTCACTTCCAAGTCTAAGAAGAACCGTTCTACTTCTAACCAGGTCGGGAATGCGTTTCAGACACTGTTCTTCACCGATTTCGCTACGGATAGCCAAAACAGTGACAAATGCTTGCCAGCAGCATGTTTTTATACCTTTTAAATACATTTTGTAGATATACGAGATCTATGTAGCTTGTGAAAAACGAGGCCCCTGTTTGGGACCCGTTTCAAACGTTTTCTGGATTATTGATATAAAGCTCTTTCAAACTGTGGTTATTCACTGAAAAATAGCATAGCTCGATCAACCAAAATAACCACGTTTGACCTACAAAAGATAACCTCTTTTGTGTGACACACAACAATTGTCGCAGACAGCCTTTGGTATTTAAGCAAGTAAAGACATTTTTGGCGCCCCCCAATTTGACTGACCCCCCAAGCGCCTGGTCTGGATCCGCCACTTAGCTGTGCATTGTAGCCTGGTGACCATGACGTAATATTGTCTTCCGACAGTTATGTCAGATAAGTCGTTTCGATGAACTATCGGTTCGATAATATGTTGTTCGATAAACTGTCCTTCGATAATATGTTATTCGATAAACTGTCGTCGTCCGATAAATTGTCGTAGTGCCTTATGATAATACATCGTCCATCGCAATCTTTCTGCGTGGCGCATTGTTTCAGAGTGCGTTGGAATTTAATTGAAAATAGCAGCGACCACTTTAAATTCGAATTTTTCTACATGGTTCCCCTGAAATTTTGAATAAAAATTAGGATTCTAGACTTACCTAAAGTGAATGAACGCATACATTTTTTCTGTAGTCAAATGCAGTGTCGCGTGAAATATATTTACTCTGTGTTTTTGCAACGACTGCATTAGCAACGCCTTTTAATAAATATTGAACATCTCTTAAGTTTTAGGGAATGATGAAAAGTCAATAATTCGACAATCTAATCTTTTTAAACAGAGCGGGCACCACTGGCTCATATTTTAATGTACATACTTGCCATTCAGCGTTTCTTCATTTCATGCAGTGTCAATAGCTTATCCTTTTTGTCTTCGCTATATTGAATACTTCATAACATAACTTAATGTTTTTCAAGAAGCTCCTTCAATGAACTTACATGTCGTATCGAATCAGTGGCGTACGCAGAAAATTTTCATGGGGGGATTCATTCAGTGGCATATGTTGGTCATTTGTATTTGGTGTGCGCTGTTTGTGATGTCACAATATGACGTCATAGTCATGTTTCCAAACGGACGTTTTGGCGAAGTTTGTTGACATAATATGCATATTCATCTACACGGACTCCCCTTAATTTATGTGTCATTGAACTGAATATAAACTATCAGCGCTCCAGGTTAGGAGATTGCAGGAAAATACACTCAACGCTACGAGACAGCAGTTCATAACTGCAAAAATAACAGGCTGCGCGGTAAAACGGGAGTAAAACACGCTCATCACTGCGTCAGAGCAATTTACAACTACAAAATGACGCTGCACTGATGTCTTGTCAAATACGAACAGTGGAGCACAGCTGTGCGGCTGGACTGGCTGACGCACATCCCGGTTTGCAAGATCGAATATTGCTAAACTACACAAGAATTGAGAATGCGCATAACGTACGCAAGTAAACTTTCGATTTTTGTTATGTATAGAAGTCCAGCAAACTTTTAGTTTTCCTTTTTTCCTGCTGAGACATTATCAAATGCCTGAATGCTTCTATTTTAACAACTGCTGTTTTTGAGCTCGTACCACAGTTTTATCATGCTACAGAAATTGGTAATGTAGCCAATGCGGTCAGCGCATGCACTGCTCAGCTACAGCAGACAAAACAAAGACAATAGTTTCCGATAAAGTGAACTATCGCGAAACACAATCTTAAACATGCGCAGTGGACGAAACATCTGCAAAAAGTGGTGAGATGGTTTCTGGATGCAGACCATAACCCTGATTCCCACCAAAACCTAATTATTACTTTTTGGTCCATTTACAATGTGCCTTAAAATTTGCATGCGAATTCATTCTGTGGAATTTGCATTAAGCGGACAAATTAACAAGCAAAAAGTATGCGAAAACAATTCATTTCCTTTGCGCAGTTAACAAAATTTTCGTAAAATATCAAGCTCAATGGGGTACTTTAACCCCAACCCCGTTGCGTACGCCCTTGTATCGAATTACACAAAACTTGCAGTGACCTCCATAGTCGAAAATGTTTTTCGAAGTGTGATTGCAACCGCTTGAAATACGAGTTCTCTGAAAAATCTGCTAAGTTGAAACGCACCTCATTTTATTCTGTGAAGTAACTTTATACAATAGTGACTAACCGGTACAATTACTTGAGCACGCCCCACCAAATCAGGTTGGGTGAGTTCGATCTGACCCGGTCAGGTCATACTGAAGACTTGAAAAACGGTACTTGCGCCCTGTCCAGCCTCGTGCTTGCCGTTGATGGGTAGGTGCAAGGTTCACGCGCGGTGATGCCATTGACTCACTAACAGTGCACTAACAGTAACATTCAATACGAAAGTGGCGGCGTGGCCCACGGCGCAAGTTAGTGGAAATGGGGGCCGCAGACCACTCGTGACAATCCGAAAGGAGTGCTAAAAGCGAGCACAAATAAAACTGAACTTCACACCAAAACAACATGCGAAACTATTAATTCGCCATTCTTCCCGCTCTGATCAATATATTGGCCATTTAATTGTGACCTTAAAGTGACATTTGCTTACCAAGTGGAGTTCTACGTTGTCATTACTGAAACACTTGTGTTTCTTACTTACCGCTTCTCGAAACCCATGGCACGTTTCAGCTTGATCACATTCTTATACGTTGCAAATGTTTAATCCTGCAAAATGTTTCTTACTACTGTATATGCCAGAGGTGGCCAAACCTACTCTATGTATGAGCCACATATCGTAAAACCCAAGTTACAAAGAGGCGCAACACAAAAATCTAAAAACACGCATTTCTTTGCAATCTACGCTTCTGTGACATCACAATTCTTTTTGGAACGACTTGCAAAAGTAATTCTGTACGGCACACTAGCTACCACAGTACCATTTTACAATATTTCTACACTTTGCAATCGAAATAAAAAATGAAAAACAAATATATAATTTTTCGGAAAGACCAACGAGCCGCATGCAAAGGTTCGAAAAGCTGTAAGCGCCTGTCGAGCAGCGCTTACTCTACATTGAGTGCGTAGGGAGAAGCGCACTGCGAGCTCTACGGTCAAAGGCATAACATCCCTGATAGTGGAAACACTATCGGAAGCTTCCTTTGTCCTAACAGGTTGAGGCGAAGTAAAACAAAAGAGCCGCATACAAAGGTTCGAAGAGCCGCATGCGGCTCGCCAGCCACAGTTTGGCCACCCCTGCTATATGCTTTTCATACGCCACTTGAGATACTTACTAATGTCGCATTTGTCACCATAATAACCAGAAGTGCATTCACAGTGGCATTCATGGACTACAATACTATGACAAGTTGCTCCGTTTTGACATGGGTTAGGAACACAAACGTTTGGATCTGAAAAATCATCACATGATGGTCAATGTCAATTACATTGAAGCAGGATAAAATCCACATCTATTTGCAAACGTAGTTACGTAATATCCCACTTACTTCTGAACGAGAATTTTGATATTGTGGAAGCACACTTCTGTGTTTTATCAGATTTGCTCTGCCAGGACGCTGGTGTGTTACAGTCAGAAAGTTTATAAACTGTTGCCATACCTCCCTTGGTGTCTGCAAAAGAATGGTCCGCTTGTTAATATTAACAGATTTGTAAAAATTGAAAACGAAAACGTGTGTGATATTTGTACAAATATTTGAAGCTGAATTCGTTTCAACAATAAGCAATATTCTGCAGGTTAGCTAACACTCCGGGTTATGATTTTACAACTTCGCACAGCACATTACCAATTAACTTGCTGTATGAATCTGAGGTGCAAATCCAGGCTTTTTAAGGTGTTTTGTGAGTTCAAAACGGTCCCATAAATTTCCTGTGCCGACCCATAAAACTGGCACTTTCACATTAAATCTGGACTACCACGAAACGTTTTTAACTGAATTGAATTGTTGCTTTAATTGGCGTCCAAACCGATTCTACTAACACCTAAAGTGCAGTAGCAGTACTGACAGTAGCCTGGCCTATTCATCAAATCACCTCTGAAATCGCATGTTACGCAACAGTCAATAATTTGAGAGAAGTTACGAGTTAAACAATTATGTTACGTAATAATTAACGCTTGAATGCCACTAAGTCTGGCGTTTTCAGCAAACCACGTCTTTTCCAGATTTTATACATTTACTTTCTTGTATGCTATTTTCAGACAATAACGTCACAGCAAAAATGTCAAGCTAGCCATCCAAACATAAAGCAGTATTTTTGTAGCAAGCTTAAGCAAGAAGTTCTAGTGTTGGCAAGCCAGAAAGTGCAAACACCAGCAGCAGTGTCTGCTAAGGTTCTTTCAATTCTGCTGTGCAGAAAGAACAGCATTCAACTCTTAGAATCTCAAAAGCATCGTCAATTTCAGCAGAAACCTCGATGGCACTAACTTAGGCAGTTGTTGGTGCCTTCAGCGTGCCAGACGTTTCGGCCAAAGAGAGCCTCATTTCCATTGGCATAGAAGACACTTTTAATTGTCGCTTGCTTGGTCTTTCCCTTCTCATTACTTTGGCCGTCTTTGCTTACATGTAGCGGTCACGCTAGCGTGACTGTTACACAGGCTATTCATCAGGGTTGCATTTCAGATAAAGTTAACAAGGTAGCTGAGCGCGTACATCTGATTTACTGGGGTTTGAAGGAAGAGATAGCGAATCGAAAAATAGCTCTTATGCAAACCATGGTGGACCGCATTGACCACTATGATCGGCTTCGCGACCTCCGCCATGACAGTTCTGTGGCAGTAACCAAGTTTATATTGCTCATCTTAGAACATTTTAGTAATCGCATTGTTTCTTATATCTAGCATAACCCATGCTGCATGAGCTAGTATGGTCAACGAGACAACCGATATTGCTGCATTGCGCTGTCCATTCTACCTGCCACAGCCTGGCCAGAGCGAGGATGTTCATTTCTGTGCCGTGTTAAAACCAAACAACGAAGCCGTCTGCTTGACGTACATTTGACTGCTCTGAAAAATGTTTCAATGAGCAGTCCAGACAGAACCACCGCAAGAAAGTCTTCATGGGGAGCTTTGCGTTTGCGCAGGAGGGCTTGACATTCTAAAAATTGACAAAAATTCCAGTGATTTATAGTGTTTCAATTAGGGTGTATTAGAGCTTTGTTTGGGGGGCTAAGCCCACAGTAGACCCCCGTGACGATGGGACTGGGTCCAGAGCAGTTTAATGATGAAGGCGCACTTAAGATTGCTCATGAGATTTGTAATTAGAATGGATAAAAACAAAGAATAGACAGAGAGTGATAGAGTGAACACTGAAAACCGTAGAATCTGCAGATGACGAGTGAGAAACCGATGCTTTTACTAACGAACAAGAACTGTTCAATGACGTGGAAATTGAAAAATTTGTGTTGAAATTTTTGTAAGTACAGTAGTTCTAATTACGTACTCTGACTACCAATACTGCAATAAACAATACGTTTAGGAATTTGGAACATTTTGCTAAAAAAATGCAAAAATAATATGTTTGGTGTTCCCTTATACCAAACATTAAAAAACCTGTGCCTTTCACCCATGTGTACCTGTTAACTTTTCACGATAAGCAGCGGCACAGACTGACGAATTAATAGAGTAAACACCATTGTTGTCATCAGCAACGTGCACATAGTTCTTCAGGCAGTTGGGAGGACATTCAACTTCCGATATGGTGAATTCCATGTTTCCGGTAGTGCTACAAGAAACTGTGAAACATCTATGAATTAACATCATCAATACATAAAAGTTGCCTCAGTTGCAGAGTGCCAGTTAATTGATACTGTAGGTAAAATCCAGACAAACTTTGCAGTGGGTTGATCACACGTTAGTAAAGCAGGCAAGCCGGGTTAGATTCTTCTTTGTGTCACACGGGAAATTTACAGATTGGTATTTGCGGCTTGTTCAGTCTCGTGTTCGACCTGTAAGGTGCAGGAAAACTTTGTTTTCACAATAATTTTGGATTGAGTTGATTTTATTGGCGCAAACATTACAGACAACTTCATACAAATCGAAGTCAAAGCGTTGGGTCACCGAATAACTGATAACCAGGTTGTCTCGTCGGACACCTCTCATTAGTTTCATAATTTTCTATCACGGTTGAAAGTTGACGGCCAAATTATTGCGAAGTTCATGTGATTGCCATTTTGAAAGTGGTTGCAGTCTGCTTGAGGATCAACAGTTGCGTAGGAGTGCTGGGTCGCAACCGCTATCTATCGTGGTTTGCCCAGTTCCGCAAGGAGCTGAGCATGGCAGAGAAAATGTAAACCCATCTTAAATGAAGCTCGGCCCGGGTTTCCACAACCGTTTCGCCTCCAAGCAGACATATGTTTGCTCTGCAGCAGTACGTATTTTAGTGCCAAGGAAAAACGAAAGTTCCATCTTTCGTAAACGCGAGCCACTTGAGATACAGTAGACCTACCATACATCCCGGTTTGGCCGGGACTGTCCCGGTTTAAAAGTCTGTCCCGGTCTCCCGTCCCGCTTAGCAAAATTTCCCGGAATTTCACTTCAGTGAAATTAACAAAATTTACGCCAGCCTGATGATGCACTGTTAGGAAATAATTCCGCTCAATGGCCATTTGTAAAATTGGGTCTTATTGTTGCGTCATTTTTCCATTCTCTTTAATGGAACTATAGCAACTGCTGCAGTTAGAAGTCATTTTGTATGCTTTGAGAAGGCAGGATAACTTTCAGTTAGTTTTGAGTCATTTTATGCTGAAAGTAAGCTCGTACTTGACTTAATGCAGAGAAAAATCTGCCAAGGTCAGGCCTTCGGCCGCTCGTCAGGTTATTTCATTCATGGTTTTGAATTTGTCCCGGTTTAAGCCTAAGAAATTATGGTAACTCTAACTAGAGAAGTCATGTGCAGTGTAGTGAAGAAACCTTACCGTGTGGTGTAGAAACAACTTACCAACAATGTAGCTTTTATCACGAAAGGATTAGCGTGTGCCTTTGTGCAGAAAAAGATGACATGTACACCCACAGACCACACGTAAAAATTCAAAGAGACTACAAAATCGGTATAATGAAAACTTCCGTTCTTGCCACTCTTTGAAAGAGTGCAATCTTTTATCGATTTTGACGTTCACAAAACATATGAAATATTTATACTTTATAATCAGTATCTGCAGTTTGCGTTTAAACTTTAATAACGTTGTTAAGGCTATAACATTTTCGCCAAAATGTTGAACCTATCAAGATTTTTCCACAACGTTACTAACTACTTACAGACGAAAGGAAAATTATGTTGGCACAACATTGCATTGTCTTTCAATTGTAGCATTAACACAAACAATGAGCAAAATTTTATGAATGAATATTGGACGGAAGATCAGAAGATTTTTGTGTGATTGCGACCGACCTGTTTCACCGCCCAGTGTGCTGACTTTGTTGTTTACTCCAGAGCTGAAGGGAGTCACTTTTTTGACTCCTGCTCCGGAACTCATTGGAAATTTTACACTCCGACTACTGTTTGAAAATTTGAAAGCACGTTGAAAGCACGGCAAACAAGTAGTGGCTTCTTGTCTGCATTGCATTAATAGGTCTTCTGAGTTGCTCGATAATTGGCGTCAGTCAGTTAATTTCATTTTTCCAGTGGAATCAACGATTTGTGAATGGGTTACTTTCCAGGATTTAATTGTTGCAGCTTGTGTTGCGATTTACTCGTTTTAGTCTTGAGTTTGTTTGCTTTCTCTACGCTTACTTTAACCTTTCAACTTTTCACCAGTAAGCTTTGCTTACGGGAGAGCTTTTAGGCGAAGTATTTGGTAAAATCTATTTTCTATTGAAAACAGTTGCTAAACGGTTCCTTGCTTACCTCCTTGTGGAGAATAATTTCTTGGCAAGACTAATTCTTAACTCACCGACACTTATTGGGAAATCATTGCTGCAAATGTTTATTGTCTGTATTATCTTAATTGAAACGTCAGAGTAGGATACATGTCATAACAATTCAAAGTCACGAAATGAATACTATTTTTGCAAAATCGGTGACTTCGGAAAAGAGGGTTTTAATCGAAGTTTTTTTCAGCCAACGTTTGTGTTTCAAGAGTTATGTATGCCATCAACATATTTGCGCGTCGAGTTTTACTGCACTATTGTAAAAAAACAGCATTCTACGAATTTCATATATGGCTATTAGCATGGGGCAGGGGGGGAAAAGGCCCCCTGGATTTTGAAATTTTTAGCAAAAAAGGTAGTTTTCTTAGTTATGAGTGGGAAAAAACAAATTTCACCACTTTTAGCTCCTCCTGCAAAAAATTTGGAAAAATCCCCTAGTGGCCCCCTCTGCAAAATCCTTCCAACGCCAATGGCTACTAGGCTAGCTATGGCCGACACTGTAACTAAACATTTATTTGCAGCATTCCAGGGTTGTCGGAGAGGAACGTTTGCGATGTTCATGAAATGAAGTTTCCAACCCCCATCAACATTAAGTGGGATGCATCAAGCTGATGCACGAGCAGCCGAAAAGCATTTGATGCGAAAAGCATCAAGCCTTGTTTTTGCGTTTTACTGTAGGTTAGCGATTACAGACGGTCCGATACAAGTTTTTATTTCATTATTGCCAACTTCCACACGAAATTAAAACCAAAGGCAAAGGTCAGCCATGATATAAATTCTCTGACACTTCCACAATACATAACGTGTGAGTGATCATAGACGATTAGTAAGCCATACTGCTTTGATAAGCTTTTCCTAAAACTGAAGTGAGATAGTTTCCTTTTGGCGTTTTGTTGATTTTACTGAAGTCTTATTTCGTCTAATTAATCAAAGGCTTAATCAACCGGAAACGTTTTGGATCAATGTTTTGAAATTGGGTTGGGTAATTGCTCCAGTTGCCGTCATTGGCGGCGAGCACGGGAACTTATGAAGCTGATTCATGCAGTCATTCATTTGCTGTGTAAGCACTGGTTGTTGAAACTTTCTTACTTGAAAACGCATATCCTCTTGCTTTTCTTCCACACCTTGACGTCGTTACTCCGAACTGCACACTTCCTGCTGATGATGGAAACCCTTTTGTTTTGAACACGTGGGCAAGTCCTCCATAGTCTGCATTATAAAAAACATGAAATAGATGTTTGTTTGTATGCTGGCGTTGCACATTCTGTTATTTTATGATATAGACTCTGTTGTCATTAAAGTTGTAAATATACTGCCGACCTCTTTTCATTTGGGAAAACGCAAAGGAGCAGCTTTAATTTTCACGACATGGATTTATCTATGAAATATTTCGCAAATGTCGCAAAGTCTTAACACTTTATCACAATTTATTTTGTGTATACCGTATATTTTCCCCCTTCCTTTTAAAATATGTGAACATCCCTCTGAACCGCTGGGATAACCCAAACATTAAATTTTTTACCTGAAACAATCCCAGCGTGTATTGCAGCCAGACAAACAGGTCCATCTCCATAAACATTTGTTCCACACAACTCGTGTGTTTCTCTCCAGCACCCAGCAGGGCATATGACCGCGTTTATCGAATATTGGAGCTCAGAGAATTTCAGGAAGCACGTCCCTTTGAACGTTGTAAATCGTTACAAAAATGAGATGGTGTCCTTTGTGAATTAGCTTCAGCAAAATATCGAAAAGATTCTGCCTTGGTGTTTCTTACAGATTTAGCTTCTTTACTTGCAATCGCACCATTAATTTCTAGCAATGCGCACAGCACTTACTGGTTAACTTCCATAAACAGAAACAATCGTAAGGAATTTTTAAAGTCTAACAGACAGCCAGGGTTGTAGTGCCAACAAAAAGGTGTGGGAACGCACCCAAAAAACTAGCTGCTGACACTCAAAGAAGCTTTGATTGAGACTTACAAAATCTCCTGTTGGCCATATACATTTGTTGCAGGAAATTGAAAGATTTCAGAGAGGCAGTGATAGAAAATACACCGAATAAATTCGATTATGAAAGCTTGCAAAATTTACAGAAATGTGATTAGTTTGTTGTGCAAAGCCATTTTTTCTGTGTTTATATCCAGACTGCCTTTTGCTTCGGATAGCAAATTGGAAGTACGTTTTGTTTGAATTTTCATTTTTCGTTTCGATTTTTCAACTTTTTCAGAAAAAGTAAAGTTCTTATACCAAATTAAACAGCTTCCAGTCCGCATGCATTACTCTTCAATAAAAATGATTTTTGAGGTTCTACTTACATGGCGTGCTTTCTAAAGCACAAGTAGACATTATACTGTATCATTTACATCCTAAAATATCTAAATATATATTTATTAAATCAACATCTGGAAATTGGGTTCATTAGGGAAGATAGCGAAATTTTGCCGTGGCATGACTAGAAAATAAAGGATTTATCACAACGATCAAAAAGGTTTTAACAAATCCATTGCCTTGGCTTCATTCGTGCATGATCACCAACGAGAGTTGTGCCCCCTGACAATGGGCCGTTGTGCTCTTTGGACGAGGAGTACTAAGAATGAGGCTTCATGGCGAAAATAGGATTTCAAGCGTTAATGAGAGTGCATTTTTAAATAAAGAAATTGATAATTATCAGAGGTCAGGGGTGTATTTATGATTTTCACGGCGCAAAGATTTTAAGTATGTGCTTCATAACCAATATGCATTGAGTACAACTTGAATGCGCATTGAGAGCGATGCATGCATTGAACACCATATCAATATGTGTTGACTAATATTTCAATATTAAAAAAGCTAGCAATAAAACTACAAAAAATCAGAGAAAGGGCTATTGCTGTCAGAGCAGCCTAGTGGTAAGCGCATGAAACCCAAAGCTTCATACTGCAGCAGCAAGCAACAACAAAGGTCACATGCCTTGTCCACTAAATGTTCCGGAAAGTGTGATTTGTTGCATTTTTTCATGTTAGCCACTTCAAAGCTAAAAATGTTTAATTGCAGACCTTTTTCGTTTCGAAAGTCCTCATAACTTTATAAGTCGCAATTGCACATGTGTTCGAAGATCTCGTTACGCGATTCACAACAATCAATATCGGCTGTAGATGATGTTGCGATGTTGAAGGTCCGGGTAGAAAATGCGCAGTGCTTCACACTGTGGCGACAAGCAACAACTGAGTTCACAAGCAACGCTCATTGTATGACTGAATGTTTGCGCTCCGTGCACATATCTGTTATCCTTAGCGCGCTTCCTGTTCGTGGTGTGGTACGCATGCGACGAGAGAAATATTTATTGTTTCATTTGACGTAGCTAATAAGCAAAAACAATGCAAAAAAGCCTTCATGCCGCAAAGTAACTAATTTTCAGTGGAAATTATAAAATCCCATCTAAGTGTTTAAGAAAAATTATTACAAATAGGGCTGGACGAAAGCCATTTCCTTAAAAATTTGTTTCTGTTATTTCACCGTTATGGAAAAAGTTCCTTCATCATATAAATTTTGTCAAAATTCGTTTGATGGGACCTATTATTATTTGTTTAACCTTATTTACTACTCCTGTGCAACAAATCAGTTTCATGGGGATATCCTTGCTTTAGCCACCCTCAAACCATTGGTTGATGTGGCCTTACTTCTGGTTTGTAAATAGTTACAGTACGTTTTTCAATGACCCCAGGCGCGCATCAAACGAAAGCGATGGTTCGTCAAAGGGTTATACCTATTTCTATACCTAATTTCTAATTGTTTTTTCAGCAAATTAAAAGAAACGGTGAGAAACTCAAGGTTATCTTCCTCTTCCTGACGTGTGGTGTTTCGTAAAAGTGTTCATCGTAATATTTTGCTATACGACAGTAAAAAAATCTTGCGGATCTGCGTGATAATTTGTTACTAATGTAAAAAAGAAGTTGCGTAAAAAACTACAGGACAGCAAATACTTTACTAATAACAGCTAGCATTCCAACTAATAGTGCAAAAACACTAACCTTCTTTTGAATGAACGGTGTTTGCAAGAAAGAATAAAAAAATAATATCTCCCAACATAATGATCCTCAATTTTTCATGGCAATTCCAAAAAATATTTAGCAAGGTGTTCACAATCTGTTATGCAACAACTTCATGTGTTTAAATAAATGATTAATTTGTTCTTGGGTTTTGTTGATAATCTTTTCCATTTCTGCTTTCAAATCGTAAATAAGCTACTGTTGATCTCACAGCGTAAACAAAAGCTCTGGGTTTCCTGTAAACTTTCGAGGAATCCGCCGACTGTGCTCTGTTTTCAGCGTTTTGCAATTATTCATACTTGTACATATCTATATTCAAGTAAGTGCTTTCCACAAATGATACAAACAAGCATCAGATCAGCAAATTTTCTGAGTAGGAAATCGATTTCACGTATAACTACGCATTCTCTCCTGAAAGCCCATTCAAGGAGAATCTATTTTAATACGTATTTGAATGAGTTTTCTGGATTGTGGATGCGTCGTAAATGTGAAATTGTTTCCCTAAGTTTTCTGATCGATTCTTGCTTATCCCCTTTTGCAGAAAACTTGCTTGGATTTCGCAGTATTTCAGCAAACGTGATAGGTATGAAGGATTTTTGCATTGAAAATTATTTTCCCAGAATACAAATCAACAATAATTTGCTTTTCTGCAGCGAATATCTCTATCAAGCTCTTAATGCAATCAATCAAACGTCAAACTGCCCTGCAAAATGTTATGTGCATCAGAACGTTTTGCTTTGATCAATCCATGAATAAATTCAAACAGATCTTAGAAAAAGAAGAAAAAGAACAACGAATAAACAGCAGTGGTTGAGTAAACAGAATGTTAGAACGGGAAAATGTGCACTACGTTTGTCACTGCAATGTCAGTGTCACGTGGTTTCTGCGATGGTTTGTGAACGTGTGGGGCATATCCTCTCACAGGAAATAGTATTGATCAGACGCCACATCCGGCACTATAATGCATCACAAACAGCATGAGCTCCTATCTTTCGAAACAAGCGTACGGGAGCGATATCAAGGTTTTGCAAACCATGAATTATTCAGATAAGAAGGTTTTGGTAAACGTTAGAAATTCATATTATATCACAATAAAACGGTCATGTTAGAGTCAAATAATTTAGATACAATTACAAAAACTCTAAGCCTCAAGCAAAAAATACATAGAAAATTCCTTTGAAACTTCCTTTATGTCATATAAGTTCAAATAAATTATTCGGAATTCTTTATGGGTTTTGTTACCATCAGCAAACAATGGAAAACCTTAAATCTCTCCCGTTTGCGACACATTTTAAACTGAGCGAAGTCTCATGTTGATACCGGACTTGAAATTGCTTTGCTGTATTGGTTGGTTCAGCCTGAGCTAAGCTGTGCGACAAGAGTTATCACTAGGGCCATTTTATGACCTAAAAAAGTTGATTATATGACTTTATTTTTCAGAAAACATGACTTTATATGATAAAAAAATGACTGAGCTAGAACGTATACAACTACTGTGCAAAGAAGCATTACCAACGAAAATAGGCATGAGAAATGGTAGCCCCACGGTTTGTTGAAGCCCCACTAAAATAAGCAGCTCAAAACATAAGCAAAACATATAGTATTGTTCAGTAGCCGACACAGGCTAATGTGGTGGGGGGGTGCGATATCGATTTGCAATCAAACCAATGCTTGACAACCGGACCATAATGCGTAAATTAATCACTTTCGCATACATCCATTTACGAAAAATCAAGTCTAAGCTTGGTTTAGTTAGAAGAAGCTTGAGTGACAAAACAAGCCAAACTTTAACACTACACCGCTACGGAACCAACAAGCAATGTGGCACATAAAAACGATCTGACGTAGCCACTGGCGTCGGCGCAGGTACGTCGAGGACTCGACATGAACACTCCAGGTGACGACATAATACTTATTCTCATTGTAGACAAGATTTCTGCAACGGCATAATTCAATCATACAATTTGCAAACAATTTCCAGTCAATTGTAACTAGTTTGAAAAACATAGCAACAAGCTCAATTTATGATTCAAGGTCCAAAGCAAAAGCGGTGTCTCTATTGGAGTCAATGGAAAGAAGCACTTTTTTGTTGCTTTGGCATGTGCAAAGAAGCTTGTTGCGTTAACACTCCATTTATCTCAAACGCTGCAATCGATAGACTTAGATTTTTCAGCAGCATTGACAGAAATCGACGAGGTTCGGCAAACAATTTCTGCATGGCGGTCTGGCACTGAAGAATGGATTGGTCACGACCTTGCAGTCTATCGACAGGTAGAAACTTTGTGCAGTATGCGACAAAAAAACAAAAAAAACTGACTCATGAAATAAGAGTTTACTCAAAAATTAAAAAGACGTTTACTCAAATAAATAAATGACTGAAGCATCTAAGTAGTTGATGCTAATGGCTGAAAAATGTCTCCAACTAAAAACCAACTCTTGGTGAAATGACTAACAACGGTAGAGAAAAATAGTAAACCATGTGCGGGCAGTAAGTCTCTGGGGTACGCATTTAAACCTGCCACGAGTTCGCTTTAAACGCTGCGGTGGGCGTAAGCAAGCTGTTTTGAGAGAAAAGCTTGCGCACAAAGTGGAAGACAACCTCGGATTGAGTCAAACAACACAAAGCATCGTAATAATTATTTCACATGGGGGAGGATCATGTTCTGAATGTTGATTTGCGCGTCAATTATGTGATACCGTTTATTTTCACAGATATCAAGAGAGTAACAACTTGGTTGTTCGACAAAAGTAACGGTGTATGCTTCGTGCAGAGGTGGCTTGCTTATAGTGCCGTGGTTTTCTGAATAGTGCCGCGACAAGGCCATCTGGTCCTTGTCACTGTCAGTTTTACAATCTTGTTTGTTCCAATTACTGCGATGCCCTGACCATCTTTTGGAAAATCTGTTGCTAGTTTGACCAACATACTGTTCATGACATATCACACAAGTCGCGACGTAAATGCAAAAATCTGCGCAAGTCAAGCTTTGGTTTGGCTTAAAAGTTTTGGTTTTGGTCAGCAATTGTGAAACATTTGGAACCATGG
>Ga0210059_1006157_pt1 | contig 19269 bp, 11 predicted proteins | sample Ectturendosymbi2_FD_188042 | JGI IMG/M metagenome (GOLD analysis project Ga0210059, IMG submission 188042) | Ecteinascidia turbinata endosymbiont from Florida, USA - Sample 2 (SPAdes) (version 2) | ecosystem: Host-associated > Tunicates > Ascidians > Unclassified | place: Key West, Florida... | reverse complement strand
GCTTCTTGTTTGTCCGATGTCGGCTTCGATGCCCCTTTGCGTGTGCGGTGAATCCCCAAGTACTGACAAGCGACGTACAAAGGGGAATCACCACGCAGTGATAAGCTGAAAACGGTTTCTGTTCTCGCGAAACTGCTTGCCTGGAAAGGGGTCGGTGCCGGCGATTTTGCTGCGTCTCAAACGCGAGCTGTCCCGATGCTGTTGCTCGCGTAGCGATGCAACATTCTTTACGCTTTTTTTCGTTCCGAGCAGCGCGAGCGAATGCTGAAGACGAACAAAAAAATCTAAGAGAGCATGAAGCGCGGTTCTTGTGCAGATCTGATTATTATCAAGTGGTTGAAGTAAATTGCGTGAAAATACCCTGAAACAGCTGTGTTCACTGCTCTGTCGCTTCTCTGACATTGATTTCACTTTTCCCGAAACACTTTCATTAATTTATTTCACTAATGAGTTGCTGCTGCTTGCGACGTCGAACGCTAAGATATTATTGGACGCCGTCCGTGGCTGAGTGCGTGCACGGCGCATGTGTTTACTTCGTCAGTTCTGCAGTTCTTGTCACAATAAAAAACGTTCGCTTGACGCTGCTGGAGCTTTCTTTTGTTGTTTGACGAGTCGAGCACTTGCCCGCTGTATGATCGTATGCGTAATGAGTGAGCGGGATAAAACATCTCCATGACAATGGCATTACTTGAATGTTTTGATGTTCTTAATAAAAAAATAAATAAGCATAGAAATATGTTATGGTTCATATAGATAATATATACTTTCTTTGCTGAACAGTTTTAATCAAAAATATTCACATTTTTTCTGTTATAAAACATTTATTTTCTTCATGGTTTATCTTTCGTAAAAATTGTTTCTATATTTAATATTTAAAATAGTGAAAAGGGCGCACATTTAAACTTTGCCATGGGCGCCATTTTGCATAGATACGCCACTGACTTCACCCAGTCACTTTCTACGCAATCCAACTTTCGGCGTTATCTCCACGACAGAAAGACTTAACATGCCTCAAATTACAGGTGGCGAAAAAGATTTTTTGAAATTCTTAGTGTAGCCAACATGTGGGTGGTTGGACTTACTTGCTAGTCTAAGTTATCCCTTTCCTAGTCTACTGTACTGGTATACTCTGCCATTAGTCAGGATGAACACAAAGCAGCTATATCCGTAAGCACAGTAAAACACTCAAATTGACTGAAAAACATAAGCACGTTTTACAACTTACGAATAACCGTAATTAATTTTGCTAGCCATTAACTGCTACGTAAATCGTGTCGCAACATTTTACCCGTATTTTTTCAATAGAAGACACATGGTTCCACTGTTTTACTAAAGTTGCGATTACGAACCAAAGTTCATAAAACACATGATAACGGGCTATGACGTGCTTTGCCTACGAAACCATGTTTTGGCAATGCTCTACCGAAAACTATAAAGAAGTCCTGTTGCAAGGCAGTGCTGCTAATAATACCACGTAAAGTTGGAGAGATTTGTGACAATTCCCAACGAAAAATATCTAGGCTAAAGTTAATCACAAGTTTATTAATTTTCTTAATCGCAGCGTAAGTCAATGTGATGATTCTGTGGTAGCAAGGTTATGGCTGTTGGACCATTTTTAGTATCTTTAAAGAAACTGAAGTTTTTCCTCTAAGAAATTGAGTTCGGCCGATCAGGTATTTTTCGATACCTAATATCAGTATTGGTCGCTTTCAAACAAAAATATAATAAAACGCACTAAAGCATACTACTGTATACGAGAAAAGTCCGAAATTCCGCGCGTCTTGATTTGCGTAAAGATTTGCAAATGTCATAGCTTGATGGTCCTTATTTGACGCTGCTCATGCAATGACTGGGTCAACAAACTGCCAAACTACTTATTGCAACAGTTTCCCCACTACTTTATCTTGTTTTGAACATTAGGCTTAACAATATACCTGAAAATTCGTCAGAACAGCAGTGCTTGGCTCCCAACCAGTAACACCGTCCGTGGCCTTGGGTACTTAGTGTAGTGAAGCGTTGCACAGGACAATGTTAGATTGATTGTTACATCACCAGTCCTATATCTCGTGATTTATAATTTTTGTAACGAACTATGGAGTCGATGCGCATCAACTAATTTGGTTCCAAAGTGGCAAATATAATTGTTATTTTTGGAATCAATTCCGAATTTTAGTATATTATAACCTGCAGAAATCGCCCCCCAAATCTGGTAAATCACAAAATCCCCCCTAAACGCATAAAATCGCGATTTCGCCCACGCTGAATACCACTGATTTAAGTGAAGGTAAAAGAAAATATCAAACGTTTCTTAAAAAAGATCTAACTTTTTATGTTACTGCATGCACTGTATTTGCTGCTAGCCTGCTTGTAAATTGTCAGTATGTTCAAAATAGCCTTGAACTTGTTAAAAACTTGATGCAACTAATGCATAATACTTTAATTTTCTATGTGCAAGTGCCGGTAGCGTGCATTTCAAGTTTGATTGTGACTTTTTTAAAAACATTTTGTATGTCTGGTTTTCTTCATAACAGAGTGGCAACAATGGTCACAATCGTCGAGCAGATCAGCCCGAAGTCAGATTTTTTTAAAAGACTTTTTACCGACCCCGACTACCAGGTCCGTAACCATAGGGGGTGCGAAGCCTCCCCTAGAAAATTTTTTGTCCCCCTTGGAAAAATGTGTTGGACGTAGTTTAAAAATATTGGACATAGTTCCAAAAATTTTTGCCCCTCTCAGAAAACTCTTCGCCCCTCCTGGGGTCCAAAGCTGGTTACGGGCCTGCCGACTACTCAAGACCAAACTCCTTCCGACTTCGACTACGCAGGCCTGGTAGTGGTAGCAGTGTTTACGATTATTTCAAAATATGTTGGAATAACACACTCACTTGCTACAAGAAGGACACTGGGAATACCGAAATCGTTGAAGTGTATCAACAAAGCACAGCCGGAGCCATGTTATAAAAAACACAGCTCCGGAGCTGGAGCCATGTTATAAAAAAACAGCTCCGGAGCCATGCTTGCGAAAACAGAGAGCTCCGGAGCCGGACCCAATTCATTTTTACAAGAGCTCCGCAACCCTGCTGCGAAATTCTTGTTCGTTTCACATCTGTAGGCCGACTGCTTTTCAATATTTGATTGAAGCGTCTTTTGTCCTTTCGCGTTTGTGATTTTTCTTCATCTTCTTTTTTGTTTATCATGTTCGCGTGCAGCAATCGCACGAAAGGTTTAGAGCAGGGGTTCCCAACTGGGGGTACATGTACCCCCAGGGGTACATTTGCCTATCCGAAGGGGTACATTCAAGGTTATCAATAGAAGAGCGAAACACATTTGCATATAATTTATTTCCAAATATTTACACATATATCAGTGTCTGTTCTTTTCAAAAATCATTATATGCTTATTGTTAAATATATCAATGAATAATCATGATAAAATGTATTGTCATAGCCTATGACATGACTCATAGGAAATCTTAGGGGTACACGTGCATCTATCGAAATGCTGAAGGGGTACATACTTATCTGTTGAAATGCTAAAGGGGTACATGCTCACCTGTCGGAATGCTGAAGGGGTACATGGTAAGATAAAGGTTGGGAACCCCTGGTTTAGAGGAAGCGATTTTTTTTTTGGTTTGATTTGAAACTTTTTCTGTCCTACAAGGCAGCTTGAACAATGACCTCCTCGCTGACTCAGTAGATGTCAAGAGGCACAGGTTTCAGATACTGCTTTTTCTTTCTTCTTCAATTTCTTGTTCTTTCAAGACCAACCACGCTGTGTACCGGGCATCGCCAATTGTGCGATTTGTCTCAAAAGCTTTTTCAAAAAATTTTTTTCATCTTATTCAATACCGACTCTACCGCAGGCTCGTAGCCAGATTTCAAGATTTGTTGGGGCACAATACATTTTTAGGGGACAAGATTTTTGCTTTTACTATATGTTTAAAACAAATTTTTCTGGGCGCAACAAAATTTGGGGGGCACAAAAGAAATTTGTGGGGGCACTGCCCCCGCTCTACCGCATCTAGCATTCTTTTAGTTTCAGATTTTACAGGTGACAGTTGTTTAAAAAATTTGGTCGCAGGGCATTCTTCATTCGTAGTATTTGCAGCATCCATCAAACTTTTGCAATTTCTGCGGTTTCCAGATGTTGATGGAAGAGAAGTTGACGAGCACTGGACTGATGGACCTACTTGACAAAGACCTACCTTACTTCCAGTGCTATCCTGGAAGTGAGGTAGGTCTTTGTCAAGTAGGTGCTCGGAAAACACATCTTCCGGAAGATTCAGCAAATCTGTGAAATATGCATCGGTAGAGCCAAGTACTTCTTCAAGATTCAAGTCGTGGTCTGCCCGATGCACTTCCGCAACCACAGTCACTGCCGAAGATGCAGAAAGTTTATCAGAGGCGAAAAATGCAGCAGTCACACAGAAGAGGTTATCTTTTGTGGGTCAAAAAGTGGCTATTTTGTTGGTCGAACTATGCTATTTTTCAGGGAATAACCACAGTTTGAAAGCGCTTTAATATCATTAATTCAGAAAACGTTTGAAACGGGTCCCAAACAGTGGGCCTCGTTTTTCACAGGCTACACAGATCTCGTATCTACAAAAATGTATTTAGAAGGTATGAAAGCATGCTGCGCGCAAGCGTTTGTCACTGTTTTTGGCTATCCATATCGAAATCAGTGAAGAACAGTGTCTGAAACATTTCCAACCTGGTTAGAAGCAGAACGGTTCTTCTTAGACTTGGAAGTGTCAACTCATGTCCCACGATAGGAATCAAATAAAAAGCTAAATGACGATCATGTTTCCAAACCAAGCTTGTGCATTTACATGTACATGAAAGACTTATTTATTGCTGAAGCGACAATTCAAAAACAACACGTGAATGAAAGGCATTTGCCAGGACACTACTCCCATTTTAGGTAGCTTTGCTGACTATCGTAAAAAACGAGCTTATAATCGCATGATAGATTTACACTGGGTCTTAAAGCATATTGCACTAAAATACATTTAACGCAACTTATAAAGGTAGATTTTCAATCAAGTCTTTAAATACCGTTTCACATTTTTCGACACTGGATAGCTGATATGAAGAAAAAAACATCAATCCCACTAGACCAGGTTATTAAAAAAGCTGTGAAATTTTTCAACAGAAGTGGAAGCAAGCGGGCTGAGCCCCCCAAATTCACAATCAATACCTCCAAAGTCAAGCTCTAGTCTTTCCATGAAGTCATTTTTCAGTTCATTGTATAGTATTACGAAGCCCCAGAAGAAGCTCAAAGCCACCCACAATGCTGTTGATCTGGCGATGGATCTGCTTCTATCCAGCCAGGCCAGAAAACACAGAGGAGAATCAGCCTATCACCAATTTAAAACCACGAACCTTTGCCAAAACCACTTTCACCAGTAAGAAAGTTAAAGATGTCACCAGAAGATTGCTTTTTTGCTCAAATTTATATGATGCATCTAACAACCACTAAGCTAAGCATTTTTTTCGATTGCATATTTCGCTAACCATTCCAAATTTGTCTTTCCATGACCAGCGTGAGTTGTCTACGGGTTTGCAGTTGCAACTAAAGGTTCAAAACCACAGTGCCAGCAAATGTTGCCTGACGCGTCGCCAGGTGGGGGCAAAAGGCGCCGTAATTCCACCAATTTTGGACCGCAAATATTCAAGTGCTGAGCAAAAATTGTTATGACCACGTAAAACCAATTACAGTATTCAATCCGCTAAGCTGTAGTTAGCTAGTATTTTGCCAAAGTTTCTGCGTTAAAGCTATAGGCGTACGAAGTGGGGGAAGATTCGGAGAGGATTGAAAAAATTCAGCAAAAGCTTCCCGATATTTTTGGGCAAGTTTCTGAAACAGAACCATCGCCCTGCAAAATTCTCCTATTCGTTTTTCCTCAAAGTGGCGCAAAAATTCGGGCGAATTGAAAATTTTACCCCGCCTTAAACCCAAGGTTCCCGTATGCCTCTGGTTAGAGCTGTGTACCATGATTTGTTGAGGCGCGTCACTGCGCGCAGTAATCATGGGCGTAACGACGGGGGGCAAGGGGACAATTCCCCAGGCGTCGAATGACTGCGGGGCGCCGAAAAGTCCTAACAATGTTACAAGAACTTCAGTGCAGTACATTTGCTTTCGGAAGACCTCAGGTTCGAACATAGGAGCGCCAAACTTGCCTCTTGCCCCGGACGCCATCTAACTTCGTTGCGCCCCTAACAGTAATTCAATACTCCTCTGCGTTGTCCATGTACAGTATATCAAGTGAGGAGTTGCACAATTGCATAGTTACGTAGGTCATAATTCTTTGAGCTAATCGAGTACGTTTAATGCATTTTTGTCACATAGTGGCAAGTTGTTTGCTAACGTAAACATCTGTAGCTTTTTACACACTGCATTATGGTTCAATCAGCAGGGGCGTAACAAAGGGGCAAGGGGGCGCAATTACCCGGGTGCCGAATCACTCTGGGGCGCTGAAATACTGCGAGGGCGCCAAAAATCCCAGCAATGTCACAAGTACATTCTTCAATACAGTACATTTGCTTCCGGAAGACCTCAGGTTCGAAAATCTGGGCGCCAAACTTGCATCTTGTCCCGGGCGCCATCTAACCTCGTTACGCCCCTGTCAGTCTGGAGGTTAGTTCCGTCAAGAAACCCATCCACACTCACTTTTATGTTGCTGAACTACGATGCAGACAAACTGCGGACTCACAAACTGCACTGGCAATAGCCCTGAAACTGTTTTTTCGTTTTCATTTTGGAGGCTTGTGAAATCTTGAGTCAGTAATAAGTTTTCTACATTGCATTCCTATTTTTAGTACTGCCTTTCCTTTTCCTTTCAGGGCGGTCATCAGGCGTTAAAGAATAAACTTGTAAAAAAACAGACCATTTTCATACAGCACAGCAGCAAGCCGAGAACTGCGAACCCGACTGCCTTTGTGAAGGCTGGGCAATAGACAGTTCTTACGCGGCAAAGAAATAACGAAACAGTGGAACTATTATAAAACAATAGCATCGCTCACGCTATTCGATACGAAGTTGGGTACAGTCCGGCACGTAAACCCTGATGTTTAACTAAGCAAAAAACATTGTTTATTTTAGAGTATTTTGAAATCTGTTTCTACTTCCATGGGCACCAAAAAGGGGCGCATTTATTGCAAAGGGGCGCCACAGAGGTTTTGGGGGGGCAGTTGCCCCAAACTCCCCCCCTGGATCCGCCACTGACTTGCAATTATCCTGTACCCCCGAAAATGTCAGTTGGTTGCGGCCCCGTAGAGAATATCGATAATCGCGACTCAATACATGATGCGGCATAGATCAGTCATCTTCCGCATTAAGCCTTCATTCGGATTTCGTTTTCATAGCAACGAGGGTCGCTTGTCTGCCTCAAGATGTCTTCAGTAACCGCATATTGTGCACAACGTGGTAAGCTCCATGGAAATTTCCAAGACGCAATAATTTTCAATGCATAATGACGAAAGACAGCCCATTATGTTGTTTGGACCTCATGAGCTACGTAGGCAAGTGCTGGTGCGGCTTACCGCCTTACCGGAGACAAAAAGCCAGCAGGGAAGAAAATTTGACGAAATGAGCCGGCGGCCGGGTTCATATCCAGTACTGTGTGCTTATCTAAAGCAAGCAGAAAATATACAGTGGGAAGGGTAGTAAAGACACAGGTGGCGATTGTCGACAAGGAAAAACAAGACCATTTCAGTTTGTAGGGTGTTTGATCATTCCTTCTACAGTACTGTATTTTAAATGAAAATGAAATATCATATTTCCATTTACAATTCTTGTAAGCAAATCTGAGGAGTGGAAAGGGCGGCACTTTTACAGTTGGCCCCGGGCGGCTCTTTGCCTCGCTGAGCCACTGACTGTACCTGTTCTCTTGTGAGACCAAGGCCTCGTCGAGCCATTGACTTCACCCAATCTTCCAACTCTATCTCCTCTTGTTTGCTGAGAACTGTAGCAGGTCCGGGTTTTGGAAAAGTTTTGGGACGTTTTCCTAAAAGAATAAATGTATTTATTTGGCGGTACTGAGTTAACAGCAGAAAATATACAGCACTCTTCAATACAGCAAATGCCGGAGCACCGAAATAAAAATAAGTTATCTAGGCAGGTACCCAACAAATTAGATGAGGGGCATTTAATAATTCAGAACATTTACGAAAGAGTGGAGGTTTTGCTAAGACATGCCAGTTCAAAATTTGAAAAAATTCCAATCATTCTTCAGAAGGTTTTACGATATCTTACCGGATATCCTATCATATAGGGTCACCCTAGGAATTCCATACCTCGCAGCTGCTCATCTTACGTACATTCCATTCTCCTCCAGTGCATGCAAAGCTTCAAATATTGATTTTTCCGTGTACTTCACTTTTCGTAGTTGAATTCGTTCAAGCATTTTGAAATTTTATTAACAATCACTCAAATCTAAAGGAAATTTGCCAAAGAAACCAAGCATATGTGCGATGACCATGGAAAGGAATCACGCAATGCCTGCAGCTTTGCTCCTTGATGTGAAACGCATTGAAAATGACGTCATTTTACCGCGCATACGGCATGTCGCTGTCGCTGATTGGAGAAAAAACGAGTTGGGAAGTTCCGTAAGAAAATAGAAGAAACAAAGATGTTGTAGAGCAAGGAATCAGCTGAAATTTGGTTGGCTGGTAGAAGAAGAACAAGAGCGTTGGTGAGCAAAAGTTTCAATGTCATAGGAATGAAAATAAAAGAAATGGAAGGAAAATCAGTGAGAGGAGGGTGTTTGTCAAGGTTTGTATGGAATTACTGCTATTTTTGAAGTTGTCAGCACGTATACAAACATATATTCAAAAAAACACGTTGGAACGAGATGAAATTGTTTGTGGACATTCGTGTGCATACTGCGAAAAGACTGCGCAAGTTTGAAAAAAAAATTAAACAGTAATGGAAATATCTGTGATGTCCGCTATAGGTCGTAAATTTTCGCATGTTCGTCATATGGTTTCCCAACTGTAGTGGCCGTTAAAGCGGTGGCTACGGATACCCCTCGCGTGACGCGGTTCGAACAAAACACTGAGCTTGTCACGCAACCAGTACTGTCGTCGCAGCGTAGCAGATGCGTATAACTAAGGTCTGCTGTGCCAAAGGTTTTTGGTTCAGCTGTCATCAAGCCCAACTGCCCTCTCCTCGTTCGTTACTGTCACATTACAGGTGGCGTATTAATAAGGTTTCAAATATCAAGATCCACAGGCGTACCTGTAGCCAGTAGCCACTGCCTAAGAAAGAAACAGAAGTACGACAGTGTAATTACGTGGAAAGAAAATGCCTCTAAAGATTGTAATTGTATTTTATCGATGTTTATGACCAGTTTTAACATCTATTTTGTCTTTGGTTATGCATGTTTTATGTGTATGTGTCATAAGTTAAGACTGTTACCTGACTTTTTTTGGGACAAGGTCTGGCTTTTTTTGGTGAAGACAGGTTGGCAACCCTGGTTGCAGTTCGGCCGGAACACAGGCGATGCATTCAAACCGTACTGCAGGGTTCCGAAACTCAGTCTAAACAAACCACTGCCTTTAGCAAAAGAATAGGCTGCGACCAATTCACACTCATAGCAGGAATGATTTCATTGCTTGTAAAACAATTAGTAATGACGAATAATAGGAATGATTGTGTGAAGAATAATAGGAATGATTTTTCGAATTTATGCCTCTGTGTTCACTGGTGTGTAACGCTTCTTGTTGAGAACTGAAGTGATGACATAATCTAGTTTTGACGCTGCCACGCTTTGCTGCGGTGCAATGAATCTGTTCTTCCTGAGGGAGTGGAAAACATTAGTTGTGTTTTTTGTAACAGTTTTGACTTAAGAAGAACCTAAATCGTATTCGTCCATTCATTGATTATCCAAAAAAAAAACAACAAAAAAACGAATGATTATGTGAATGTGTTTTAACACTCACACTCACTGCTATTTCCTGGGCAGATATGATTAGGTTAAGGCAAGGGTCTGCAAAATAGTGGGTCGTGAGACCTTATACTCTGGGTTGCAAAATAATTTAAATTTACATTTTAAATTTGCCATTCTCATTAGACAACATAACTGCAGTCATTTACTGTTTTATGTGCTAAGTTTCATACAATTTTGTGCAAGAAAATTGCTACTGTCGTTAGACTAGTAGTATTTCTGTTTAAAAAATTGAAATTATATGCTCACGAAATGTTTGGGTCATGAGAATGTAGAACTATTTTTAGGGTGGGGTAACGTTTGATAAGTAAATTGTGATGACACTTTAAGAATTAAATGAATTAAAGGAGTTTTGGCACAAACAAGAGGAATTTTTATTTGTGGATCATAGATAAACAATAAAGGCAATAAAATCTTGACAGAAGTTGAAATATTAATTGCTTTTGTTGTTTTTTGCTGATTGCAACTGGAATTCATAAAAGTACTTCCAGAAAACAGCTGCTGCAAACTTTGGCAACTATCTATTGCAAAAAAAACTGCTTTTCCTTTCTGAGAAAAGCCTATTCTTTGCCTATGAGAATGACTTGTAAATAAATTCAGGTTGCCTGCCATTGTATTAATGCCCCCTTGGTAGGTAGAGAGTAAATGTTCTTTGTACAATGATGTAAACCCATGTTAAAAATTTTAGGTTTGACATAAATATATAAAGAAGGCAGTGGTACAGGTATGCTCATGGATCTTGATATTTGCAACCTTATTAATACGCCACCTGTAACGTGACAGTAACGCATGAAGAGAGTGCAGTTAGGCTTAGTAGAAACATACTAAACGTAAAGGGTAAACCCCAAACCTAAAATCTAACCGTAACCTTAACGCCAACACAAACCTAAACTCTGGAAACTTTTGAAAAAAGTAAAGAATAACTGGATCCATGAATTAAAATGTGCAACCACTACTACCAAAACAAAAGTCGCCAAGGTGAGAGCTGAACTGAAAACCATTGGCACAGCAGACTTAAACGCATATGCTATGCTACCACATGACAGTGACAAGTTCAGTGTTTTATTCAAACTGCGTCTTGTGAGGTGTATCCGTAGCCACTACCAATAAAGAATAGTAACAATAAACAAAAATGTAAATAATATTGACTATTATTATACACTGCACTGTTCTTGTTTTGTTTGGTAGGTCACTTTGCAGTTTGTTTTGCATATTAAGTTATTTCCTGTTATGACAGTTTCTCACCTGGTGTAATGTGGGTAGATGAATTCTAATTCCTCTTATCTTCATATCATTAGCTTTAGTGGGGTTTACTATTATTTTCCACTTTCATAAATTTCATGGAGTTGAGGATCCTTACTAATTTCATGAAATAAATAAAACATGGCTCTCAACATCAAATGGCTGGCTTGGCTGACAAAGGGTTCTGTGCATATTCTTGTAGCAGGCCAAATAATTAACATAATGAAATGTGTTTGTTGAAGCCCTTTAAAACAAATGGACTTTCAAGTGATTTTTTATGGTGAGCGATAGCTATGAAATTGTCTCAAAATGTTTTAGCAAAGCCACGTATAGATTAAGAGTTAGTTACAAGCTGAGTTCTTTGTTTGATGGAACTTCTCTGTGATCAAGTGTAAATGCCTAAATAGCGTCTTACCTTGTGTGTTGTCAAATGTGTGATTTTGTGAATTGTGGTAGTCAAAAATCATTACTGCTGAGAGTAGATGATTTCAATGTGATAACCATTGCTTTATTAAAAATATGCATAGGTATCTGAAGCTAGTAACCAACCCAGATTTTTGTTATAATCTTGTTAAAACTTCATGGGCTTTCAAAATTTAGTATGAATAAATTTTTTTTCCTTTATCTGCTTTGCACCATGCTTTTGATAAACTGCTTGTATTCTTTAACTTCAAGCATGCATATTTGTGTCAGCTATAAAAAGTCATTAAACTTTGAACAACTGTAAGAAACTTTCCCCAAAACATTTGCAAGAATGCCTTGAAGAGAACTTAGAAAGGCAACACAGCTATAATACAATAAGGAGCTGTAGTTCAAAAGTGCTGAATATTGAAAAAAGACTTGAACTCAAACAATTTAATTGTCATGATGTGGAGGTAGAGTTTCCACTCAAGGAAAAGCTAGGAGATAAGCACTGCCTACTTAGTAACTTCAGCCCAGGGCAGAAACATAAGTCTAGCCTGGCTTCCATGAGCAATCATTCAAGGATAGGTACAAACGCATGAACAGCTATAGAAACTGATATTGCAAGGACAAGACAAAGTTTTCAAAATTGAATATGGAATAGAAAGATAAAAGCAATGACTGCAACTATGTATGGTTCTATTTGAAAAAGATTTCAGTCTTGAATGCTTCGAGCTACATGAAAGCAATCTCCTATTTAAAAGGCTTTGCGGATAGATTCAATCATATTTGCTTTGTGGAGACTAATCACTTAAGATATGTGCAAGTCCGAATCACTGCAAAGTCATGAAAGCAGAGCTTAGACAGCTGATTCCTCAAAAGCTTGCAGCAAACCTAGAGCTTTTATTTGTCATGTATGGTCTAATTGCAAACAATCCCCAAGCAATCACATATTGCTCACACAAGTATAACCTGTGCCCAACAATAAAAAAGCATTGTACCAGCTGGCCCACACAGATATATCAACAAGGGAATTATGACAGTATGTAAACCCTGAGCTAAACTCAAATTAAGCTTGATTTATGAGCTTGTCACCAAGTTTTGAGACCCTGTAAGCAGCATTGTCATGGCGAATTATTTCACCCAAGAGATCTCAAGCTCATAATTTTGTATAAAAACCTGTCATAGCAATAATAGGGAGCATAGTTGAGCATTTCTTTCTGCACATTGATATGATGCAATCTTTTCTGTTGAATTAATCGTTGGTTCTGTGATGAAGCCCCCTTGTCAAGCCAACTGAAACATCGCCATCATTTAAAATCAGCTATTGAGTGAGTGTAAGTTTATTTTACATTAATTTTTGTGTTTTGCCATGTTACCTGCCTGAGAAATGTATTATTGCACAAAACAGGGGTGATATTTGGGGAGGCTAACAAGATGGTCCCCTTCCCCCACACTTTTTTCAGAGATGCCGTGGGCCCCCCTTTTGAGTTTCACACATTTTTAAAATTGTTTTGTTAAAAAGCTTATTAATCACTCTGTAGCCACATTTGATAAGCTTTGAAGAAAACCACATATTTTTCAAAATAAAGCATTAAGTTACATACAGATATGCCAAAGGGGGCCCCTCAACAGCTTTAATGAGTAGACAAAGATGAAGTTATAATTTACAATGTGAAATAGACTTTCACGCAGACGCAAATTCCCAGACAAAATGCAAATTTAACTTGTTTTCAGCAAACAAAGTTTCTTTAGCGTGTGCAAAATATAGTTTAGTGTGTGCAAAATATAGGGGCCCCATTTTTTATATAATGTGAAACAAATTTAATAATTTTATCCAATTGTCTTGCAGTGTCGATGTTTTAGGGCCTCATTCTGAGTTTGCCTCGGGCCTTTGACAAATATATGCACAACAGCCATTTACACTACACCAGGGTTTTTTTAAGGTGTTTTAGGGACCCGAATCGGGTCCCTAGAATTTCAAATCGGGTCCCTAGAATCAGAGAAAATTATCATCGGGTCCCTAAAATCAGAGAAAATCGGGTCCCTAGAATCAGAGAAATCGGGTCCGTATAGATCCAAACCGGGTTCGTAACATTTTCCTTAAAAAAAGACCTGCACTACATTGTAGTTTTGTTTACCGTAGCAACGTCGGCCTAATACATTTAGGCTACATGCACTGGATGTTTTTATTCATATGTGCAGGATCGCACCCAAGTATCTTATATGGCCTTTGATACAAAGCAAGGCATTATTTGTAAACGCTTTAGGTGGAAATTTCTGTCATGACCGAGTTGACTTAATTTTTTTTCGGGCATTGCAAAAAAATTCGGTGTATGGCCAAAAAAAAACCGGAACGAAGTGTCGGTGAAAACCTACAGTAAATTGTCAATTTCGCCGAAATTTTTCTATTTATCAAAACAGAGGTCATCGATTTTGATTTTACGTCTTTGTGCTCGAAAGCACAATCTACGTCCTAGGTAGGCGTAAAACGGAAAAAAATTATATCTATGAGAGAAACATTTACAAAAATGGTTCTCGAAACGCATCTTAAAACCGAAACCAATCTTGAGATCCATCGCCACAAAAATACGACCGAAAGTCGGTAGAAAGTACTAAAGGAAACGAATATGCTAATCAAAAGCAACATTGTGTTATAGTACCAACTAACAATTCCTAAAGACCAGTTAAAATCGGTGGGAAAACGCACCTTGAAAAAAGTATACGGTTTCGTCAATTTGCATAAAACGTATGCATTAGTGTTGATGGCAAACCGGTTTACGTTTGTGCTTCACAATTTTAGGAAAGCATGTGTCGGTGCATACTCTCCACTACCTGCTTCATCAGAATTTTTAAGTACTATGAACTGTTACTATGAGATGACAAATTCAATGCATTTTAAAGTGGTGATCGTTTCTCTTACCAACGAAAAATTGCACTTTTTGTACGTCTGAACTTATTATGCCCTTTTCCCTCAAGAAACTTTAAAATACAAGCTTAATTGTATGTTGCTTTGACGGCATAAAATACTGATTATGTATAATTGTATGCACGTATTGACCAGATTGCCTCGGGAGTCGGGTGCTCAAGATATACAATTAACAATAATGACTTATTTCAGACAGACAAGACAATGATTTTAGGTTATGAAAACTTTGAGAGATTTTTTAAAAATAATTTTCAGGAATCGACTCAGAATAATTTGCTTCAATTGAACTTTTCATATAAAATTTGCCATCGCTTTATTTTTCATCTAGTTTGAAAGAACTCATGACAGAATCAATAAAAAATTTAAAGATTTGGCTTACGACTTAGCTCAGCACGCTTTCGCTTTGTTTCATTTTTGAGTTAGTCAAAGAGTTTCTAAATTCTGGATAGCTATAGCTTTAATCAGGAGTCGGAAATCGTTTGGAAAAAAACTCCCCACAGAAATTTTTACACCTTAATCATACGTTTTACGTGCAGGCCTTCACCACCGTCGCAAAACGGGGAACAGTAATGTCAAACTGGTTGCAGTTGCCAAAAGACACAACAAAAAGTATCTATTGGAGGAGACTTGATGAAAATGATTGTGAAATAGCTGGACCTTTTCTTAGACGCTTTCTCATTGAGAAAGGTGTAGTTCTTCGAGCAATGAAATGTACTGAATCAGAAACTGCACACATTACGGAGTATGCAAAAGTGAGAGAGCGTAATCCAAAGACAGATCATTTGTATTAGTATACGTTTCAAATTAAATCAAGTTGAATTTAGACATTATCAAGGAGATTTGCACGTAAATCAGAAAAATTATGTGCCAAATCTGGATGTATACACCGTAACTTTTCGAATTTGCTTTCAGTAGGAGTTGATCCGAAATGGCCATTCACTTTGTGCTTATCATCAAGACTCTAAAGAAATTCTTGGAATGACGATTCTTTCTGGACCACAAAAAGTGCGTGACATCATTCCTTTAGAATTCGGACGGGAACTGACAAAAAAGCAGAGGCAGTTGGAAAGAGTAAGTACTTTCAACAACGACACTTTAACCGAAGCAACCTGGGTTTCATATGAAAACGATTACTGCGTAGTTGACATAAAAGTTTATGAACTTCCAGAGTACTGTTTTTGATCAAATGATATTTCACAAAATACTTCCTGTTCAGGCATTCGCTCAACTTGCTCAAGGAATTCCCGATGAATTTGCAGATGACCTGTGCATGAAGTGCGAGATCATGGTCACTGAACCTAGCCATGCAAATCTAGGAATTGCGTCTGCGTTGGTTGAAAGGTAAGTTTGAAACTTACTAAAAGATGTTCTGAACCAATAACAACGAAGACACATTCAAATGTACTGGGTCGTAGTAGTTCAACAGAATTGTTACTTTAACTTGTTGCGAAAAGCTTGTTTTCGCGTTAATTACTGTAGTCACATTTTGTCGCATTCCGACAGTTCTTCATTCTGTGAAACAATCGCTTGTATAAAGCGACAATTACCTTATACAGGACCGATGTCGCAGTTTACAAATGCTTTAAAAAATCACAAACAAGTTTTCAAGAAGCTTCTCTAGTCGATAGTAAGCAAAGACAACTCACACCAGGTTTTCGAGATAACGACAGCAATTATATGGCATTATGCAACAAATAATTTTGCGTTTTATCCCAAACCTTGTTTAAGAACGGAACGGAGTGGTGGAAAATACTTTCTCTTAAAATTTCACAGAAACACGCCACCTTTCTTGCATCGCATATGATATTGGTTAAAAAGAAAATCAGTAGCTTCTGTAATAGGCACTTGTGTTTTCTGTCCAGATCTGCTAGGTGGGGTAAGATCACTCGTTGAAGTTCGATGGATTGTGTAGAAAATATGTAACATGTATGCGATTTCCTTCAGTCGACTGATCTACAGCATCTGGTGAAGCAACTGAAATCTTTGTTTGGTGATAACGTAGTTTGCAGCTCACACCTTTTAGTAAACGCAACGTTTGCTGGAGCAATATGAGCCACTTCCTTTCAAATCTTAGTTGTCTTGCAGACAGCGGCGGATTCAACCAATTATTTTATGGGGGCAATTTCAATAATATTGGTAATCAAGGCTGATAACGGCTTCGCTACTGTATAAGACAGATGAGGTATACTTCACAGCACTGCCGCAAGCAAATCTTGTTTTTTGAATTGTACAAAATCATGGTGAATAAAGTTATTTTTGTAGGTTTTAGGGAGGAGATCGCCCCAATTGCCCTCCCCAAAATCCACCCCCCTGCTTGCAGAGGGTATAATTCCACTGATGCCAACTTTTATTGCTTGACTGTTGACAGCTGTAAGTTGCAATCATTGGTGTAAATTTATTTGCCAAAAAACTGTTGCTATTGTTCGCAATTACCAAAGTTCTGCGTTGAACTGCTTTTTTGCATTTGCAACGAAATATATTTGGAGATTACAAAAGTTTTAAAGTTTGTGAAAGTTAATTTGATCAGAAAAAATATCGTTTTTGTAACAAGCTTGTTTGTGACCTCAAGCCCTACAGCGGTTAGATAATGCTATTACTAAACAGTTTCTTTGATACTATATACAGTGTATAATATAACATGCATTTTCAAACGCTAAACTGACAGTACCATATTGACTTATCAGAGCGAATCTCTGTTTTCTGTAAGCTTTCGAGGAATCAGCCGACTGGGCTCTGCTTTCATCTCTTTGCGACTATTCAAACTTGCACATATCTTTATTCAAATTACCAGTCTCCACGTGTGAGATAAGGAATGAATCTGTCGGCAAATGTTTAATAGGAAATCGTTTTCACGTATGTGTTACGTGAAATCGATTTCCTATTAAAAATCTGCCGATAAATTCCTTGCTTAATCTTTACATGTGGAGAGTAGTTACTGGTCATGCCTAAGCAATTGCGAACCGCGCATATCATGCAAACAAGCGTCTCCTGAAACCGGTCTTCAATGAACCAATTAGCATGTATCCTCTTCAGTTCTGCTTAGGCGACGTTTTGCCCAAAACATTGTTTCTTTCATAAAAGTGTTGTTTTTGTACTAATCTTTCAACAGGAGTTTGGAGTTGGCAAAACAAGAAGGATGCAAACGTGTGTTCGCTGATTGTACTTCATGTTTCTCGGCTCGAGTGTGCGAAAAGCTCGGAGCAGTGTGCCTGCGCCAGATACGTTACGCAGACTACGTAGATCCTCCAACGGGAGAGCGAATATTCTCCAACGCTTCGCCACCCCACGAAGCAATAAAGCTAATGTGCCACAATTTATGATCTGAGCTTTTTAACTTGTTTCAGTGCAGTAAACTGCAGTAAAAAAGGCTGCTAGCAAATAACGCCATTGTGGTGAAAGGAATCCAGAATCATGTCTGCTTTTCTTGCAATTAACCTATACTCTGCTTTTTAACAGCGCATTCATCAATAAAAATAATTTATGCTGATCGTAACATTGTCGTTTCCTCTATCTGTCTGCGTGTTAGTTTTTGTCTGTCTTGATGTGTGTAGGAATTAGAGTCCTGCGCGGGACGGGTTAACCCGCACGGGTTGTGGGTACCCGCATTTGTGGGGCGGCCGCGGGATAAAAAATTCTTTGTGCGGGTTAGTGAGTGTTGACTCAATGCATGTGAAAGTGACAAGAGCAAAAAGTAATGCTACAGAGAGCTTGTAGTTCGAAGGTGTAGAACAGCTATGCCGAACCGAAATGCCTTACTGGGCCATAAATTACGTCAGTATGTTCGTGAGGGTTGCACATTGAACGGCTTACTTTTATCTTAGCAAACCCACATTTAGTTTAAAGTCATTGAGAGCATTTAATTACTAACTGCAATGGCAGAGCATCTAAATACAAACTAGTAACTGCAATTTGAATATTAGTAACTGCAATATATGGTACATTTAAATACTAACTGCAATTTAAGCTGTATGGTACATTTAAATACTAACTGCAAATGGCAGAGAGCATTTAAATACTAACTGCAATGGCAACGGTAATTATGTCAGTATCTTTGTGAGGGTCGCACATTGAACGGTTTACTTTAATCTTGGCAAACCCACGTTTAGTTTAAAGCTGTTGAGAGCATTTAAATACTAACTGCAATGACAACGGATGTATGGTATTTTAAATCACTCCCGAAGTGTGATTCCATTGGCAAATTTACAAATTTAGTGCTACTGCTAATGGAAGAACAAGGGTTGCAGTTAGAAATCAATTCAGTGCAGAGGAACACATGAGTAAAAATCAGAAAACTGGAAATCACTTTTGCACTGACTTACTTGTCATTGGACACATGAAAATCTACCAGCGCGTAATAAATGATAAACAAGCACTAAAGACCATTGCATAGAATATGTCGAATTAGAGAGTATACAATTAAAGCCAGGCTGTCTTTGCATTGTACATACACAATAATGAAAACGTTACTGGACCGCATGCGGGTCTCGGGTTTGACATACCGTAGCTGGTGTAGAGACATTCTCCAGCAGGCCCGCAACTTAAGGGGGCAATCGGGCAATTCCCCCCCCCGAAATTTTTAAAAACGTATGTATTTGGTAGGTACATCAACAAGTCACATCATTTTGCCCCCCCCCCGAAAATATCAGTTGGTTGCGGCCCTGGTCTCCGGTGACCACAGATTAGAGTTTCCAGGTCTCAGTGGTCTTGCACGAAGCACGTTCTGCGTAATGGCAACCAACGCCGCTAATGAA
>Ga0210059_1006156_pt1 | contig 19271 bp, 10 predicted proteins | sample Ectturendosymbi2_FD_188042 | JGI IMG/M metagenome (GOLD analysis project Ga0210059, IMG submission 188042) | Ecteinascidia turbinata endosymbiont from Florida, USA - Sample 2 (SPAdes) (version 2) | ecosystem: Host-associated > Tunicates > Ascidians > Unclassified | place: Key West, Florida... | reverse complement strand
CGCACGCAAAGCGCAAGTCGCAAACACTAAATTTGCGTGTCGCAAATCCGCAATGAAAAAGTTTGCTCCGCAGTTGCGGACTTGCGGTTTTGCGGACTACCTGTCGCAAACTCCCAGCACTGGCTTTGCCGTGGGTGTAGCCAGCAGCACTTGCCTCGCCAACCATTTCTGGGACTTTCTGGTCACATGGCCGAACCATCGTCGCCGGGAATTCTCTATTCTATGAAGGAGTGGTTCTACATTTTAAGGTTTTGCGAATTTCACCGTTGCACTCTTTGTCTCGAAGTGTCACCAAGTTGAGTTTTCGCGTAAGTCCTATCTCTGCCGCTTGTACTTGAGACTGCACTCTTTGGGTCATTAGTCAAGATTCATGACCATAGTTGAGGATCGGAACAAAGATCGATTTAAAAACTGAAAGCTTTACGATGTTTGAAAGCTCCCGTTGTGTGATCACAGAGCAATAAAGCTCACGCAGAAGTGCGTTTTCCAATATTGCCTTTGGCTGATTCGATTATGACATATTTAAACTAAGCTCTTTCTGGAAAACACGAGTTTAAGATTTCCAGTGCAAATTGTTAGGGGGCTCGCTTTGGTAAAATCCTTCCGTAGGCTATTTGCCGTAGTGATTTAAAAATAAAGAACACCCGCCAGGTCTACATTCTTGAGAAAACAAGTAAGTCTATTGGGTATTTCAGAGGTTTTGTTTATGAAGAAAACAGCGTCTCCAATTACGTAAGGCATTTGTGCCAATCTTCTCATTTCACGACAAATGCAACATGCAAAGCAGGAATGCACTGGCTTTTCCCTATTGCCGGCCGCATTACGCTTATTTGTATGACCTATACGGCCGCCAGTGATTCAAGATATTTTTGTGTTTTGCATTGCTTCTGTTCGGTTTCTACACGCCTGTTTGGCCGTTTTTCTACTGATTATCCTCATACTCTAGAACAGTCAAAGAGCTTGATTAAAGCACGGCCGCCACATTTCAAATAACACACGCACGGTACCATTAATTTTTTAAGGCCCCCTGCCGCCGTGCGGCAACAGGTTGTGCACCCCCTGATATAATAGAAATAAAACGTTTTTGTATTTCAAGACAGAAAAACGACGCCGTGATCAAAATTTACTTGAAAGTAAGTTATTGCGAACCTTCACAGAAGAGCGCTGAGAAAATCAGACCATCAAACCAAGGAAGCTGAAATACATCAATGGGTGGAGCAGTTAAACTGTTATAATAGCTAAATCATAAAAATTTCAACTAAAAATCGCCTTTTGTCTAATACTTGTTTCAGCTTCAAACGTGGCCATCCTCGGTGTTATCAAGGGTCAAATATACGTTGCGTGAAGTAGATTACGAGGAATACCTTCCATTGTCCTCAGCTGACACTTGGAAGAAGTGGTACAAGCCTTGTGGATCGTTTCGTCTGTTTGCTCCGGTAACCCAATTTTAAAACTTGTAAAAACCTTAAATGTGTCAGAGAACGATGTCGTCAATTTTTCTACGAGCTATTAATATATTTTGTTGTGCTTGTGATCTATTTATTTCAGACTTGTTTTTATTAGACGGTTTACATTAGATGGTAATATGCAAACAGCAATCGTGAATGCAAAAATAAAACCTTTGTACGAAAATGATTCTGAAAAGTAAAAAGAAGAGAAGACAGCTTGGTATTAATGGAAATTCTAATAGTGTTGCTCTTGCGACATGTCGTAAGATCTAATTTAAACCTTGGGTGCGCTTGCTTGCCTGTTCTTTCTCGGTTGGCATCATGCAAAATGATCTAGTCACGTTTTATGCTTTCCAAAAAAAAGTCAACTTCTCGTCATTTGTGAAAAACTTGTGAACATCCTCTGGCACAGTGGTTCTTAACCGGGGGGAGGGCATTCCCCCTCAAGGGGCGTCAATAAATTTCCATAGGGGCGCCAGTCCTTACGCGCTCTACAACATGGAAAGTTTGATAATTAAATTTACCACTTGTTTTTACAGCTTATTTAATGTCAGGGGGGCTTGAAACAAAGGACAATTACTTAATAGAGGCGTGGATGAAAAAATGGTTAAGAACCGCTGCTCTAGCAGATCCTCTGTACGGCAGGACTCACAAAGTCGGATCCATGAGGCTAAGGGGGCTCAATTTTCCCTAAATTTTCCGTTACTTTTTGATCGATGATTACCGGCGCACAAATGTACATTGACGTGTTTTTTCTGGACGTTTCTAAATAAATCCTTTCTTGCACAAGGTGAAGAGAAAAGAATATTAATACAAAGCTTATTTTTTTGAGTTTGGGCAGTGAATATGTGTTTACTTCTCTGGAAATGCAGTAAAACGTCTTACATGCGTTATTAAAGCAAAAACTACCGCTATAAACCGTACGTTTGCATTTAAAGTCTTGTTTCATTTCGATAAGATTGGGCTGCTTAGTAACCGGACAAAAGTTAAATAAGCATCAAGATTGTGCCTTAAGCTAACGTTGCCTGTATTTCTTTCCCTGCAAGCTTCCGACAGTGGCAGCGCATTTCATTAGTTGAAATAAGACAGAAAATATACGCTACCACGCGGGTGGGCAAACTTTTTCAGTGAGGGCCACACTGTTTTGTCAGTGCCCAGCGAAGTGCCAGCTTCTACAATTTGCACTTTTTACATAAGAATTATTCGATCTAACGGTTAGGGGTGTTAGGCCTACAAATGTTAGGTCTAGATTCTGGATCTATATTTGCATGCTAAGATTACTATGCACTCAACTATCATACTACATGTTTTTTGAACAGAAGCGACCTGTAATAAATCAGTGCTACTCGATCAGCCTAAAAAATACTGAACGTGTGCATTGTGTGTACGAGGGCCGCAAAATTGTTCAGCGGACCGTAGTTTCCCGCGCCTGTGCTAAGGTGTGAATGAAGTTACAGACTAGACTCTATAACATGAGAGCAACCTACCATTGGGACCGAGACACAGCAAATTTCATGCAAATGCCAATTCGCGATTTGTGAGCGCTGACTATTCTAATTTTACTCATTAATTTTGTTAACATTTCTGCAGAAAATACACTCCCAGACATGCGTCTGAATGCGCCAAATCGATTTTGTTTTTTTTTTAATTCTCTGGAGAGAGAACCAGAGTTCCTCGTCGAGGGGCTCGGACCTTAACGAGTTTTAGGCGCGACGCGGTCAGGAAGCACCCGGTCAACTCGATCTTGACCCTCTCCTAAACATAATCCTGGGTCCGCCTATGTCTCAGCAAAGTATTCTTGTTAGAGATATTCTGTAGCTGCTTACTTCACTTTCTTTAAATACAGATGTACTTCGAACATCGCTTTTCATCTAAGCGCGGTTACATCCTGGCCAATAGGACAGAAATCCTTTCTACGTTTTGTCTCACCGAAACTCAATAAGAAAATTGATATTCAAAAAGAGTTTTGGATGCTTGATGAGTCACAACCGTGCGGTCTAACCAAATTCATACAGCGCTTTGTAAGATATTCGCCACCATCCGCCCGAAGTCTTGAAATTTTAGGGTACAGGAGTTAAAAAATTATTAAATAAGCAGCAGGGCAATCGCAGTGTAAGAGAAAAGTCACTTGACAGCGGAAGTAGTGTTTCATATGCGGTGCATGGCAAATCCAGGCACGTTAAAAATGATCAGGAAACAGGCCAAGCGGTCATCGCACACCGAAACGTGTTTCACCATCTTCATTCAATGGCTTTTGCAAAAGCAAAGTGCCAAATTTTGGCCACTGTTGTTATGAAGTGTGCAAAAACACGTAGATAAATTAGTTATACATTTATGAACAAAAAGCGATTAGTTGTATCCGATCTATTTGGAATATATGTCTATTTTCTGAAGCATTTACACAAAAAAGTATAAACAGAACGTTGCACTACGTTTGTCAGAAAAAGAACACTAGTTGCAAACACTTACATGAGAAAAAACGTTTTTTTCAGATATCCACTTCAACGTTTTTTAGAAAATACTTACGATAACAAAAGGAATGAACATGACTTTTGTAAATACTGGTTCGTCTAAAAAATGTCTTTATAAAGTGAAATGCGCGATAGTGACACATGTGTTGTGTCCAAAGCGATGCTAACTTTAGAAAAAAGTAGATTTTTAAAAACTCAATAACATGAAAGCCCCTTTTCAACACAACGTTTGCAACTGAAACCTGTCTTACAAACAAGTGTTCAATAAATTTTGCGACATAAACGCGTTTTTCGTACAGTAAACATAATCTTCAGGCATCACGAAAAAAACGAGTTATTTTACCGGACATGATATGCAACCGTTTTTAATATTCATTGCAGTTTATTCTCCATTCCGAAACCAGCGCCGCCATATATAGCGACAGTGACGTGATATTTATCAAGCCAATCGATGAACTTTGGTCGGAATTTAAACAATTTGGAAAGCAGCAAGTTATGGCAATATCTCCAACAGCAGGCCATCCGATTGGAGGCTCGAAAGACAACGAAAACTTCATTTCCCATCCTTCTGGATTGTTTCAAATTAATTCAGGAGTGAGTAATTGCAGAATATATTTTTGTGAACAAAGTGGGTAGGCGTTGGTAAGAAATCATCTCACGCTTGTGGGCGCTCGTGCTTGCTTGAAGTCTGTGGGAAAACTCAAAGCTTTATGTGAATGTTCAACACTTTCGGCGCTCTTCAGCCACGCCCAGTCAGCATCATGGTCAGTTTTCGAGCATGCGTAGGTCGGGTTTATCTTTTAGCCTCGCGTAAGCTTGCACTGCGTACCATGCAGCGAGTCAGAAGCGGGATGAAGAGAAATCTATTAACGCAGTGGTAACTTTCTGCCTTACGTGAAAATACAATCGATATAATCGATAAATCTTCCAAAGCACGGCTGGAGAGCAATCGCGTAAGCCTTAGATCGCAATGATTAGGACAGCTAAATGGTTAGAAACGTGGTATTATCTGCACGAGTTGACAACTTTGTGAGTAATGGCGCAAAGCTTAATGAAAGTCTCTAGAGATTCAATTTCTCTGCCTTTTCTTAATGTTTTTCATCCGGTAGAACACGATGAACACGCTGCGAAAGATACCTCAACGGAACGTGATAAAAATACAGTGAAACCGCGTGCAATCTTATTGATGGGATCAATCTTAGCAGACTTTTGATTGCTATCATTTTAAATTACGTAGATCTGAAAAAAAAAATCATTTTTTGTACGTCAAGTATTACAAATTTAAGCGGGCTATTTCAAGGCCAAATTAGTTTAAAAAATACTGAAAAGCCTTTGACACGGACATTTCCTAACATATCCAAACGTTTGCTGATCGTAGTTGTCACAAGGCAAGGAATGTTTCCATTTGATTTTCGACAGTTTGACTGACTGGTTCATTTTATTTGATTATGCTTCTGTGTGAGTGTGATGATAAATTAAGCTTTTGCCAGATCACTTAAGCAAATCGTGCCTTTGTCGAGTCAGTAACACAAGAATCAGCAAAGGTGTCACATCCGTCTGCGCTGCATGTGACGCCACTGAATCGGTAAAAGGAGGTTTTCACTTGAAAGATATAGGCAGTTGAGAATCGCCACATATAACAAAATGTAAAGACCAGGAAGATACTGAAGGTCAAAAAATAAGTAGAGGTTACGGTTCTATTGTCATTTTTCCTTCTCCACCCCTTTGCATTTACGTTACTGAACGCTGTCGCAAGGCATCGGATCAAGTTAATATTTAACAGGGGTGCACTGTCAGTGGATCTAACATTTGTGGGTTCTTGTTGCTGAAAATACACGTGTGTTTTTTTTGGTCCAGTAGTAGTGTTGTGTTGCTACAACTTGAGTTCTTCCACGTTTTGTTTTCTGGCCCTAGGCAGGCGCTGAGGCAAGACTGTACATGGGCCTTTGCCAGACACATGTGTGTGTGATGCTTGACCTATTGACCTTTCCAGGTCTTTCGCAGCTTCGACGTTGAACGTGAAGTGAGATAATTTGAACAAGGTTAACAATTAACAAATAGTTTTGTCTGTACTATCAATAATAACATTTTGTGCCTGCGGTTTCTTGTAACTCTTTGTAGTCTTACTTTGTTTTCTGCTACAAACTCATGAATTCGTGTTTTTAGTTTTGGCAACGAACATTTAAAACGTGTCATGATATGTCTTTCAACTCAGGGTAAACACTTTGTACGACCACCTGTACATTTGCATTTCGGCAAATAACTTCTGATCCTATCTCATTTTTGTTATACTTTAAGGTTTTGCTGATGAACTTCACAAGAATGCTCGCATCGGATTGGTCGTTGCCGAGCCAGCGCAGCGTCCAAGAATCCTCGAAGAAGTACAGAAAGTACAGCGTAGACCTGCTTTTAGAATATTACAGAAAATATAAGAGCAAAGCCGAACATGACCAGAAGTTGCTCAACATCATGTTCCACTTCAACCCAGGTACGTGGCACACGCCAACACGCCATGCAATTTCTTCTTTTGGCCGTTTTGCCATGCACGTTCATGCGAAGCTTATGCTTGGTAAAGTAAGGATTTCTGTGCGTATCTTTTACGCCACAGCAGCACGAAATATTTCCTTTAACCAGTTTGCTGGGCGATGTAACTTTTTGGAGGGTGCTGTTCTCATGCCAGCAGTTCTTGTGTTTTGAGGTCCCAAAATTGGGTTTTGCTATTTATTAATAAAATTTACAGAGAAACTTTAGATCAGGGATGGGGGACCTGCGGCCCATGGGCCAAATGCGACCCGCGATAACATTTAATATGGGCCGCATTCCAATTTTCGTTTCCCGAGTTCGAACACCACATCGCGTCAAAACGAAATTCCAGTTCATGATAAGCAATAACGTAGACAGAGAGTAAGCCAAAAGAAGCCTCTATCGTTCCCTGACATGGTTTTCGCTCCTTTTTTCCTTTAAAAGATAAAAGTAGGAATTTTAAGATAAAATTAGTTAATTTTTGCGGCCCGCCAATGATATTCCACATTTCATGCTGCCCCTAATAGTAAATAAGCTCCCCATCCCTGCTTTGGATCTTAGTTGCCACAACGCCACACATTTCAAGCTCTTAGAATCTTTTATCTTGTAAAAGCTGTCAGCTGCTAAACGAAAAGCAGTTGCTACTTATTAAAAAAATATATTTCTTGTTACTTTTTTCCAGCTAGAAGACTCGATGCAAAGCCTATGTCAAAGTAACCACATATCAAAACAGATCCTCAGGAAAGCTAGTCAGAAATTACTTAGGTTATAGAAACGTTTTTCCTGCACGTTCTTGTGCTCAGGACCTCTGTGTCGTTGACAAAGCATCTTCTATGACGAAACACTACACGATCCTCATAATAAATTCACGAGCTTCGTGTTATCGCAGTCGTTATCGCATCGCGTCGTGCGTAGCAGAACGCGCGGCACGCGCCACTGGCCATATGTTCCGCCTGTTTCCTGCTGCGCCGGGGCGATTCCCGGAGGCCCTTTTGTTTCTGCAAGCATACACGCGCGCGTTCGGCTCAACAAGTAGTTGTAATCTTGTCATTGCCGGAGACAGCTGTAAAGGCGACCGCAATATTTCGGGTAATATTTCTTTAATCACCCCTGAGGGATGATTTGCCTTCTTACCACAAAATGTTTCCGGCTGGCACCGTGTCACGTCCCCCCTTGCTGACCGAGTCAACGCGGAAATGTATTTACATACGCTCGGATGAAAGTGAATGCAACAAAGCAAAACAAAACTTGCGTATTTTCGTTTGTTCACGTCGCACACGACGCCCCGCCGCATTTGCGAACGGGGTCTGCGAGGTGCAAGGCACATAAGTAGTCACAGGCAATGATCGTTTGTGAGTCAACTGTTTCATTGTGATTTCGTTTATAACGTTCACCAGCACACCAAAGTAAATTTTATGGAACGAGAATGAAAAAATTTATCTTTGTCACAAAATGAAAACCAACGTTTTTTTGCGAGGTTAATATTTGTGTAACACCCTTCGTTTTACAATAAAACAAAACGCGTCAATTGAATTGTGTTAAAAGTTTTTAGTGCGGCTCTCTAACAAAATTGTAGATCTGGGTTTGGCTCCCTTCAGCGAAAAGGTTGAGAACCACTGTTGTAGACAGAACGATTTTTATAGCAAACCTTTATTTTACCTTAGATTGCGATTCATCATTTGATTCGCCAAAACATGATTATCGCAAAATGTGAAGTTTTCAGCTGCGCTTTCACCTTAGACCTACGAGCCCATCAATTCCCAGTCTGGCATTCGTTCCGTTGCTCGGGCAGGTGACGCTGGTTTCGCTGATGGTGATTTTGAAACATCTGCGTCGTTCTGTGGCAGAAGTAGGTCTTGCGGTGACAGATGCGGTACGAAAGAAAAACAAAGACCAACACCTTCTGCGCGCGCCTTTGAAAAATGGGTTGAAAGCAAAATTGGCCGCTGTGTTTAACTTTTTGCTAAATGTAGATCGCGTCTTTTGTGCAATGTCCTGATCCAGCTGCTCCTTAAACCTAAATCGTCAATTAGCAATGCCAGTCAAAGAGTTATTTTTCCTTCAAGTATTCAGCAAACTTCTCGAGTAAAAATACCGTTGTCGCGACATGTGCAACTGCTTCAATTTACTTTTTCTTTGAAGCTACGAAGCAAAATCGATTTCGAATTGGAATATTTGACACAGAAATTCGACAATTTTCTTTTAATGGTAACTTTTAGTTCAGCCAGACTAGTTGAAATCAGAAACAGAAACACTTTTGAAAACACAAAGCTTCATTTTTAACAACTCAGTATCAGGAATGCGCTCATTCCCCCTCCCCGGTCATATGAACCGCGATCAAAAATGTTTATTCTTCACCTGTCGGGCTTTGTTGACAATGAAAACAGGTGTTTTCCGAAATATTCATATAAGGTTTCATTTGGTTTTCACGTTGTTACTTTTCATATGAGATTTCCAACTTTCATTCTGTTCCAAAGTTTCCGTGACATGTCCCAAAAATAACCAAATGTTTTTTAACTCAAGGGTTAACCTTAACAAGATAGAAAAAGTAGACAATTTTTGATTCGGCTGATAAACAACTTGATTTTTAACAAAGCTTCCAATGTGTATCAACCAGAATTTTGTACTTTTGAATTTATGTTCAGACTACCCAGGAAGAAAGTATTTTGGCCTCAAAAGGTTGTCCCATCATCTGCCGCATTTGTTGCCAACAGCTCCGTCGGTGATTAATCACATTTTTGAACAACGTGGATATCAAGCGCGAGAAAAGAACATGCAAATATAATATCAAATGACGTTTTTGAGCTAATCATTTAAAAAGGTTAAGTTATTTCACTTTTGACTTTTAGGTAGGCAATATTTTTCCAGCGTTAACAAATAGGTTTATAAGTTATTGATCAAACTGAAAATATTTTGCGCGTTTCTAGGATATGTCTGTTGAATCGAATGAAGCATCCTTTGTGTTGAAAGGCTTGTATTCTACTGGTATAAGTGTAGTTGGTACCAACTCCCCAAGCGTTTCTTGGTGGTGAGGTAACAAATGATTTTTAGTAAGCAAAGCACATTCTACAGGGCAAAATTTGGCCGGAATATTATGCTCTTCAAAAAATAGTTTTCTAACATGAAATTGATAGATTGACAGCATTGTTTGCAAATGGCCGAACTCGTTTCGAAGACGTTAACTTTACTTAGTCGTTGAGTAGATGTAGACCACCTTTAAATCATAGATGTCTTGTTAAGGCTTCGGCAAAGTAATGCGGTAGTGTTTTGCACATTCAAACAATTGTAATTTGACTTTGAAAAGAATTTTTTTCTTTAAAAATAGACTAACAACTTGAAACTGCGTCGACCGGGAGTCGAACCCGGAACTAGTGCTTGGAAGGCACCAATGCTAACCGTTACACCATCGACGCTACAATAACGTTCTGTAAAACCTGAAGTCTAAGACTTTCAACGATAAATGGTTACCAAGGACGTCACTTCGTTGTCGCGTTACGATTTGTGCTTGAAAAACGTTTTCATTTTTTTAGACAAGGTGAATGTAAATAGATCGATATAATATAACATATTTATCCTACCATGTTAGTAGGCATCACAGTATGACCATAGTACTCAAACCTTTTAAAACGCTGCTTAAATATGCCCTGTTATGGTTTCTTTGACGTCCACGATCATGTCGGCAATAGGTTTTCCTAAAACAGTGAACATGACATACTCCCTTCAATTCACGTCACTTTTCCACAAAATCAGTTTGTTTTGTGGTAAACGACGATTTTGGCAATATGATCAATGACTGTAAAACCAGGGCCTTCCCCAGATCGATTCAAACAGTTTAGATAGAGAATCAATTGCATTAGCTAGGCAAGCAACATTGAAGCTATAAACTTTTCTTGATAAACGTTTCAGTTGAGAACAAGTGTTTCTGTTTATTCTTAAAGATAACAATTTCTTCATCGCAGTGCTTCCAGGTTTTACTTTTGTGAACTTGAATATCAGCAAAATGGACGACACGTTCTTTTATATGCTTCATCATCATGTTTAGTCAGTCTTGCCACAGAACGTAGACCGTGGAAGGACAAGGCCAGATTTAGTTTGCAACGCTTAAGAATTGTTCTGTTTTTGCGCAGATTTGTCAGAAAGCTTCACCGATTAAACAACAAGTTTTCAAATTAGTTTGATCTGCACCAGTCAAATTTGTTTTATACGGACGTCGAATACTGGGTTTGAAAACGAAGGGACAACACAGTTTCGCTGCAGGCACCACTGCGCAAAAGAAATAGAAGAGATGAAAAACTCAGGCCAAGCGATATGGGAGCCTAAGGGTATCTTCAAATAAAACCAAATTCAAATGAATTCGCCAATGCCGGCGTTTTTAAAAACTTATGCACATCGCTTACAAGTGCTTTATTGCTGTTTTTGAAAACTGAATGCATTGGATTCAATTTGCATTTAGGAATGCATTTGATAAATGTCGTGCAGTCGTGTCGCGCAGGAAATGTGAAGGCCGAGCTATCTATATGGTGAAACGTGTGTCGCTTGCATGAGGCGAAAAGTACTGAAATGTGTTTTGTCGTCCAAAACTTGGTTGACTGCCGTGCACCTGCATTAAAATGCTTTTGTCCGCGAACGCATACTAAAGTGTTGTGCAATCACCACAAATCATAACGTCAAGTTAAAATGCACGTCTCATGCAAAAACCTTTCAGGTCTTACACGAAATTAAACTAAAGCAGAAAACAAAAGAGATACATCAGAAACTTTGAAAAACAGAAAATGTAACCAAGATGAAATTATTATAATTGATTCTATTCGTTTTAGTTTCGCTTGACGAGAATGTTGTGAATAACGACTCTTTGCAGTTGTTATTTTTTTTGATTACATATTTTGATAAAAGGCAAATAACAACTATTTAAAATCTCCAATCCAATTTGAAACTAGACAAAGTTTGTGACTTTCAAACAAGTGCTTCTCAGTGTCAGACCCAATCAATGTACTGCGCATTTTCACAGGCATGCTGCGAAAGTTAACGTGCTCCTGGAATTTCAAGAACAACTTCTGTTCAGATGACGGAAATGTGTGCACTGATGCGGAGCAAAGCAAAGGAGCTGGAGCTGTTCACGGCATCACTTCCGCATTCTTCGGTGACGTCAATCCAACTTTTCGCTCCTTGTATCTAGCTTTTCAAAAGGTGGGCTTCTCATGCGCAGAAGAGCGAACCATTCACCTTCAGCAGTCACTCGTTTAAGATCGAAAATAAAACAGCTCGGTGGTCACAAAGCGTTCGTTGACAACGTCTTACATTGCAACGCAGGAAGTTCGGGCAGAAATTTTATCGTTTTCGGTTGGATCTTAAGAGATTACTTCCTCGTGTTCAACGCTTTTTGTTTCGGGTGTTCGCCATTGTGTAACTGTTGTTGAAAAATGACAGGGTTTACAACCACAAACCTGCATTATGAGGCTGAACCGAAATGACCTTTTTGTTTTTGCGTCATTGAGAAAATGCTTGTACTGACTGAGAAGGGTTTTTACATTGCACAAAACATTCTTTGTTGATGAGTCGCGAAACTCTTCATGTAACGCTATTTAGCCATTCACGTTTGCGATCTTTTCTTCATATTGCAATCACAAACGATGTAGAGGACGTTCGCAAAAGACTATAAAAGTTAACCGGGAGCCGGACATTGTTTTGATACTTTGTTTTTGCGCGTTTACCAACGTTCATTGATGCAATATATTGGCTATTTTCCTTCATACTTTTAAAATTTTGATAGCAGTACAAAATCTGCTTTTCGAAATGTTCATGACGAATGGCGTTGCTGTGCAATGTTGGACCCAATTACCAGCGATAAATGGCTAGTAATTTTTTTAATCCACCAGAAGAATGATATTAACCCTCTGCCATGATGTGAGTTTCGACTCTCATTCCTCTTTCAAGTTTCCTTGCTAAGTTGAAACTGATGAAAGGTTTGATAAAAAAAGGTTAAAGTGCATTATTTGTGAATACAGATTTTTGTGGAGTTTGTAAACATGGAATACTGTTTTAAATTGTTTCAAGAATGCAGATTCTTTGTTAAAACTTGACTTCTAAGAATTCCAATTCTTGTGAAATTTTGGAAGCATACTTTCCTGTTGTTCTGCTGACCTGATAAGCCAGCGTCGTTGCCCATACGTTTTGCGATGAACAGCTTCTCGACGACTTTTCTCTTGCTCGCGGCGGCTCATCTGTTACGTCAGGGCGGTTGCTTTACCTTGATCTATTCACAGCAAAGTTTTTTTGTATCTCGCGCAGTATGACTTCGAGCCAGAGGTTGGAAAACATCTGCTGCAGGCCTTCCTGCACCACCTGGACTCTTCATCAGCATACAGCACATACTGCGGCTCGAAAGCGAACGTCTTGATAAAACCGTTGACGAAAAGCGTGAACGAAATCGATCTCGAACTTTGACAAGTTTCGAAGCGTCGATCTGCAAAACTTTTTTCGCGAAATTTCGTCTGCGCTCATCGTGGAGGGGGTTGGGCGAGCGCTGACCTGAGCCTCGCATCAAAATTTGACTAAGACTGACGGTGGCGACAAGTGCTGGTGAATCGATGGTTCCCCACGTCGTTAAAGCGCGTACAAGTGCCATGAATAGGAATGTGGGCGCCAGGATGTCACACCTTGTATGCCATGCGCCCATTGTGGAAGGCATGTTGTAAGTTACGACAAGCTGTCTACAGCTGGTGCAAGAAAAACACTTGTGCCCGCAAAGTGATAAAGTAAGATTTTGTGGTATTAAAAACGCATTATAAAGGACAAGTCACAACAAAGAAGGAAGGCCCGTAACGTTCATCAAAGCATCTCGAAAACGTGAGAATGTTGCTTTCTCCTGGAAAGGATTTGTAGTGGGTGTCGAAATGTAAGACCAGTTTTCCTGAAAACGTGGTGGCCACGAAATGAACCATACGAATGAAAGGATTTTTTGTGCTGCAAAATATCACAAAAAGACCACATATATGCGATGGTGGGAACGAAAAAATGTATGGAATTTTTTGCATTGCAAAATTTTGGATCCTTTTGTCGGTTCCTAAAACTGCCTTATACTAAAATATTGAAAGCAAACTAAGATAAACCGATCACTTGTAAATTGGAGAAATGGTTAGCTGAGGCTAGAGTTGGCAAAAAATGTGCCGCCGATTGAAGCTGATCTTCGATTGACTGTTATTCCGGAATGCTCTGGCTCACCGCACAAATATAATATTGAAGAATTTTCAAAATATCCACAAAGCGAATACTATGCAAAACACTACAGGTCATTACAGAAAACTGGACCTGTACGTTTTAAAGCGTAGGCATGCGTGCTAAATTTGAAAGCAAAGCTCAGATACTCGGCATCCTTCATACATTTCGGTGCAAAAAGTTACATTAGAGTCCTCAGCGAAGTAAAACTCTGGGACTACTCTACACACAACAGCACAATACTGAACCGTGTAACGACCGGTGAATAGATTCCACAGCATTTGCAAGTTTGTGTTGAATATTTTAATAAACGTATTCTATGGACCTTCGCGATTTATGATAAAGTCAGTTTTATGAAGTTGCAAGTGTAGCAATGAACGTAAGTGTTTGCACGGTATCCGAATGTTTCGATTCGATATGTCACAGAAAGTATAGTACCTGCAGTCAGCGCCTCACTGTGGACATGCAGGAATTAAGTTGATGCACAGCTGTATGCCGTGTGCAAGGTTGTAGTGCTAAATAAAGAAGTGTGGGAACGCTCCAGAAAAACTTGCTATTTATGCTAAGGGTCCTACGCAAGAGATTGCTTGTTATTTGCTCATTTTTCCGACGTCTGCAGCCGCACACAGGAAATCCGAAAAAAAATACACATCTTCAAGTCAAGTTACTGTTCAAAAAGTGTGGGAACGCCGTTCCCACGCGTTCTCGCCCTTGCACACCCCTGGCCGTAGGCCCTTCTAAATGCAAAAGGTGCGTGCATTTTGAAAAGCGTATCAAAAAAAACAAAAATACCCTGAGCTTTGTCAAAGCTTCACTACACCGTTTTACTATTTACTACACACCATTTTAAGAGTTTCCGACTGCGTGTTTGAGGATTCAAATGCCAGGAGTTTTTTAAGTTTTCGATTTGAATACATGCCGATGCACTACGCGTGGCTTGCTAGACCAGTAGTTCCCAACCTTTGGATACTTGCAGAATCCTCAGTGCCTTCATTTTTTCTCGAGGACTCCAAACACACAAACTGATGAGTCGAAGAAACTGCAGGCGGGTATTTTGAAAATCTGGTGTGATCGGGAAATTTTGATTTCAAATTCGAAATTATCGACCTGACATATTCGTGGTAGTGTGATTGTCACATTAATCGATTCCGAAGACGTTGCTGATCAGGGTCATCGTGTAGGAGGAGGTTATCGCTCACGGGTCCCCTGCCTGCTTTACCGTTCGCTGACGCCATGTTGGGAACCATTGCCGTAGACCAATAACTTTTTCATAGGTTAGCATTCTATTTCTTTACGCCACATTTATATTGTTTGAAGGAACGCTAGGGTTGAGTAATAACGTACCTAAGCACAAATATTACAGGTAGGCCAAAATGTAGTTTTTCAGTACAGACCTGTCCAAGACGTTTAGAAAGAGTTTGAAAACGACATGGTCTTTTCCATGTTGAAATTAGATTTTTGTTCCAGATATTACAAGTGCAATTGGTTGTACTGACTATTGAAACATTACTGTTATACGAAAGTAAGATTTGCATGAATTCCTGGTTACCCACCTTGGTAAAATGAATGTACTATATACAGAAACACACACCACATTTGTCGCTTTACATCTACTTCTCAATAACGTTTCACCAAGAATATTTCAATGAACAACAAGCGACAAGGGATATATCATTTCAGCTGTCACTGATGTCACCAAGTATATGGAGGCATAGAGAATTGGTTTTGCGGGAAATGCAAGAGTTAAGAAATAAGCCATAGCTTTGGGGCTGTTTATGCACATATCAGCAAAGTTGAGTAAGCATTAGCCTCCGGGAAAGCTTTCTTTTTTTGGTAAGCGCCGTACGAAAACATCGAATTAACCAGTTGTTTCATTTATTCTCGCAGATAATTAATATGTAAGAAGAGTGTACAATAGTATTTAGCTCAATCCTTGAAATTCCATGATGTTGGTCAAATGCTTTGCGTTCTATTATCAAGTTATTATGTTGGATATATGATCAAACTGCGTCAAATTAAACGACCTAACTTGTCAAAATTTTTAACAAGAAGTAATATTCGTGGGTTAATACAAAATGCATGTTTTACGAAGTCTAGTAGACTGAAATAAAAAATCCCAGGCCTGAAATTGTTAACCTGTGGGGACATTTTAGTTGAGTCGGGCACAGAGAATGTTTTATATTTGGTGAAATAGTAACTAAACTGCGAGTTGTCTCTGAATGCTTAAAACACATGCATTTTTAATCCATTCCTTGTACAAAAAACCCTGACATTGATTTTTCGCGGAGACTGAATGTCTTAAAACTTCATGGATGGTTCTTTCTTTTCGCTTTTGTTTGTGGAAATCTTTAATGAAGAAATCACATTTTTATCAATCAGTACGGTTACATACAACGTAAACTTTGCTGGTGAAAACGAATACAACTCTGAACTGTGTCAGTCTCTTACCAGCTCATGAAAGGAGAGATGCCGCGAACGGAAATGTGTTTGTACGCACGGAATTGCTTGATCTAACTAGCCTAGTCATTTCCCAGTGTCTTCATGATTGCCACATCACTGGCTTAGCGCACTTCAAATTAAATATTTACATTTTTATATTTTGCCAACTGGTAGTTAGCATTTGTTTGGCACAAATGATGACAAGTTAAGCAACGGCTGCATTGTTGCAAACTATTTTACTAAATGGAGAACACTGTCGTCCTGAGCTCAAAATAACTAAAATATCGATAATGATCAACACGGAGACTGCGTTTTTATTTGTGATCGTCAGTTTTCAGCTGAAAAAGGAAAACACAGCTCCTTCCCGCATATTCCCCGATTTTGGGCATCGGCCGATTTCGGACAAGTCACTACTTGCAGTGTTGGTTGTGATGTTTGTTACAAGCGTGGGTCTGGTGAGCAATCATCTACAAGTGGGTGCGCAAGACAGGCATGTTTTAATGTGTCGCTCATAAGCGCCTGGTTGCGCCAAAATGTTTAAAAAGCAAACATTCCAAGAATTCAGTTGGACTGCCTATCCAGACCTGACGTAAACGCATGCAGGCTAGGTTGTACAATGGACGTTGTGTCATATACTGCAGATCGCTTTATTAGAGACAATTTTGCCACTGAGCCCAATCTATCGCTCTGTGGGACGAACAACAACGAGGCGAAGATGGATTTCAAATTTCACTTTATCTCTCTTTTTACTTGTCCAGAAAAATTAGACGGAACTTGTAAATCCTTACTAAATGTTGTATGTTTCGGAAAGGCAAATATAAAGTGCTTACGACATGTCACTTTATTTGTGCTCACAAAACTCTTTTCGACAATTTGGCAATCCAACCGGCACGTGCAGAAAGTTCTGTCAGAGCTGAAAGCTTGTAGGCAGAGCTTTGTACCAGCCGTTGTTGGAATAGATGGCAACGTGCGATGCCAGGTCCAAGTACTGTCACGCCCAGAGGCTCTCATTCAGCTAGAACGCTGTTTAGAAGCATGACGATTCAAAATTGTTTTCACCGGTCACCGCTTTTTCAATATTTTTCGTGAAATAGATGCAATATTTCCTTTCGAAGTTGGATATGTGCACGTGCGGATTGAAGCCTGGATGAAGTATATGCCGCGGGTCGCGGCCTAGGGCCGGGCGCGTTCAGGCTGCCCGGCCTACAGGAGTGGATCCAGCCCGTAAGGTTAGGGGAGGAGATTTCAGTAATATTTGGTAGTGAACTCTCGATACGTGTTCGCTACTGTAAGAGATGAGGTAAACTTTTGAATAAGCAATCCAAGGGTGCAAAAATGCGGTCGCGTACTTGCGTCGCCCGACCAAAAACTTGGAGTGCGCGAACTGGATTTGGAGCGACGAAGCAGGGCCGACAGTTTATAATTTTAAGTGGATATTCTGGCAACAAAATGTGTGAGCTACTAAATTTTTTTGCACGCTACTAAACTTCACAGAAAATTTTTCACCCTTGTAATTAGTCCTTCACCCAAGAATTGAAAAACTTTGGTCTTCTTTAAAATTTCTTGCCAAGTTACAAAATGCGTTTCCTCTCTCACATGTCTTTTTTCGCACTTTGTCACTTACTTTGAGCAAATCACCCAAAATACTTCGTTTCTATGATACGGAAGGCAATAATATACATGTGTAAGTCAATGTTGTTCCTATATCGAGCAGAGAGATGTAACAGCGAAACCTTATTTCTGCAGCCTGGCTTTAGAGGAGCAGCGTTATTTCAGAAAAACGAGACCTATACGTTTCAACCGAAGCGAGTTACTTTCAAGCAGTTGCTTAAATTTTTCGAAAAGTGTTGACTTACGAAAGCATAAGGTCTCTACGAAAGGTAGAGCATCATTACAAAAGGCGTGAAGTCACATTAGCAGAAATGGAAATCATGCATACTTGCTTTCAAGCTTCTTTAGAAAATCAGCTTCAAATGTTCAAAATCTTCTTGTTCAGAGTTCTTGTCGTAACGTAGCTTTGTGTTCGCTGTCGTGCGGTGGAGACAATACAGGTACTAGTCCCTCAACACGTCCATAGTCCCTCAACCCTTAGCACGGTCTTGGGCGCCGTGATCCGCATTCCGGTCCCTAATGTTTGAAGTGCGAAGGTAACAGGGGCTTCCAATTCACAAGCCTGTGTCTTGCAAAGAAAATAATAATGAAATTTTTCACTTGTGTAAAATTTTTATTACATCTGACAAAATAGAAGAAATTCTAACGGAAGTTGGCAGCAGCAAAGCTGCGTGCTATTCCCCCTTGTCCGTATTTATTGACGTTTTTCTGAGAACTATCAACACCAGTTTTCCCCAAGTGGACCACGCCCCAGTAATGGGCGCCTATGAAGCAAGCTGAAAAGATTTGCTATTTTACTGTAATTACGTTTTGATAACATGCAATAGTTGGCCAAACAATGAAGCCACTTTTTAGATAAGAGTTTTCTGTGCTTCGCAACATTCGCGAAAAGACAACCAACATTCAAAATAGACAACGACCCAAATTTTATCCAAAAGCAGCGTGTGCATGACGTACGCAAAACGTTGGGCAATATTGATCTGTACTTAGAACCAGTCTCGTCGCCACGCAGGGGCTTTGGTGGGCTAAGCATCCCCAAACAAAACTTCAAGCCTTCCCAAATTTAACTAACAAACACCATAAATCAAGAACTTTTGCCAAATTGTAGGATCTTCAGCGCCCTTGCACAAACGTAAAGCCTCCTATTGAAGACTTTCTGGCGACGGTTCTGCTCAGAAGCAAACAAACATGAAATCCCAACCATCATTATATTCGTTTCCGAATCTGGAATAATTAGAAATCGTCATATCGGCCACGGTGCTTGATTCTCGGTCTGCAGTTGTAGAGGCTTTTCAGGCTAACACAAATCCGCTATTGTTTTTGGATTCGCATTCTGAAACAGTTTAGAAAATCGAGTTTACTGCTGTTTCAGTTTCTTGGAGCAAGTTATGCATTTCGGCATGTGAGAGATCGTTTCACCGCAAATAGTACACATTTGTTTATATATGTTGCTTACTGAGCAGACACAACTCCTGAAGGCTGGTTTTGCACTTTCAGCTGGTTGGTGGCTCGGGCATACAATATTTATACCATCCATGGATCATAACAACACATGATTTTACGC
>Ga0210059_1006155_pt1 | contig 19272 bp, 9 predicted proteins | sample Ectturendosymbi2_FD_188042 | JGI IMG/M metagenome (GOLD analysis project Ga0210059, IMG submission 188042) | Ecteinascidia turbinata endosymbiont from Florida, USA - Sample 2 (SPAdes) (version 2) | ecosystem: Host-associated > Tunicates > Ascidians > Unclassified | place: Key West, Florida... | reverse complement strand
CCGATCTGCCAGTGGCTTAAACAGGTTTCTTTTGTTATTCATATTTGTAGTGGATGACGCCGAGTGCCGGGGCAAATTGCGGTGAGGACAGATGCTTGCCCAGGACAAATGCCCTCCTCTGGGCCTACTAACGTCATATCCAGCGGAATGCCAGAGCATGACAGCTGGGATGAGGGCAGGCTGCCCCGCAGTGGCACATTCGTGTCCCTAGTGATTTCAACACAGAAGCAACTGAAATCTGCCTCAGCCGGCCGGAAGTTAAGGAACAGTTTGGCGGGCGCCCGGGCTGAGACTGCCAACCCCTGCTGCCGAGCTAGCATAGAAGACAGGTTGCGAACCTGCCTACCTGCGACTACTTTAGTCAGACCTCTATCCTTTGACCTGTCTGGCATGGGTGACCCTGCTGGGAGCTTCATCTCCCGCCAATATAGCTCTAGGGGTCACAGAGGTACGCAAGCCCCTCCGCCGCGACAAGGCAATAGTCAGGAGGAGTCTACTTGTTGCCATAGGTCATAACTACTTCTGCTTTAAGTTCAGCGAAACTCTTTTTAATTCTTTGCTATATGGCAGTGAGGGCTGCTGCCGCTTTGCTGCATCTCTGTCATTCGCGGTTTGTAGTTCTTATCATAAGCGTGCGGCACGGGATGCGAATGCACACCGAACGCTGGAATATGGGCAATTATTTGGGCAAAAATTTCAATATTCGGGCAAATAAGACAGCTCCATTCACAATAGAGTAAACTGGAATTAAGTAGATAATTTCCAACCGCATTGGCATCGGAATGGGGGCCAACCCCCTGGATTTTGAAAATTGCAGTAGAAAAGGTTGTTTTCTTACGTTAGAGTGGGAAAAAACAAAATTTACCCTTTTGTCCTCCCCCAGAAAATTTTTGGAAAAATCTCCTTGCGCCCCCCCTGAAAAAAATCCTTCCGACGCCCCTGTCCAAGAGTCTAAATCAAATTTGAACAAATTAGAGAGCTTGAATCAAATTGGTAGTGTCCATTTGACCGTCAACAGCAAAACGTCTGCTGGGACTATTTTGCCGTTCAAATCCTTTCCAGCTTTCTCCAGATATAAGGCTGAGTTTGTGCTGGCACTAGTAGCATGGTGAATGTAGTCTAGTGGAAGCATCTATGTCTAACCATTGTTACTTTGGCTTTGCTAGTATAGATGACACTTAGTTTTTTAAGGGAGCGCTTTTTATGTGCTTATTTAAAAAGTTTAGGGTTTAGGTTTAGAGTTAGGGTTTAGCTTTATGGATGAGGTTTAAGGCTTAAGGTGTTAGGCTTTGTGACAAGGACCATACAAGGCTAATCCAAGCCTATCACGCTTGTCACATGACCAATTCAACCAATCAAGTTCGCCTAATGGCAAAATAGCTCCATGGGTACTTTCGCTTCTGATGGTAAAATAGACACCGCCACTCAATTTTGGCCAAAAATTTTTGCATCCCCAAAAATAGGCACTCCCGTTACACCTATGGTTCTTATTGTGAGTTTCTCTGCATCTGCGTGTGAGCGACAGCGATGTTGTTGTGTATTACGTAGTTACGAGTTTTTGTTTACTTTGATTCATAACAAACTTGTTGCATGGTGTTTGAACCGTACCTCCAAGTTTTTAGTACCACTGTTACGCGTCATGCAGATGGAATTGATACCGAGAAGTTACGAAACGTGCGTAAGCCAAACTGGGAGAAAAACGATACATATTTGATGAATTAACGTATATTGGATTTTTGAAGATTTCCTGCAAACAATATAAAAATACAGAAAATCGCCCCAATAGAAGGGTTAAACTTATATGACCATAACTCCTTTCCATATTATCATAGTACTTCGAGCATTTTTGAGGAGCGATTTTCTGTATTTTTGACAATCACCATTGACTGAAGTTGAAAACAGTGATGAATATGTGCTACAGCCAAGCCCGTAGATAGATTTTAAGGTTTGCGGGCAAAATCCATTTCTTGGGGGCAAGATTTTTATTTAGTATATGTTTAAAACAAAATTTTCTGGGCACAATAAAATTTGGGGGAAACTGACCCCGAGTGTCCCCATAGCTACGGGCTTGGCTATAGCTGTACCAGCTTTTCCTGGAGATTGTGGATGCTGGCATTGGAATCGATAAGTAGTACAGTAATGATATGCTTTTAAATGTAGAAATATCTTGCTTTCAGCTAGCATATATAAGCAACGTAACCGCATTCTTCCATAATTTTTTTTACAAGTGTAATAAGTAACTTGTGTTACATCCTTTGACAGTGATGTAATGCGAACATTTGTCGGATGTTGTCAAAACATTGCAGAGCAGTACGGCTCGACCGAATGGTTACTCGTACTAGACTTGCATAAGCAGTACAATTTTTCCAGAGTTCACTAATACAAGCAATATTATGAATGAGCTTGATATTTTTCGTGCAGCCTTGCATTGCGGAAGACTTCCCAAAAGCTATATCCCTGGCACTGTTGACGTGCGTTCAAGGTTTACATCTGCGTCATCTGAACCATCACGATCACGCAACGGTTCAAGGATTCGAATTAGAGGCCGCATTGTGGGCGCGCAACCAGCCAACATTATGCAGTATCCGTGGCAGGTATGGCGAAGAAGTGTGGAACTGATAGGTGCTTGGCATCATGTTGGTATTACATGTTTTTTCAACATTTTTTCAGCTTCCTAACAGTTAACTAGCTAATCAGCTATATGATGTCATTTTTGGGCGTTTTGTTCAGGCGTGCGGCCATGTTTTGGTTGTTGGAGTGGCGTATAGACTATATAAGCAAAGCACTACAATCAAGTCATGTACTACGACCGCACCAACTTCAAGTGGGACATGCTCGGAAAGACACTCATACAGGCGACGACTGTGGTTTCGTCTTAATTGCCTAAGCCCTTGGGTTCATAGGCCAATTTTAGACCCAGCTTAGCTTACATCGAAATGAAATGCGACCTCAATACAATCGGCTACGTTAACGCCTAAGGCGAAATCTAGAACTTACAGTACCTTTGGTCAATGCTGCTCCGCTAAGTGCCTACTGAAATGGAGTAAATTGACCACAGTATAGGCAAGTTTAGTTTATTCTCTCTCTTAATAATAATGAACTGGAGGAAAAATGTACGTTTACTACAATTCAGTAAATTCGTAAACTTTACTTGGCTCACAGTTTTGGTCTAACGAGTGTACTGTGGATTTTTCGAAAATTTCGATTTTTTTTGAAGCAGAGCATGACCGAAATATTCAGTAAGCTTATGAGCCAAGTAAAATTCTATATAAATATGCTTTGATCGTACAAGTTTTTTAATCATGAAATTGAATAGTAAAATAAGGAGGTATGTTTTCTTTGACTAACTGGCTAAGTTGGCATTCAAGGCAAAGATTCCGATTTGACTTTATCTAATGGTGTCACTTGGCATGAATAGCTTAATTCTTCTATGTGGCTACATTTTCTGCATTAATTTTTGCACCAACAAAATGCTACGAAAAGGTTCATAGACAGCCTGTAAAATGTTATCTTATTATCAAGCGCTGATAGGCATTTTTTTCAGACAGAAGTCAGTTGCTTGCTTCCGGTACATTAGCGTCTAATGGATATTAAACTGACGTAGGCCACCTCATCCCGACGACAAAACGGTTTTGAGCGTGTTTACCGCTAGCCTGCATGACAATGGTGATACAGATTGAGCTGGTCGTTACCGAACCGCGCAGTTGGTCTTGAAGCATATATTTCAGACTGCTCTTCTGAACGTGATCATATTGAGTAATACAGTTCCGCTTGTTGCGTATTTCGTGCAACATAAATATTTGGTAAAGTGTTTGCGGCTTGTCACCCAGTGATGCTTCGGTTTTCTTCTGCTAACGCCAACAAAAATGCTAGAAGCTCAAGCCTGCGGCGTTTCGTCTGCAGTTACAACAGCGCGTGGGATGAGTAAAAGAATCGTTTTAATTGCTCCTCGTGTATAGTGCCCCGACTGTTGATGATTGCCTGTCGTGCGCTAAAGCGTGCTCTGTGTGTGTTCATTGACGAACTAAGTTTGGATCATACAAGAATATCCAGCGGTTTGCCACAAATTTTTTCGAATACCACCTCTCGAGGAAAACAGCAACAACGCTGTGATTGTCAATAGCTCTTTTGGTCTTTTTTGTCAGTTGTAAGATTATGATGTGGTAACATGTCAACAGATGGCAAATCAAATGGTACCAAGTTTTCTGGAACAGTAGGGGCGCCAATGAAATATCTGAGTTGGGGAAAAAATGTTTACTTCAGTTAGTATAAAGTTTGTAACAATTGCTGTTTGACGAAGTTCAAAACAAGGTTATCGTCTATAGTGCGCAGCAAAGTCGTGTGACAAACTACAGGCAGAAGCAGCTTGTTTTTTCGATTTAATACTGCCATAAGGACCAATGATAAAAATCATGCAAAGCGTTTTAGCTGGTGTTAACCTCAGTTACGACACCTAACCCAACTGTGCGGGTTTATTTATCCCTTGACAGCTAAGTTGACTGGCCAGCTCTGCTACCTCTGTTCGAGCAATATGCTAGCAGGGATGCCCAACCTTTTTTGACCCAAGATCTACTTTGCAAGCACCCACTATAAGTCAGAAACAATTCTACCTCACGAAAATACGGCTGACCATGAGTTAACGACATGACTTAAACTTGCAAAAACAGGCAAAAATCATTATAAGGCAAATATACGAACAATCAGAAACCACCGTAGGAAAACAACTATAGTTTTTCATTTTTTTCTGCACTCCTGGCAATGGACATGGGATCATTCGGCGGTTCACTGGCGGACGTGATTGACTGGTTGAGCACCCCATCTGTCGCTGAGGAATTTACGTGACAGTCGTATGGCAAGTCAGGTTAAACCTTGCCACAGCAAAAATTAGTTGCTTGCGTTTTTCCTCTGTTATTTGCTGTGGCGCAATTGCTAGTATAGGCTACATGATTTTATCAAGCTCAAAATATTTTGATATCTATTCTGAACAGTGGTGTAGAGGGGCGGGAACGCGTGCGAACAGCGTTCCCACACCTTTTCGATGTTTGCTTCAAAATGAGTTTGAAGCTGTTTTAAAATGGCTAGTTTTTTGGGTACGTTACCACATCTTTTTGTTAGCAGTATATCCCTGATTCTGAATGAGCAGCAAATAGAAGTGTGTTGAACACGTTACGATAAAACACAATGCATGTTTTTGTGATTGGTAACTTCACGTAAGTCGCATTGGTTTCTGTTATGATTGTGTTGTTCATATTTTAATTTGGCATGTTTTCTTTTATATTTCTACTTTCTATTCATGCATGAAATGTATTTCTCACAGTCAAACCAAAGACACTAGCGAGCCTCTTAAACCACTTTGCTTTTTGGTTTGCATGCAGAACTTTAATCATACCAGCAGTGACGTTAATGTGCCCGCAACAACTGTTGACGCAGGAAATGCGTCACCTCTCCACGTTGTAAGCCCAAGGGTCATGGGAGGTAATGTTGCCAAAGTTTCTTGGCAGGTAGGAGAAGTTGCATTGCATGTGTTGTGATTTTATATGCACGGTTTGGTTTTGTTTTGTTCTTGAACAGTCGAGCATAAGGTTGGCTATATATTAAACTAGTCGCTGAGGCTGCTTGGCTAAACTGCTATAATCAATTTATTCCCAACATGATTGTGCTACTCATAACAAATATACGATTTCAAACATTTTATGCGCTAGTAAGTAATGATGTATGATTCCAAACTTTTTAAATCCAGCTTACCCGTTATTCCTATATCTGAAAGCAGTGTCTGAATTGGAATTCAAGCGTCATGTGGTTTCACTATTCCGTTAAAGACTATTTGTGATCCACTTCTGCCAAAATACGTCTGAGGCTCACGATTTTTCTTTTTGTGCCTTCTGGTCAGGCTCAATTAACTTTCCGAATTTCACCAATTTCATGACCATGGTATGGACACTAGTGGTTAGCAGAGAGGTTTTTACAATTACAGTAGGTCTAAAATGCTTCGGGAACTCAGCAGTCCGCTCGACAATTCGGGTTGGCTAGATGGGCCTACTATTATATTGTATGGTGGTTACATGCTTGCGTTTATTCATGCCTTCTTCGCAGTTGATGTTTTTTTATAAGCAGCAATTAGGAGCACTACCACATTTTTAGCTTTTCGGTGATAATATTCTTCCTTGTAGAATGTTAAGAAATTCACTGCATTTCACAAATATATATACCGATAAATAAGTGTTTACTTCATGCCTGCTAATAGGAAAAACTACTTTTCCAGGTGATTTATACTGCAGGCCTACCCGTTGGGTAAGATTAGTAACCGCTTTAGAAATTATTATTTTTCGTACGACCCATTCAGCAAAATTGCAAGGTTGCATGTCACCGTAACAATTGCGCTTGCATTTATAATAAAGTAAGTTTTAGCTGACACAAGTAAAATCTGAATCAAGGGTCATGCTTTGAAAGTATATGTAAAACAGTTGACATGGTTTCTTCTTTCACGATGTCATTTCACGAACCGTACATCATTTTTCCCTAATTTATACCACTTCAAGAAAAGTATGCTCACAGCAAGTAGGCAATCAGAGTACTGGAAAAATCAAAAGATCATGTAAAACTTACATAAATCGCATGATATGCGTATCCTACACTTTGAAACTACTCTTAATTATGGAAATAATAACATATATTAGCAAGGATTGCTAACTGCGGAATTTATATTTTAAATAGACCTGCTTTCAGCATGGTCGATTTTTTCTGCCCAGCGTGTCACGATGTCATTAACGTTCGCACTTCGGATTCCTTTTCATGCTTGCTCCTATATAATATATCTGTTCGTGTTACCTCCATTTTTACATCGGTTTTCCTCGACTCTTCTTTCTTTCTTTGTTTTTGTGCTCCACTGAGATATTTTTTGTTTAAATGAGGCACAATTGCAAAAAGACCGCATCTGCAATACTACTTGCAAACCTGTTGCGACGTTGCACCTGGTAAAACGTAATACATTGGTGAAACACTGCACCTTCAAAATTGAGTGAACTTGAAGCATTGCTATGAAGCAGAATTGGAAAGAAAAACTACATGTGTCAAGAAACTCAAAACGTAATCAACATTTTAAGGAGAGGGGACTCGTGGCAAGTGCCTCATTTGCTTCACCCTAAATCCACCACTGAATTACACTGAACTTCGGAATCAAAAATTGAAACAGAAAAACCCTCACGCAAGCTTCATAAAATGTTGGTACACGACTATTATGTGCCTGTGGCTCATACTGAAGTTTAGTAAACAATAGTTCAAGCTACAATGTGATAGAGCTAATTTCAAATCTACAGTATATTATTAAGTTTATTGTAGTAGTAAAAAGGGCTGGACTTAAGTTGCTAACACCCAAAGTAAAACAAAGGCGTAGTCTAATTCGAGGTACTCGAAGCATGAAGGTGAAGAGCTAAAACAGAGCAGTTTTCTATGCGGTATCCTTCATTTTGCTATGCGGTATCCAGATTTTATTAGTAAAATTAAATAAACATTTTGATTCCTTCATGCCAGAAAAAGGTAAAATTTCTCGGCGCAAAGCCAAATTGACAAATATGTACAGAATTTTGATATTTATGAGGCAAACACAAGCTGATAAAAAGGCTTCGACCTTTGCGTGAGGGAGAAAAAACATATTTATGCTTACAAACTTTTAAATACATTTCCTGACTGAGTTGTGGTCTATTTTAAATGTCATATCGTCGGTTAACAGTTACAAATGGAAATGCATTTGGCAAAAATCGATTCATAATAAGGTTGATTTGCAGGTGAGCCTGTTCATTGAAGGCAAAGGAATGCGGTGCGGAGGAAGCATTATACTCAACAACTGGGTTGTCACAGCAGCGCACTGCACTCAAGAGTGAGAACATTTTGTGGTTCTGCGTTTCTGACTGTTGCGTTTAATTCAGAGTATTTGGTGTTTCGCGCTTCATTGTACAACGACATTGTACAACGAAACGTAGTATAAAATCAAATTTAGCTATGCGAAATTTATCTGTGCCCTTGAGAGATTTCAGTTCCTGAACCATTAGACTTTTCAGCTTGCCATGAGAAAAATTATATTGTCGCCTCAACGCAAAGCAATTCAAAGTCCAGGCTTTCGAGTGCAAATCTGAATTATTGACAATTACCTCCCCACATAATAAAGTGTTCTAACGATGCGCATGTTTGGCTACCAACAAAGTTGATGAAAGAACATAATTGTATACCCACAAATGTTGTATAGTTTTTAGTTTTGCAAAGCTAGGTCTCATGCATTTAAGAAATATACTATAAAAATATAACGATTCGTGGCAGCATCTGACGTTTTGATGTAACTCCTTGCAAAGAGCTCAAAAAGCTTGCGAGAACATTGAGTTTTGGAAAAATCTGTTGACTTAAGTTGACGGGTTGACCAACCCGAGCAATTTGTTTGACAGTGTAGACGTTATGCTGGTGAAAATATTTTATTAAAAGGTACGAAAGGGTTAAACAGTGAAACCCTAACTGTTTTAACAAGAAGTATAACAACGAGAGTGTGAAAATAGCAAGCAATATGTAGATGATTCCAAACATCTAGGATATACTGCTGGAGCTGGTTTAGAAACATGGCGGAACTAGTTTGTTATAAAATTTGCTGATGCGCATTTGGCTTAGCATGTTCAGGACCAATACGGGAAGAGACAGATGAAGCCCTATAAATTTATAGAGGTTACTTTTTTTAATTATTTTGCGAAGAAGTAAATCGCTAAACAAAAATGTTCAACACGAATGGGTTCTGATAATCCGGACCAGTGATAAGATGAAATCTTTATGAGAGAGATTACATATTGATACGGGGATGTACCCTCCATCTTCAGTTAAACGAGGAAATGTTACTGGGTGCTCATGCTCACGACTCAGCAAAAGAAAATGCTTGTTCAGAGTAGTCAATCTTATACCTGACAACATGGCTGAAAACAAACATTCTTGACTCATCGATATGGACGTTGCTTTACGTCATCCGGAAGACAATGTTCAACCTTGCCGTCACGATATTTTTGCGAAGTTTTCCTTTTAACTGAACCTTCGCAATGAGTCTAGGTTCTTCTCATTGAGGCCAGCAAAAATTTTCCAGGTCATGCCTTATTACTCCCTGCAGAAGATGAGACTTTTTGTTAGTGTCTGTTTAGTAGGCGGTGTGGTGAGCGCTGTGCAAAGCAGGAGAATGCCAAACATATGTGGTAAGTAAACAAAAGTTACATCGATTCAGGGAACCGGAAACATCGGGTTGGATTGTTTATGCTGGCATCTCAGCGTTGTCAAAGCGAAACGAATTTCCTGCTCAAATGAGGAAAATCTCACGTATAGTTCAGCATCCCAACTACGTAAACGATATGTCCTATGACTATGACATCAGCTTGATGAAGGTGAGTTAATCGCTTTCTAATGCTACCCTCAGTGTCTCGAATACAGACAAAAATCACACTGATAGTTAACAATTTCAGACTAGGTTTGGAGCAGATTGGCTGGAAGCAGGCGCGTAGCCAGGGAATGGGCAATGGGGGCAATGCCCCCCAATTCCAAAAGTTATACCAACAATTTTCAGTTTATTAAGTTTTCGTGTGTAAGCCAAAAAAATATTTCAGTGCAAATCAACGAAACTCCTTAAAACCTATCCGACTTTAGCTTTATTCGAACCAGATCAAAGCAGTATGCTTTACCAATAATATTTTCCTTGATTATTCAAACATTGTGTATAGTGTAAATGCTGGAGAATTCGTGCCACGGTTGACTTTACCTGAGGTTTAAGCTACGTGTGGAAGTTGGTGATCATGAAATACAAACTTGTACCTAAGTGCTTGTAATCACTAAGCGGAAGCAAAAACAAGGACTAACGCTTTTTGCAGCCGCATCTGATGCACGAGCTTGCTCTATCCCACTGATTGATGATGTAAAATTCATTTCAAGACCACCGCAGAAATTCCTCTCTGATATCTCTGGCTTGCTGCAATTACTGTATAACTTACGCTTGTCAGCAGCATCAGTAGTAGCCTTTAAAATGAACATCATCGAAGCTTGTTTTTGTGCAATTTTAAAACAACAGTAAATGCGTGAAATAGCGGTGATATATGTTTTGTATGTCTTGAAGCTCAAACTCTGGCTAAAAAACAATCCTGTTTCAAAGTCTTTTTTATTACGCAATGTAGTCGTAGATATTCTTTATCAACAATAGCATTTATTCTAGATATTTAGCTGTGATGATTAAACATCTAGGGCTATTGTGACGATTCAATCACAATTATGTGCAGCCTTAACGTTTTCATTTATGATTTCGCTTTGCATTGCCGGCGAGTTAAAAAACAGTTGTGTCAAGTTATCAGAGTCCAACTTGTACATATAGTCTGAAAGTATTTTAACTTTCATCTGATTTTGATTGCCACACTATCCTACAGTAAATTTGAAATCATTCAACTGCCACGGGAAGAGTCAGCACCAAAATCTACCGTAATTAGGAACATGGGCGTCAGAAAGATTTTTACCGGGGGGAGGCCATTAGCGGATTTTTTCATAAGTAGCCATAAAGATCTTTTCAAGGGGGGAGCCTAAAGTGGTGAAATTTCATTTTTCCTTCTCAAAACTAAGAAAACGACCATTTTTGCTAAAAATGTAATACAAAAATGTCAAATTTGAAAATCCAGGAAGGCAAGGCCCTCCTGTCTCACCTTCCGACGCCCGTGAGTAGGAAGATGTTTTTCATTTTGTAAGTGCTGAGGGCATTCGCACTGCCATAGCTTGCAGATAGCTTGCAATCTGTTTTCTCGACAAAACCCATGTGACTATAATGAAATGAAATTGCATCTTTTCCCAATCGATTGGATTTTGGCATTTTTACACTAATGGTTTAAAAAAACTTCAACCGCTTGCGATAGCATTAAAAGACCTCAACCGCTTGCGGCTAAATCAACGGATCCCAAACTTTTTTGAGCGCCACCCATATCTGAGTTTCAAGACCTCGCGACCCAAACCTCTGGAAACGTATGAAAAACTAACGATTGTATGGATGATTTTTGGCAACAAGTTGCTAAGTTCATTTTTAATGTTAGCCATCTACCTTTTCCTCAAGTGCCTATGCTACAGACTGACACAGAGAAGCAGACATAACGTTGAAAATACGCAGCTTCAGTTAGACTCGCCTCTGCGCGACTAATTTTTGACCTTTCTCCACCTTTGTTTGGGTTTCGACCCATACTCTGGGAACCACTGGACTAGATCAACAACTGAACAACCGTTGTGTTAAGTTGCGGCGACAGTATTTCTTAACATTAGTGCAGAGCCGTGGTGATAACGAATTGCCGCTCCGTTTTTGCAAATGCACAATCAATTTCACATTTTGTGTAAACTGAGTGGGTCAAACATATGCAAGTTTGTTTAAAGGGCATCTATAAAGTTCCTCACCTTACAGAATTGTTTTTTGCATTATTTGTGAATTATATTGTTAACTCTAAATAGCTGGATAAATACCTAATAGTTTTTGGGAATCCTGTGTAGTACAAGTAGCATACAAAAATGCTACCGCAGTAGCATTTTATAGCGTGTAATGAGTAATGACATAAAATCCAAGCATTTTTCAAAGGTCTTGTGGGACTAAACCCTTTGCGTTATCAACTGCATACGTCAACCAATCACTAAAGGATTGGATTAGATCTAAGTCTTACACGTGCACAAGTTTTGCAGACCTACTTCGGGAGTCGGTGTCTTAGAGCAAAGTCGCTACTCGGCTTCGATCGAACGTGTTTGGTGTGAATGAAATGCGTGTAAATATATAAATGTCTATTATAATGGCGGCCACGATAATTTCTTGCTCAACTGCAATGTTGGCTGCAAAGAGCACAGCCCAATGCAGAACATGCACTCATACAGTAACACCGCAATTTTCACATGCGCTTTCGCAAAAAAAACGTTATACCAGCAAATGGTGGCTTTCATCCCAAGTAAAAGCTTGAAACTTCACTAAAAACAAATTTTTAAAACTTTTCAATTCAATGAAAGCAGACTTTCTATTTGCCGGCGTAAATGTGGGTATGGTTATTCAGAAAAAAAACGCCAGGAAAACGCACATTTTATGGGTGAAGGTTTAAAAATAATGGGCATTGATGAAGGTTTAAAAATAATGGGCATTAAATATTTATATTTAAAGGTTGAGACCCGGTTGTTGTTTGCCCCCCCCTATGAAAATTTCTGGTTACGCGCCTGGCTGGAAGCTCATTCAGTTGCAGAACTTATGTTCTGAGCAGAACCTGTTGCCTTCACGTGTTTCTCCAATCACAGTTTTGTTTTGATATTTGTCCATTATTTTCTTATCGTAGTGTTGTTGTTGTATTTTACTGAACAACACCTATGTCAAAGTACGTATGCGTGTGGACAGGGTATTGACGCAGTCGAAATAGATTTGAAAACGTGCATGGAATGAAAAAATGCAACAAATGAAAATCGTTTTGCTTTCAGTAATTTTGCTCTCAGAGGCTACTGTTCTTTTGTTCAGGAGAGCTTATATTGATGTTCAGCTTTTTTTCGGCTTCAACTATGTGATGTATACAAAATTCTTTCTAACATCAGGAGCGCACTACAGAGAAGTTCAACTGCCAAATTGTTAGTATTGCATTTTTGTGTTTTTTCAGCTAAGCAAAAAACTGACGTTCAGTTCAGCAATACAACCCATATGCATCCCCCCGCAAGGATATACGTTTCAACCAGGAAGATCGTGTTTTGTTAGCGGTTGGGGAGCGATAAGTGGAGACGGTACGTAAGGTTGTTGTGTGCATTCATTCTGTGCATAGTACGTAACTTGTGCGTGATCAAGTTGTTGATTTCTTCTTAAATGCATTTTTAAAAGTTAATTAACGCCAAACAGAACTGTACCAACTTCCCCTTGTAAATAAAAGTGATACACAAATTTATCGATTCCTGCATAAAAATTTTAAGGAAATGTGTCACCGTGCGGTAATACTTTTTTATTTATGATATTTGAGGCTTTTCAAAATCAAGTGAAAAATTAGCCTATGAAGAAACTACTTTCCATTGTAGATGTGAATCGAGCAGTTTTATTTACATTAAGACCAAAATTCTTTGAACTACAGTTAACCACATATCAAGCAAGTGTTAGTTGGAAATCGAATCTTTACTGTTCTAAACGTTTGGCGTAGTGCCGGTGCTGCAGTCATGCGTTACTTTCAACAGGTATTGCATCTCATCCCGATGTACTGCAGCACGTTGAGATTGATGTAATTGCTGACAATAAATGCAACAGCTCAGACTGGTATGCCGGTTTGCTAACAAAGCGGATGGTGTGCGCTGGCAAAGAACAAGGTCAACGTGACGCTTGCCAGGTAAACACTGGCTGCGTTCATCACACTGTTCATTAGGCAGTGAATTGTCCTGGCATTTATTTCGCTAAAGTGTGTCCACTATTCTTGGAGAATGACAGTTTTGTTTCAAGTTTTAACCAATGGTGACTGGGTATAGTTTTTCAAGTTTTAGAAAGAAAAAATTAGATTTTTCTCAAACAGACAACCTTTTCTTGGTATTGGTTATCATGCGAATACTGCCGATTAACTGTACAACTGCCAGGTCAGGTTAGCAGCCTTAGAAAGATAAAAAAATGTTGAGAGATCGTTTCTTGTACAGAGTCAGGAAAAATTCCCCATAGTTTTTCATCTTCCTGCTGAATGGTCAAACTGTAATTGGCATTTGTTTAGGCGTCTGATTTGCAGCGAGCAGTTTCAGCAAAATGCTGTAAACGTTGCTGCGTAAAATTGCAATACTTTTTGATAAACTTTATAGAAAAAGTGTGTCAAGGATTGGTACTTAATAAAACTTGTCTTGTTTTGCTTTCAGCTATATTCGGTAGCAAAACCATGTAACTTTCGCCCTACAGTTTTTTTCACTTTTTGAAAAGGCATATAACAAGTCAAAGCATAAAAGAAAACAGGTTTTGCAAGAAGGAATTAATGCAGAAGCCTAAAGTTTTTTTGTGTTAATGGAAAGATCGTTGAGTTCAAACACCACAATCAAAGCACACATCAATATAGTTTTTATTAGTAACTCAGGTCTTCAACATGAATCATAGAGCACACACGCATCGCTGCTGAAGTAAAACCAGCAGCCCAATCTTGTATGGTGTAGCAAAAGTAAAACGTTGGCATCAAGCAGAAATTTGATTTGTAATCCAGAGCAACTTTTCTATTTTTTAACGGTTGACCTAATATACGTTTACTACAGGGGTGAAAAATTTTCTGTGAATTTTAGTAGCGCGCAGAGATTTTTAGTAGCGCACACACATACGTTTGCCATGCAGCGTTCATATGCACAAAGTATAGCCAGAGGCGAAACTGCGTATTTTTCGCCCGCGGGTTTTCATTAGTACCGTTATTAATAGTACTTTAAGAATAATACTACAATTAAAATTACAAACAGGGCAGTGGGCGCTGCAATGTTGCTACAAATCCCGTTCGCGCACTCCCAAGTTCTTGGTCGCTTGGAATGAGTGTGCGATCGCATTTTTGCACCCCTGACCCTGGTTTACTATGTATTATGATTCCGAATTTTACCCATTCTGGTAGGTGAAACCTCTTACCCATTCTGCTAGATGGGAATATGGAGTCGTCAACAGACACCGTAAATATGTTTTCCCACCATTCTTAGGGCGACTCAGGCGGACCTCTCTCCTGTTACATGCCTAACGAAAGAATTTGGATGTTAGCTGGTAGCGTTAGTTGGGGTATCGGCTGCGGACTTCCAAAACAACCTGGTGTTTATACTCGTGTCAGCTTCTTCAGTGACTGGATATGGAAAAATATTGGTGAGTGAATTAATTATATACTATGAGTGTGCAGCAACTATATTTTAAGCATGACCTTGACTTTGATGTGTCCAATTCACTGGCAGTTTGAAACTCGACAGGTTGCTTTTACTAATACAGTCGGCGCCCAAAATATAGGGACTAGGCATTCACTTGACCAAGTAAGGCTGAAAATGCAGGATGTTTCCAACAAATAAATCGTTTAATTGTGCGTTCTTCAATCAGAGATTTATATCAATCTTGCTTGTAGGCGTGCACATATTGGAATAATCAGATCCATTGACAACTTGACCTTGATTCGATATCGGCTAACAAAGGTCGTGACTTTTCACAGCCTACCTTTGTCAATATGAAAAATAACCAAGATTTAATTACAGGCTACCCTGATCATGCTTGGTCATAGGGCTGAGTAGTTGACCCATAACGTTTTTCGCCAATCTTTTGTGTCTCAAATATGTATTTCACACCAATTTGCAGAATTCCTGCATTTCCTAATTTCTTTCTCATTTTTATTTTTTGGTAAAATACAATTAACTTTTCTTCCCAGCGGTGTTTTGCTTTATTCATTATATATCTGTTAGTTGGTGTTTTGAGTCACAAATCAGTAGTTTCAAGCGAAGTGGAACACATCACAACGCTGTAGCTTCATCATAGGCAATGCGGTAGTTAAAACCTTGCTCAGTAATCCTTCAAACACTATAGAAATCGGGAAATGATGGACATAATGCAACCCAAAATTTGATTACGTTTTCCTGGGACATATGTGACATTCGTTATTTCCGGACCAACTATTTTTTGACTTCCCGACGTCATTTTTAATCACTTACACAACAAAATTGTATCTGCGCAACACTTAGCATAAAATTTTATACACTGTACCCCCAAGAACTGCTTTTTCAGAGAGGAATTTTTATTTGTGCGTTGAAAACGTCATGCGCGTTTTAGATCCGTTTTTTCTTCATATCAAGTCATGGTATATAATACGTCTGCTCTTCACATATAAGATTTCCGAGGCCATATCTGGAGCAAGACATTTTGCCCTTAAAATCACATTGAAATATTAAGGTAGTAGGGTGCACAAAATTTACTACATATCAGGTAACCCTGGGTAGTAGAGTGCCCCAATTTTCTATTTATAGGTTTTCAAGGACATTTTTGTAAAATAACTCTGGCACCATTCCATTTGTTTCTCAAAATTAGGAAAAGTCGTGGAAACACAGGTTTGTTTCTAACATTTTTCTAGGTATACGATATCAATAAAAAACAAGCCTCTGGGTAGTGTACCACCCTGATTTCCTGAGCAGGATGATAGCTAAAAAATGAACGAAATAAAACTGCACAAGGGGACAACTAAACTTACAGAAAGCGCAAACATTCGGAAAGTAATGGTCGTGCATTGAAACAAAAGCAAGTGGTGGGCAGTAAAACTTGGTAGTACGCTAGGGATAGGCATAACTAAAATCAAATCAAACATGCACACACGCTAATGTTGGTAGCGTTCCCTCTGACCACAGTCAGGGACAGGCGCTTGGGAAACCACTGTCGCTCCCTGCTGGGGTCACCAGACATATCAGCAATTTTTTTTGCAAAGCAGCTCAAAAAGAGGGTGGTGGACTTGCCATACACACTAGTGGTTTCAATTGCGACTAGCTGAAAGCAGTGATTGTTAAGGAGGTGATTGTATTTTCGGAATTTGCAGCCTCAGTCTGCGTTGCCTGCCTGAATGGCACTGTTTTTGTAGTGGCACTGAGCAAAGTGTCCACAACTTCCGCGTCCCATGCTAGGCTTGGACCTCTGCACCAGGGACCCAAATTCAATCCGTCAGGCCTCCTTCAATCCTTTGTCAAGCCGACGGGCTCCAAGGTAGAGGGGAGATTAATGCTGGTTAAATGACCTTTCATAAAATGTATGAATAAAACAACACCTACCTCTCGAAACAATTTTTTCACTTTCATGGTTCTTCGATCACAAAAGCGTTCACTACGGCCGATTGTAACACATTTCACACGTGTCATCTTTTTTTCTTTTTTGGGTATGATTCTGAAGCCTCTGCTGTTTGGCTTCAGTGAACGCTCAAATTTTCGATAAAGGCGGCTTCACACAGAATCCGGTTACGGCTTACGATCCGGCTTATGGCCAACGGCAGTCTTCACACAAGCTCCGTTGACCGCATCAGGGTGAATTTTCTCGGTTTTGACCGGCTTCCGGCTTACTTAAAGTTGGTTTAAGTAAGCCGGATTGCCGGTGATGGTGTTCTTGCTGTGTGTGGGAAGACTGCCGTTAGCCATAAGCCGGATCGTAAGCCGTAATCGGATTCTGTGTGAAGCCGTCTTAAGTGGACTAAACCGCACTATCGCGAGGACAGCATATGGGGATCTCGCTGGAATATATTTCTCCACACTCTGTGACGCACGTTGAATGTTCATCAGAGGTTTGAGGATACACCACACACAAACGCTTTGAGGATGCACGATTAAAAATAAGTATAAAATCTTGTCCAATTACGAGCAAAGTACACCTACATATTTAATTTAACTAGCTTTGTGCATGTAAACAAGTTTTCGTACTTTTCCAAAGTTTTGGAATGTTGCAAGTGCGCGAGAATGAGATTTCACTGCGAAAATGGCCTGGTGAATAGCCGGTCTTCTAGGTATACATCAAGTAAAATCGTGTTGTTGTGTAGCGGTTAGGGCCGGGTACCAGCTACAGTAGCCCGCGCTTGTCTCCAGTGTGTCTTGCATCACAGTTGTCCAATGAAATCTCAACACTTTACAGTTTTACACCAATGATAAATCCAGTTATTTAACCAATAGCACTGTATCTTTCGTGATACCACAGTTATTTTAGCCAACGCGCAATGGTTTTACAGCAGTTTTTAGATGTCTTTGTCGCAAGATGGCGCTGATTTTATTCATATTGTGAAAATTAACATTGTGTCTTTGTCTACAAAAGTTTCCCTGCTTTTCAACGATATTCCTCAGAGAGTTGAAACTTTTTACTTATATTCGAGTTAAGAGTAATATAGATAAATATTTTATTCTTTGCGTGGTATCGTTTTTGATCGTCCTGTTTGTCTGTGTGGTCTTGTAATGGAAGTTTCACTGCCATTATGCAAATCGTAGCCTGATTGTTCGTTAGAGCAATGAAATATTTGCTCTTCTGGTGTGAATTTAAGAAAACAATATATTGTATAATGGGAGCCCCAAAGTCCAGGCTTGGGGGGCCCCAAATCACCTAGCACCGGCTCTGTTCTAAGAATATTATAAGCTTTAGCTTACGAGTAGATCGATTTAATCGCCTTTCGAATGATCCTGCCGTGTGCCGCCAGAGGGGGGCCAACGGGGCCATGCTCCCCCCCAAATTTTTAGAACGTATAGTCATTTTTTATTTTTTGCTTTGAGAGGCGTTTTTCCAAGCAAAGTAGTGTTATTCGCCTAAAATCAAACATTTTCTCTCACCCAAAATTTTTGGGCTGGCTACGCCACTGACTGTATACAGCAGGGGTGGCCAAACTGCGGCTCTTTGAGCTTTCCGCAAATTATATACTTATTCTTTATTTTTATTGCAAAGTGTAGAAATATTGTAAAATGGTACTGTGGTGGCTAACTTGCCGTACAGCAAGGGTGTGCAACCATGAAGCACTGCCGGGCCAAATGCACATAACCAGATTGGTTCGCGGGTCACAGCTGCTTGTGTCAAGCTGCGGATTTGACAACTCACTGGCCATCCACGGAAGATTAGCAATACCCTTCAAAAAACGTAACGTTTGCTTTAACATCTGGAAACTTTCTGCGGGCCACTAAATTTAAGCTCACGAGCTACTTTTGGCCCCCGTGCCACGGGTTGCACACCCCTGTCGTACAGTATTACTTTTGTAAGTCGTTCCAAAAAGAATTATGATGTCACAGAAGCGTAGATTGCAAATAAATTGTGTTGTTACATTTTTATGTTGCGGCTCTTTGTAACTTGGGTTTTACGATATGCGGCTCATACATAGAACAGGTTTGGCCACCCCTGGTATATAGATGTAGTTTAACTCAAACCACCTCCACTAGTTGATCATATATTGCATTTATAACAATAAATTATCACTACGTTCTTGCGGAAAGTTTGGATGCCACTGTTTATCATGTTGCATTCATTCATGGTATACCTTGCCTGGCATAGTATGAGCAGCGAAGATGGGTGGACAGATATGCAAACAAATCTTCTACACGCTAGGCAGGCAAACGCAGTCAATATATTGCCTAATTAGGTACTTACATGTACAAAGCGAATTTTAACGCGATTCGCAGTGGTGCGCTTCGCATAAGGTCACCGTCGCAAAAAAACTTTACCTGGGTTCAGGGGTCTAACGAGGAGAGGCACAATGCCCCGGACGCCGAAAAGTTTCAACAATGTTGCAAGTACTTTCTTCAACACAGTACATTTACTCT
>Ga0210059_1006154_pt1 | contig 19272 bp, 8 predicted proteins | sample Ectturendosymbi2_FD_188042 | JGI IMG/M metagenome (GOLD analysis project Ga0210059, IMG submission 188042) | Ecteinascidia turbinata endosymbiont from Florida, USA - Sample 2 (SPAdes) (version 2) | ecosystem: Host-associated > Tunicates > Ascidians > Unclassified | place: Key West, Florida... | reverse complement strand
GAACCGGCGGGACTAAGTTTCCTTTTAACGACCGTGCGAGCCAATAAATTGGCTCGCAATTTTTTGGCCATAAATCGCCAGCTGCTAGAGCTAGAGAGCTGTTCAAACCCTCTACGGATTCAGCAAGTCTTCTAGACAAAATCGCTAAAAACAACTTTCGGTTTCGGTGGGAGGTTTTCTGGAGGTGACGTCACAAAGAGGACATATTTTAGAAATGTTGGCCATCTTTGGCCGGTCCTAGGCCCCAACGCATTAACTCATTCTTTTGGCTCAAAGTTTGGTTGAAAATTAGGTGAAAATACGCGTCTATAGAGCCCTTGATTGACTTGCTAGCACATCTGTGGCCAAAATTATGGGTCAAAAACCCAGTTTTGGGCCTAATTCCTAACTTTTCAGAAAAAGCATAATTTGCCCTTTCAGGCCAAACTTTGGTCGGCCATAACTCGGCAGCAGATAGAGCTAGAGAGCTGTTCAAACCCTGTAATAACTAGTGGCGTCGTGTAGTTTAAAATAAAAATTTTTTTTTTAAATTTGGATGGGGGTTTTGGGCCAATTAGATCATGATGGGGGTACGATTTTTGGTTAATTATATGACGTCATCATCCGATCCCACGCGCCAATATTTTGGCATGCAGTATTTTTGGATTCTAGGCTAAAATACGCGTCGTTAGAGTCCTTGATTGAGTTTCTAACGTTTCTGGTTCAAAAGTTATGCCAAAAATATTCCAAATATGTCAGGAATATCCCAGGGGATTAGCAGAGATTAGTGGGGATTACCCTATTTAATATTCTACCATTTTTGCCATAACTTATTAACAAGAAACGCTAGAATGTCCATCAAACCCTCTAAAAGCTTCTACTATATCCTAGAATGCATTTAATTTTCGCGCGGTTTCGCGCCAGTGATTCGGCTGGATTTACGCACTCCCATGGGACGTTGACATCATGGATTGTTTTGATGAACCTGTCAAAACATGTTAAAACATCCTTTGGTTTTGTAAACATGGCCAGAAAGGCCGAAATCGCAAGGTGAAAATTGTTTTTTTCAGTCTAAACTACAAGTCTTTCCCGATTCAGAGCGGATTTGAACAGCTCTCTTGCTCGATCCGCTGGCGACTGTTGGCCATATAGAAAAGGAGGGTTTTCCACCACCGACTAAGGTTTGTGGGTGCTGAAATTTTCACCAATTTTTGGTGTTTTTTCCATAATTTCCGCTACGGTTATGGTAGAAAGTCATTCAAGGGCTCTAAAGGCGCGGATTTTGGCATAGTTTCCACAAAAATCTTGAGCCAAAAGAATGGCCCAATGGGTTGGGGCCCAGGGCCGGCCAAAGGTGACTAAAAAAAGCAAAAACCCCCCCACTTGTGGCGGTCCCCCCAGAGAACCCCAAAACAAAAACGAAAAAATTTTTTTTTTATTTCGACTAGAATACTTGGTGAACCCGTAGAGTGTTTGAACAGCTCTCTAGCTCTAGCGGCTGGCGATTCATGCCCAAAAAATTGCGAGCCAATTTGTTGGCTCGCGCGGTCGTAAAAGGGTTTGTTAACTTGGGCGTGCCATGGACACTTCCTATTTGCCAGTGCTCTCGCGGAACTGTCCTAAATGTGTAGTGGTCTTCTTCTCTAGAAAGGGACTGCCACAACTGATAAAGCAAATTTTCAGTAGGTTTTGATCTTTGCCTTGTTTTGCAGACTTGGCTATTTTTGGCTACATGTTTTTCTTAAATTTGGCTGATTTTGACTATTTTTGTGTGAAATTTGGCTAGAAAACCCTTTGAAATCTGGCAACACTGGTGCGGTGTATTGGCGGTTAAATTCTGCTGTAGTCTACTGCTTTCCATTGTCCGTGGTGTCAAGTAGCTATGGAACAATTTATTCGCAGGACAAATATCGTTTTTGCCCTGAAAGCAGTGAATTGTAAAGCTGAACTAAAATTGCAGGGAGTCGTTTTCAACTCGAAAGTGCAATGGCTAGGATAGGAGACCACAGCACTGGCACTATCTAGCAGTTTAGTAGTGTAGGCTACTAGTACTAGGCCTACTTACTAGAGTCTAAGATTCTTTGGTGCACAGTTACGGTAGCTTGATCACACAGACAGTGAAAGTCTTGTGCTAGATTATCGCAAACTGGTGTTGACGAGACCTACTATGTACTTATGTACAAAACAGGTCAGGCAAGAAAACTTCAAACAAGCTTGCACAGATGTCGATGATGTTGAGGTGATCAGAGTTGAAAGATGTGCTTAATTGAAAGTTTAACTTTCAATTAGTTCTGAAAAAATACGAACTGTTATTAAGTAGCCCACTAATATTTGCAGTTCACGTGATTCAGGTTGTTTTGCTTAAACTGTATGTTCGTTGAACATTTTTTGTGCACTCCATGTCTTGTCTGAAGTCAAACTCAACTGCACTTGAAAAAAAAATGCACTGTACCATTATTGTGTAGTTGATATTTTATGGGATTGGTTGACTAGATGACACCATGGTCTTTTACCAATCTTATGTGGCACAGTGGTAGTCTTTGTTAACGTTGTTCAATGACAATTGTCTTTGTGTTTTCATTTATTCTAATCTCCACTGACAATTGGTTACTTAGTTGAATGGATGATGGACTCTTTGTATTGCTTCTGCTTGTTAGCTGAGTAATATGAAACAATAAATCAATGAATCGTTATGGCCAAGTGTTAAGAATTTAACACTTTTTCACCAAGCGGAGCAGCAATGTGAGGGTCCTAGTAGGATATAATGCAAAAAGCCCTTATAAAAATCTTGTGTGCTTACTTGCCCTAAAATCTGTTGTAGCTTATACTTGCTTAAATATAGAAATTAACCCATTTTCCCCCAACGTTTATGCTGTTGCAATCTTAATCTGTGCTGACGTAATTTTTTCAAATTTGAAAAACAATTATTGGTGCTCTGGTATGTTATTTTATTTTTTATTATGTATAAAATATCAAGAATTATTTCATATTGTGGATGATCATCAATACAAACGTATGCATTCTTAGTCATAAAAGCATGTTGTTTTAAGCATTAATGGATTTGATGAGTTGTTTGATCATTAGTTTAGTATTAATCAGTTTCAATGTTCTTGTGAAATCAATAATTTGAAAGAGGCGTATTTTGCAGTTTTCAATTGTGGCAGCTTGTGTTCTGATTTGTTCATTTTAGTCTTGAGTTTGTTTGCCCTTATCTTAGCTCTTATCTTATTCTCGGCTCTTATCTTAGCCTTTCAACTTCTCACCCGTAAGCTTTAATCATAGATTTAAGAAAGATGATGCACAGTTTTATGGGCAATCAATTTCTTTTCAAAAATTTACCAATAGATTTCTTGCTTACCTCCATTGTGGATAGCTGTTTTTTTTTAAGTCATTTTGGGCATAGACTGAAATGGATTTGAACAAGTCATTTCAATCAGTATGTCTGAAAATATAGGCTAATGAGCACTGTTATGGCTAGTTTTAACACAACAGTGAGATAAATGACCTAAATATCTCAGCAAAAAAATGACCAAAGTGTCGCAGCGCAAAAAAAACAAGTCAAGAATACTTGCTTGAAAAAAAATGTGCAAACTACGGTTTTATGTAGTGACTTGTCTTGTGTGATATGCCATGAACAGTATGTTGGCTGAACCACAAATAGATATTCTGCCAGATGGTCATCATTAGTAATTGTTATTTTATTTGCCTACTTTAACACCTTCAGTGTCAGGTGGATTTACCTTCAAATCTCAAGCGAGTCGCTATTTTTGCGCCACTTTGCAACTCCATAACTCACTAGGCAATTGAGCTAGGGCGCTGTTCAAACCTTCGAAAGATGCTGTAAATCTTCTAGTTTCAATTTTTTCAATTAGAAAGTTTTGGAGTTGGAGTTTTGTGGGTGACATAAGTAGGGTATGTTTAGACAATTTTAGCCAAGGTCATTGGGCCCTGGACCCCAACTGCAAGAAACAATTTTTTGAATCTGGTGTTTATTGGAAACTCAGCTGTAATCTGAGTCCTTGAAGCTCTTGATGGCTTTCTAGCATTTCTGATTAAAAACTTCTGGCCAAAAAATAAAATTGGGGTGAATAAACTCTTTACCCAAACTTGCGTCTTTTTTACCCAAATTTTGTTTTATTGGCCTGTGGATGTAGCCATTAGGATTTGGAATTACCTTACCAATCTTTCTTGGGACATCTGAACACAGCCAAACTAATCTAACTGGGATATCTTGATTCCAAGTAGTAGCTCAACATTCAATTCCTAACTACACTCTTTGTTGTGACATGTCACACCATAAACCAGGGGTGGGGAACCTATTTAATATCATGGGCCAATTGAATTCGGAAATATCACCACAAAAATTCATTAATTTAATCTTAAAATTCTACCTTTATCTTCCTATGGGAAGTAGAGAGAAAAAACTATGTCAAGGAGCAGATGAGACTTCTCCTAACCCACTGTCTACATGTTTGCTTGCCATGGAGTTTCACTTTGACGCGATGTTGTGTTCTAACTTCAGTAACCAAAATTCTGGTGCAGGCCATATTGAATGTTCACACAGGCCACAGGTTCCTCACCCCTGCCATAAACTCTTTGCAAGAAATCCCATCTCTGCCACCTGAACTTGGGAGAGTATTCTTTCAATCATTACCCAAGATCCATAGCCAGAAATATGGATCAGATTAAAGACTGATTTAAATTAACAGCTTTGCGGTATTTGAAATCTCCCATTTTGTGACCAAGAGTGATAAAACCCACAGGGATACTGGGAAGTGATATGACTTCATAAAATTACCAAGGTAGTATTTAAATTTTTAGTGTTTAAGCATTAAATCCTTTGCTTATACTAATATTCTCCCATTAAAGTTTTCTTTTGCACATGCGTTACTCGTCATTTGGCTTGCATTTATTACGGTCCACCTTTGAGGTGAGTTGTACAAATCAATATTGCAAAAAGGTTTACCAAGTTTATGAAAAGATTTTCTCCAACTAATTGTCAAAAACTTTAACTGCACTACAACACATTGAAGGTATGTAGTTACTCCAGGTCAACCTGAGTTACTAAGGTTGAACTGTAAAAATGTTTAACACACTGGATACTGGGTGGTTTTCCCACAACAATATCCATGGTTACCAGGTGGCTTTGGCAGGAAATTCAAATGCTGTTTGCTTCTGCAGAAGGCAGATACTGCTAGGCGTTTTCCAGCTTCAGGCTGAAATGGTAAGCATGGCAAACATTTTGTTGCCTTTGCACTAATCAATTGCCAACATATCAAATAATTTCCAAACATTTTAGGCTGCATACCACAACAACAAGCTTGGGCCTACCAGAGCCACTTTTACAAAGGTTTAACTTCTTTGAGACACTAAAAGTAGCTAACACTGACATTGCAGCATATCAATGCACTTACATTGCACAAAACCACAAAGAGTTAGGATTCGAAGACCTAATATCATATAAACTCAGTCCAGGACAACATTTTTAGACTGTTTCCAACAACCCAAATGAAAAAAAACATACATGCACAGTTCTGAGAAGTTTTGGACAGCATAAAAGTAAAGTTACATAGGCCGAGAACAGCTGCACAGAATCATTCCTAAGTAGATTTAAGTCCCAGTGCTCGGTGTACCAGGGTATGTAATACCCCCAGTACTCAACAGTGAAAAAGATGCGTCATACCCCAGTACTCAACAGTGAAAAAGATGAGTCCCTGTTGTGTAATTGTCATGAGGTAGAGTCTCTATTTATATAAGAGGTTGTCTCAAAGCATCTCTGCTAAGCTGCTGCAGAATGAGAACAGAAAGTTTCTACCATAACATTACTACATGAACCTTCAAGGATAAAGTATAATAAGGAGCACACGTGTACTTTTGAAGCTAAGTTTGCAATACTAGCACTAAACATACAAAAATTTTTTGGAACCTAAAATAAACAAGCTCACAGGAAGCAATCTGTGCTTTCTGGAAATAAAAGAAATGTCACAAATTTTGCTTGTTGCAGATGTGCCAACAATAGAACTAACTTTTGTCAGCATGTAGTGATAGAATGGGACTAAACTTCTACACAACTTGAGACTAAACTTTCAAATTCCAAGAAGCAATGCTCCCGAACAGAACTATTAGGCACATGCTAACTTGAACACTCACTTTTGTTTTGAAACATGCTGAGACACCAAATCAAAGGTGTTCAACAGCAAAGCATGCAGCGTACTAAAACCATTTCTTGCATTAATGAAGTTCGATCTTTTTGTGATTTTACAGTATTATTGGTTTCTGCTTTCAAACATGTTTATATTGAGCAAGATACTGTTTTGAAACTGTGGTTTTTTAGTTTGGTTCTAATGGAAATTTTACTTCTGTTGCACTTACAGATATATACTGTACACATACGTACATGTAGTGTATATGTTTGTATATGTCATGTATGTTGTCAACAGTCCCGTCACTGATTCAAATTTAGGGAATGGTATTTGTCAAAGTAAGTGCTCTATGTACGTTGTACAGTGTGATAAGATCCATAGAAGTGTTTTTTAACATTTACAAACCCACCGAACACCTACCTTATTTTCCAAGCTTGTTTTCAACCCCAACTTGTTGCACAGTAATAACAGGAAACAAAAATAGGTTACTGAAACAAAATCAACCAACAGTTCAAACTTTACAATTATATTTTTTGTCACAATGTATAACTTAAAATTTTTTTGTTTATTTGATGTTCTTACTTTTTGGCAACATCTTGGAGATTTATTGCTTTGTTTCAGAAAGACTAATCCTCATGTCATTTTAGCAATGAAACTCCCTTTTGTTTTAACATCTGTCCACCAGTGTAGAAAATGCATGCTCACATAGATATGCTGCTATGAATGAGAGAATCAGAAAAGACTAAATTTAGTGATACCTTGACACCCTTCTATTTGTTGACACCAAAATGGATGTAAATTAGTTGTGATGAAGTTATGCTTTCAATGTACGCTTTGCTGCAACTCAATGTTGCCATCTATGTTTTGATTGTTTATATCTGCAGTTGTGTCAAAACAAAGTGACTGCCGTATGCATGCTTTGTACTGCCGTCGGTCAAGCATGACACAATTTATAAAATGACAGTTCATCGAATTTTATCACACTTAGACCAGGCATTTTACATGCATACATGCAGTATAATGGAACAATTTTTGTCAGTGGAATGCATAAGGCGTTTAAAATGTACATTTCAGTCACATTTATTTATTTCCATTACACATACTGTATTTCGATCGAAGAGCCCAAGGGGCAAGTACACAAAACTTCACTCTGTGGCAGCAAGCACCAATAGAAATCACATGCCATGGTCACTCTTATTGCTACCATTAGTAAGCACAATCAACTACTCACCAGATTCACAAGCAATAGGATATTATAAGTCACTCACCGATACCAATCTGTCACAGTGGTTCTTAACCTTTTCTCTACCATGTCGCCCTTAAGTAATTATCCTTTGTTTCAACTAGAGATCAATCGATATGGCTTTTTGGAGCCAATACCAATATCGATATATTGGCCATTCATAGACCGATAGCTGATACCAATAACCAGTATTTCCAAAACTTTTCAATCTTGTTTTTTTGTTAATCTGATTAATAATGATGTTTTTGTTTCGGCTGCGATGGCTAACACATGCTCCATGGTTGGTCTTGTATGCTTGTTTATGAAAACGCATCTGCTAGCATTGCTGCAAGATAGTTGTCTTGACTTGGTTCATTGTGCTTTTTGGCACAAGTTGTCTGCGTGCATGAGGAATATAACAGTGTTTTATCAACACCTGCTGAGGCTGATAAAATCAGCTGTTTTGGCCGATACTGATATATCAGCAAAACCCAAATATCGGTCTATCTCTAGTTTCAACCCCCTTGATTTTCAATAAGTAAATTGGATGGAACACTTATCCACTCAAAAACCGTCCATGTTGTAAAGTGCATAGAGGCTTGCGCCCCCCTGGAAACTTCGTGATTCCTCCTGGAGAGGCATGTACCTCCAGTTAAGAACCACTGTTATATCGGGATCATTCCATTATTGCTTGTTTGTGCCACTTCATATGGGTGCTATTCTTAGTGCACATCCCGTTCGTGGTGAATTGAATCGTACATTCAATGCCACACTGATGGACAGGTTGCAACACACGGTTACAAGCTGTTTAAAGTTGCTAGTTTAGTGCAGTATGTATTTGCTCAAAAGTGCGGCTACTTGGCTGCTTATAAAATGACTATATTCATGTATTCATTTCAGGCCCGTAGCCAGGTTTTAAGGTTTGTGGGGGGGGGCAAAATACATTTCAGGCAGGGAAGATTTTCGTTCTTATTATATGTGAATAAAAAATTTTCTGGACACAACAAATTTGGGGGGCAAATAAGTAGGGTGCATTGCTGCCTGACTACGGACCTGATTCAAATGCCACTCTCATGAGGCTGTCGTCCTCGGCTGTGATACATGGTATTAGCAATTGAGGTAGTCCTCACATTTTCAGAAAGTTATGCAATTTTGAATTTTGTCAGACACTTTCGTTTACCTTACTCAGTTGAAATGAATTCAATTTTTGACTACTTTACCACTCTCAACTGCTCACTACACTGCTGGTCTGACCTCTGGTTCTGATTGTTTTGACTCCTGCTAGCTCCCAAGCAATACTAAAGAATGAAAAAACAGACTTTGCACTTAGAACAAAAACTAGAATGCTGCGTGGAGACCACCCACGCTGTAATAATTTCTCACCACAGTGAAATCAGCTCTCGTTCGATAAATTGACATTCTATTAACAGTCGATTCTGTTTTTCCTCCCTAGCTTTCGCGAATATTTTAAATATGTTAAAACAGCAACTGTTCAATGTGACATTGTTGAACCGTTTTCGTCTGGTGGCTTGACCTTGCCTGCAACACATCTTGCTTCAATAAACAACACAAGCGCATTTTGCATATTAAACTTTATTGTCGGAGGAAAAGACGTTTGCTTACTGCTACAAACTGTTCCCTTTACACGAGAAGTCGTTTCGATCTTGGGAAGTCTGCAGCCTAAATGACTCCTGGTCGTTTACAGCCTCCCATCACCCCCATGCCTTTTATATATTGGTGCAATTGGAAAGTCATCGTAGCACTACATTATAATAATCATGATGACGACATTCATTCGTATGCCCTTTATGCTTGTGTTTCATCAAAGTAAATGTATTAGCGTCATCATGCGTAGATTTCTACTATTTCCACGTATATATCCTCGAGTTCATTCATGTTTTTGTGTGTCCCTTATCACTGCGATGCATGCTTAAACCTTGCGCGTTGCGTGTGGGAGTGAAGACGTTATGCACAATAAACCTCAATGTCGATTCGATTGACTTTCGTTCGATAGCTGTCGTAGCACCTCGGTAAGGGAAATAGTACTTAAAATATCCTTCCAATCCCTGAAAAAGCCTTCAGGTGATTAAAAGGTACCAAAGCTGTTGGCCGAATAAGCCAAGATGAGAAGAAAACCTGACCCCTCGAAGTGTTCTAAATGCTGGTGGTTGTGGTCTTGCAGAAGCTTTGGTATTTCTGCACACAAAGCAAAAACACGACTTACCACCTTTCCCCAAAATCGCCAACGAACTTCAGAAGAGCAGAGAATAAAAATGCGATGATTGGGAGCATCCCCTCACACGTGATTAACAATTTGAACAATTTTGAGAGAATTTTTAAGGAGTATTGGAGGCAGGATTTTTGATACAAGTGCGTGTCTGTGAATCATGCAATATGTGGAAGTGGTGTGGGAAGCATCGCCCTTGAAATCAAATTGTAAGTTAGCTGTGTTGAGAGTTATACCTTGCTATCAGCAAAAACAACAAATTATTGCACAGTATTGCTTAAGATTTATTGAAAGTGACTTGACATGGACGACGGTGTCCTCCTTACAGTTTGCAGTACGTACGATATCTAGATAACATTTTTCTTGCTGTAAGCTGATGAAGGAAATAACTCTAGCCATGACGGCTCTCTGTGCAGGGTTGCGAAGTTGGAGGTAAAATGTCCGACCTTTCCAAAATTTCCGACTCCTGAACATAATGTGAATGAAGTCTGGCTGTCAACAATTTTGTAGCAACTAGTAATCAATGCAAATCGTGGTAAACAGCAAGAATTCTCGGTTTCAATAGAAGTTTCAAAAGAAATTGCACCATTTCAACAGACACGAGTTATAGGATTCCCTACTTAGAAGTGCGATGTAAAAAAAATGATTCAATAGGACTTCGGAGTCGAATAAAAAATCCGACTCCGGAACCCTGCAGCTCAGTATGTGCAGTGAAGATACGCGTCACACAAGCTTGCGATGAAATCGCTGTATCACAGAAATGAAGTGATTTAATAGTACAGTAAAGTGGGTCATGATTAGGTTGCTGTGATTGTAACCGTACTTGTAGTCATGCTTTAGCCAAGATCTTCTGCGCTGTACCTTTACTAACTTATGATTAAGAACCACTTATCTGTAGTGCAGTGGTTCCCAAAGTATGGTTCGAGAAGAAACAAGCATCGCGCTGTGGCGATCCAAACCTGAGTCGTATATTTTCAACGTTGTCACTGCTTGTCTGTGTCTGTCGGTCTGTAGTGTAGGTACGTGAGGAAAGAGTAGATTGCTCACGTCGAAAGTGAACTCAGCAACTTACGGCCAGAAATCATCCGTACAGACAGTATTTCTTTCATACCCTGTTTGAGGCTTGGGTCGCGCACAAAAAAGTTTGGGAATCGCTGCGTGGGGTGTATTGGAAGTTTCGTAACTTCCATTAAATGTGGTGATAATAATTAAGCTGTTCACACTGCATTGCAATGTGCAGCAGCTGCGCCACGTTTTATAGCACAAGTATAACATTACCACTTATCATTGTCTAGTGGTCTGGGACGTCTTTTTTTGTTAAAACTACTATTACAAGTTGACGTTTTAACAATGACAAGCCCACAGATGTATAAATGCAAAGCTGAAGATGAAGACAAAACTCGATATCATTGTTTTGTTCAAATGCAAGTTGAAAAACTTCGCAATCATGACGCAACTAGCTTACTCACATCGAACTACCTGATGCAAAAGGTATATTTTACATTTCTGTTTGTTTTTTGTTGTAATTGTGATAACATATATTGCGGGCGTGTTGTTTGCTTTGATTTTTTAAACCAAGTAGTTTATTTTTTAACAAAATAGCAATTTTTAAATCACTGATGAGAACTTCGTGGTATCTGTGCAAAGTTGTTAGCTTCCTTATGCGGTTTATTTACAAAATAACGGCGTTACGGCAAAGTGAAGTTCCAGATTTGACTTTGCGTATTATGTGCTAAGTAAAACGAGCATTTCTCACTCAGAATAGGTTTTGCCTCTTTGTTTAGTATCTTCGAATCTTGGGTCCTACTTTAATATTTTAAAGTTGATTTTTAAGTTTTTAATTTGTAGACCACATGCAGTGCTTTCAAATTAGTTTTGAGAATGCACGCCTTCCCGTTTATGTCTCAAAGGTGTGCAGATCATGCCGGATAAAAATTAATTGCGACTGGACATTTTCTTTCCCAGGCCAGGCAGTCAATCATTCGACAGGTTTAACTAATATTCTAATGCGAAAAAACTTCTTTGTTAAAAGTTTTCAGCTTTTGTTCTCTGAACAGTGAACATTTGTTCGTTTCAAATTGCTTTTGTGTTGGATGTGATATTTCAAGCGCAGATTTTCTATCCTTTATAATCATCGTCATATGCATTCAAACAGCCAGATTCTTCGGGTGCAGTTTTAACTGAAGACGCCAACGCCATGGATTTCACCGAATCGAGCAACGTCGATTGCTGCCAGAGGAGTGTTTCCGGAAAGAACCATATTTCATTGTCGGAAATGGGTCCATATGAAACGTACCCGTGCACGATGTGCAAGCAAGTGATCTATGGGCGAGCCCAATTCATCGATCACCTGAATGAAAAGCACATCTTTTGCAAGAAGCAGTTTCGCTGCAGGAACAGTCGGTACCCTTGTCTTCACGCTTTCAGGCATGTGCGCAGCGATTCTTGCTATCGATAAGCTAGAAGACTGTTCTGTTCGATCGCAAACAATCAGCAAAGCTATTTTGGCCGTGAGTGGTGCAGTCAATGGATTTAAGCTCAAAACGTGGGAAAGATACAAAGCAATTCGTCTGTATGCTCGATGGTCAGTGTTTTCTTAGTCGCATTATGCCAACAGTACGATGCATTGTGATATCAGCAACGATGCATTGTGATATCATGTTAGCTGCAGAATCGGTAGCAACAGGAAAGTCACGTTTGAAATTATAAAAAACAAAAAAAAAACGATGTAACGCGTGACAGAGATGATACAAAGTCTTTACCCGCACGTTTCTTGTTGGTGACAATACCTTGTCATCTAACAATGACAAAACATTTACCTTTTTATCTAATAATGGCAAAACATTTACCTTGTTATCTAACAGTGACAAAATATTTACCTTGTTATCTAACAATAACAAAATATTTACCTTGTTATCTAACAATAACAAATTATTTACCTTGTTATCTAACAATGACAAAATATTTACCTTGTTGTCCAATAACGGCAAAATAGTTATCTTGGTTTTTAGGAATAGCAATCTTAGTTTCCGACAATGACAAAACTTGCTGGTCTTTGATATACCGTTTTGTTTTTTTTCTCTTTCGTCGTTCACAGTTCTAACAGTAAGCTTTGTACTCATCGCTTTCTGCACCGACAACGCGCCAATCGCTATTTCTGCCTCTTCTGTCGCCGACGAACCAAGACCTTGATTCAGCTGAAGGAGCACTATCAACGAAATCACGAATCGTTGTGGCACGAGTGGACGACCGGTGTTAGGCGTCTGGTTGATTTGAAGACCTGGCTCGAGTAAGTACAGCAGTGCGGGAGAATTGCTGTTGCACCTTGGGAGGAAACGAAGCGTGCTTTCGTTGTAACTATAGAAACAGACGCTGTTTGTTGATAGGCGCGCGAAGTCGATACCGGAACTTTCCTGAATTACATGTTGTGATAACATCGATGTTATTCACTAGAGTGGAGTGGCTGTGCTTTTATCAACTCCTGAACTGAAGGATCGTGGAAATTTTTAGTAAACCTGTAAATACTTTTGTAACTTCTACAAGATTCGTAGTAAATTACTCAAATGTAATTCAGTACGGGTCTGTCTTCCAGTCAATGCATTGAGTGACTGTCTGTAATGACTCGCTTTAACAATCTTCGGACACGTGCATTAATTCCAACACCCCGAGCTTTGCAATTAATGCACGTGTCCGAAGATGGCAGCTTTGCATGGTACGATCCGCTGTTCTTCAAATACCGTTAAGGAAGTCCGCTAGTGGGCGCACAGGTCCGATTCGTTCCTTCCGAAATAAACGTTTCAATATAAAAAATTCCGCTGAAAAACGGATTCAGACTTTTTTACCGCTGGAAAAGCCTCGTAAAAAACTTTATATGTGGCAGGTAGCTGGGCTCTGTTGTCGCGGAACTTTTATAACACTTGTCAGAAACTTGCTGTGGTTGGCAAAAAAAGGTGAGGTAGTCTTGAGATTGTTGAAGCAGAAAGGAACGGTTATTATTTTGCTGTTTACAGATTGTGGTTGATACCAGTCACTAACCGTCTGAAATTGATTGCCAGAAGGTGATACAAGGTCGTTATGGCCCAAGATATTGGTCAAGTGATTTGCAAGTTCATAGAGATGGTCAAGATATCGGTGAAAAGGTTTCCAGAAATGTATCAGAATATTGCTGAAGTGAGCAAGATTGCCAGCAAGGTTAAGATTTAAGACAATCATTAAGTTCAAGATTGCAGATTAGGATGATAGATCGAATTGAATGCTTTCTGAAGTATCGAGTTGAATGTTTTCTGAAGTATCGTGTTCAATGCTTGACTTATGCTTGTTTGCAAAAAGTTAGAAAAGGGAATCCAAGCTGTAGATAGTGAGTGAAAAGTGCACAATTGGGTGGAAATCCGGTTCAACAAGACGCTGACTTTACAGCTACAGCAGGTTTGTGAGTTACAGTTAGTATTGTTTCCGTATAAGATCTACCTCGTCGATGTAAAAGCCAAGATCAGTTGTCAGGTACTACGTTCCCTCTATGGTCGCTCGACGCTCCAGTAATTGTACTACGTCAGGAGTTACTACTCTTGAGGATGGCAGCGCAAAAGTTGTCAGTAGTTTAGTGCCGCGCTGGAACCTCGCTTTCTATTTGCTGCTACCGTGTCACAGACGAACTTCAAATTGACAAAATGTTATTTTTCGAACCAAGCCTGAGCCCGTAACTGCAAAGGTTGTCCGAGCAAGCTGTGTTTTAGGGGGTTTCCAAATTTGTTGTATAGCATGCTGGTAATGTTTTTTTGAAAGTCAGTTTTTGCTAATCCTCTTTCCCACCTCTTTGCAAAACGGTTGTGGATCTGTGGGATACTAAAGCTGAACGTGAATGATTACGATGTATAAGATGAAAATTGAATGTCACCCTTTTCACATTTCGTCTTCTTTATGGTCAATTTCCTGACAGCCAATGTGATTTAAAAATACGTCTTTGTTGTGCAGGGCAATTCACTGCCCACAGATAGATGAACACAATCATTATTGTGTTCACCGATGATGTTTGTACCAATGTGGATAAACCGCTTGATATTCCACAAAAAGCATAAATCGGTTTCTGGTCTGAAGTTTGCTTTGAACTATAACGATTTTCGCTTCATTGATTGATGTTTATCGTTTTTAGACAAAGAGCGAATATTTACAAGCATAGAAAATAACTTCGGAACGCCTTTGCGCCTTTTGGTGTGTTCAGAAAGTCACTGTGTGTTTGGTGCTGGTTCGTTCACGTCACCTTAATTCACCACGAAGTGTTGTTAGAAATGCGTCATCTGTACTTTCTATACCATCTGTTTTCTCTCCTCCCCACTGATTCCAAGCATTTCCACCTTGCACAATTACCACAAATCATAACTTGATTGCGCATACCTTTGTTTCGCAACGAATGGCCGGCGCTTAAGTTTGTTTTTTATGTGTGCTGCTTCACCCCCCCCACATACACGGTAGCTGTGATAATGATTAAAAATGTTTCTGTGTTGCTTCTACTGAGCTGTTCGCGACCATCTAGCCTTTGAATTGAAATCAAAACGATAGCTCCACCGTGTTGAAAACTAACGCCCAAGCAACACAGTCCCATACAGCTTTCACTTCTGTTTGTGGTGTAATTGCAATACAGCTTTCACTTCTGTTTGTGGTGTAAGTACAAGAAGACGGGCGTTAACGGCCAGTACATGTTTTATAAAACTGATGGGAGGCTGCTTTCTTGTGCTGTGTAACTGTTCTGCTTCTAGTTTTTACCAACAGTTTGTAGCTTTCTTTTTGTGTCTTTAACCATTTCGACCTGAATCTAATTACACGTGAAAGCTTTCTTAAATTTTATGACCATCTTTCTCCATAAACCAAAACAATTGCCTTTTACCGTGATTGTGCTTTGGCACTTTTCCAACGATTAATGTTCAGCTGACAAGTTTTCCCAGTAAAGATTTTTAAAATCAGTTTAGGGCTTTTAGCTCCCTTGTAATTCAAAGGAAGATACAGTAGTTATCATTTGCCACACGCAGACGTGTTCTGTCATGGCGTACATTGTTTTGTTCTCATAACCCTTCAATTTTGACGCTGACATTGCCAATCTTCAATTTGGACAATATTTACGATCGAAACTTATCGCTCTCAAAAAGTATGGCTTTCCCTTGGTTCCATGCTAGGTCTGTCTTAATTGGTTCGATTGCGAATCTCGCGAGGTTCGGAATGCTGACCTATGCAACTGCGATATGTGCTTCGAGCCGTTGCTATTTATTATTATTCGGCAGTGGGAATTTAGCAATCGTGACCTTTGAGATTTTGTTGATCAACCTGTTGTTGCATTTTCGGGCTTGTCTTTTTCGTTACCGATTCCCGCCATTCGCGAAGTTATCGGATTTTCTTCACGGTTTGTCTCGTTCCTCGCATCCAGCCGTTCTGTCACCCGTCCACGTAGATCTTTGCCGCTTACTCATCCCAACACCTCTGTGTCTAAACGCTGAAAAACTCTAAATTTTGAATCGCAAACTACAATGACAATTGTGGTATTTGTTCAGGTGCGTGAATAGAATTCTTGAAAATTTGGTCTTTTGTTAATTTTTTGTGGTCTATCGATACGACAAAATCGCGTCGGACTTGCACATTATTATCGTTCAAATGCAAAGCTGTTCTCCACGATTTCACTGGAAACATGTGACTGTATTTCTTTGCCTTTGGTGGTCATTCGTTAAAGGAGCTGTTCAAAAATAAATTCGCAGCTTGTTTTCGAACCGATCCAAGCGCGTCTGGCGAAAGTATAGAAAACTGAAGGCCACCGGAAGACTGGAAATCACGAGGCAGATACTGCGCGGACACATAATTTAAAATGTTTATATCAGTGCTTCCGAACTTACATGAACTCCCGAGTCCCGTCGCACTAATCCTATTTATAAAATCTGACAACACACCGCATAAAAAATCGGTGGATTGTTATTTAATGCGATTCAGCAGCTTTCGTGCTAACTGTAAAACTGCTTTAACGCATTTCTCTTTCGACGCTTATCTTCGAGCGATACTTTGCTTTATTATCACAACTGCGAAAAAGCCAGCTTCGCACAAGTACGAAGTTGCAAGTGGAATTACAATCCGAGAGCTTCTTTAGTTGCAGAAATGGATTCAAGGTTGACATAAGCTTGCTGCGACCCCCGCGCAACTTCAAAATGACGCACCAGGGCCATGGGCGCAGCCAAGGGGGTGCCAAGCCCCCAAATTTCTAGCATATCTTGTCTTTTTGTGCTTCGAGAGGCGACGTCTCAAACTAAATGCTGTTGCTTGCTCAAAGTCAAAATATTCAGCCCCTCCCAAAATTTTGGGCTGGCCACGGACCAGGGCGTCGTGACGCCTTGGTACAGAGGTTCCCAACCTGTGGCACGCGAAGGTCTTCTAGGTGGTACGCGAGTAACTTCCATGTTTTCACAAAAATCTGGATTCACATCTTTCTAGTTTACGTGTCGGGCTTTGTTTCTGAATAAACAAATTTTCCTGTAGCCTGCTATTCCTATTGTTTCGTAACATTATGAGTTTCGATGCGCTGTTAGCAAATTTACGCCACATATCGACCAATTTGTTGAAGATAAACAAAATCAAAAATCTCATTAGATTTAGTTGTGGCCTTTTATTGATATTTTTATACATATTATTCTTCTGAAGAAACTAAGACTCGATCAAATTACAGTAAACCTCGGTTCATCCGGATTCGGTTAATCCGGATCTTCGCCAAAACCGGATGAAACTACAAACTAGTGGTACGAATGATTTTTAACGTTATTCTTTATAAAAATCTTCGGTTTATCCGGATTTATAATCTGGATCTTCGCCAATATCGGATAAAATTTTCTCTTTTTACATGTCGTAATCCGGATTTTTTGCACTTCCACGATGTTGTGTTCTTAAGTGCACTGATTGGTCTCTGGAAAAGATTCGTAAGCTTTCAGATGCAACACAAACGTGCTCACGAACGCTTAGAATTATGATAACAACGGTCGCAACTGTGCACAACATCAGACTAATCCTGGAGACGATTATTACGTCACACACGGGCATAGAATATCACGTTAAACATAGCGCTCAAGGCACGCGGCCACAGCACGGTTTCAGCCTATTGATCAATGTTGAGTGTGCGTGTGTAGAGCATTATCCCTAATGATGAGTGTATTGTGCTCGGTAAGATGTCTGGAAGGCATTACCTTCCAAATACAATGACTGCTTATGTGCCAGTTGCAGAAATGTGTGTCAGTCCAAAATCCCAGATTTCTTCGCAGCCAAGTAATCGAAAATTATTAACTCGAAGATTGTTCATAACTGCCTGGATATGGCGGTTACTAGTCTGATGTACCATTGTAAATATATCAATAAATTCGCTGTGCTTCTGCGAAGGTCTGCTGCTGGGTCGTAAATGCATTCAATTAAGTGATTTTCACCGATGTCTCCGCACTTAGATGACGTCAGGCTAGAAACAATCATCTTCGGTTAATCCGGATCTTCACCTAAACCGGATAAAATCGTCGGTCAGATCGAATCCGGATCAACCGAGGTTTACTGTAGTTGTTATGGAAGAAGTGATACGCGTTGACACTACGGGGTGCCCAAGTGGTATGAGATCGTAAAAAGGTTGGGAACCACTGAACTAGCAGGAAACCCTGTCTTGCAGAGAAGAAAGTCAAATGTCGCGGACACTTTGTCGTGAACGATAAAGAACACGGAGGCTGGTGATTTATTAATGATCAGCAACTTCTCGCTCAGCACTTAGATCAAGAGTTCTTAAAAGTTTAATAAAAATGGACGCTTGCTGGCTTGTTGAAAATAATCCCACACCTATCGTTTGACTGAAGATGTAAATATACCCATTCTACTGTATTTTCATCACTAGTTGGGAGTCTAGGTCAGCGCTTTGCGAAGATTCAATAAGGAAAGAGCGGGTCAAACATCAGAGAAGTCCCAACGATGAGCTGAAAAGTTAGTACAGTAGAAATCGTTTTAATTCGTTCCTTTTTCGTCGGTCCCGGCAGACTTCCTATCTTTTGTGTACATTTCTGTTCGTCAGTTTGCTCAATTCGTACCTCTTTCTATCCCTTAAAAGCGTTTCGTTCGGCTAATACGTCAGTTGCAGTTTCGTTTTTGATGTCTCCAAGCAGCTGGTACGTGTGTACGGATGGGAATTCAAACAAATCAAGAATCGTTATATGGAAATTGTCAAAGGCGCAGCCAGGGGGGGGGCTGAAGGGGCTCAATCCCCCCCCTTTGCAGTCAGAATATTGATGTTTATTTTCTTAGTTATTCACCAACGTTGTAAGTCGAGATCGGGTGTATTGCAGAATGTTCTTCGGCAGTACCACAAGGCGTAGCAACACGTTTGTTATCAAATCAGGCGGTTATGAATTTTCGAGGTTTGATAGATATTGAAGCAGCTTTCTTCGTTCCTGCGTGGTTTGTACTACCATCTGTATCAACAGCTGGGTGTACCATGCTCTGCTAGAGTGAAAACAAGGTATTAGCTAGATATCTGAACTAACAACAGTGTCGATTGATGTATAGTTAATACGTCACAAAGCGCGGACCTTTCTAATGTGCACACATGGATGATATGCAGCAGTGTTGCCACTTCTGATGTTTTGAGAGAACTTTGTGATGCCTGATGTTTTGGTAACAAATCTGATGTTGTCTGAGCTGTTGTTTTTGTT
>Ga0210059_1006152_pt1 | contig 19274 bp, 12 predicted proteins | sample Ectturendosymbi2_FD_188042 | JGI IMG/M metagenome (GOLD analysis project Ga0210059, IMG submission 188042) | Ecteinascidia turbinata endosymbiont from Florida, USA - Sample 2 (SPAdes) (version 2) | ecosystem: Host-associated > Tunicates > Ascidians > Unclassified | place: Key West, Florida... | reverse complement strand
AAGAAATATAAAATAGAGAAGTAAATATGAATATTTTTGTTAGAAGCTCTCTCGACCCCTAGAAAAAGGCAAACGACCCCCAGGTTGAAAACCACTGTTCTAAACGCTGCCAACATTTTCAATGTCCATGCATTTCTTCATGGAATTTAAAAATAAGGCCACAGGTTTGAAGTTGTAAATTCCTAAGAGGAAAGTGAAAATGAACGTTTGCAGTATTTGGCCGTTTGCACAAATTTCGGATGATTTTTATGATCTTGATATTTGGCGATGTGCCTTTTATTTTGTTACTGCGTTATTCAAGGAGTTAGTTTTAATTATCATCATAGAAATGTGAGGTCTCGAGTCTCGGTCTCGAACTTCCAGGTCTCGGTCTCGGCTTTTATGACAAAGTCTCGGTCTCGTCTCGAAATCTGAGCCAGGTCTTGGTCTCGGAGGTTACGGTCTCGACTACATCACTGGTAGCAGTCACGCTGGCACAACCACTACATGTAAGCAATGTCGGCTAAAGCAAGGAGAAAGGAAAGACCAAGCAAGTGACACATATAGGTGACTTCCATGCACATGGAAGTAGCTATTTTGCCTCATGAGGCAGAAGCACTGCTGGAACTATTTTGCCTTCAACCAATCGTATTTGGTTGAAGGCAAAATAACCCCAGCAGTTCTTTTGCCTCATGAGGCAAAATGAAAATACATGATTTTACAACGGCGGATCAGGACTGGATCGGACTGATGATTTTCAAAAATTTTGCAGATCAGGACTGGATCGGATTCAATTTCATCGGATCAGTACTGGATTCGGACTGAAAAATTTTACAGTCCGCTCATCTCTGCTACACAGCATATCAGGCGGTTCGCTATACAGCAGAAATAAAGCAAAGAGACGATACAACGTGGCAATTGAGGCACAAAAGCAGAAAGAATGTCATCCTCTGAATCTCTCGGCCTGATGCGATAGTGATAGATCATAGCTTGAGAGTTGGATTAGTCAAAGCAGGACCAGAGAAGTATCAAAACAAAGGTCCTTTTGTAGCACCACTGTTGGTGAAAGCACGAAGAAATTGCGAAGAAGTCTTTCTAAAGAAATCGTTCTACAAAACACTTAAGAATGGGGATAGAATTTTGAGATCTTGGTTATTAAACTGAAAATTGGAGTGTGGGCTGTATTGGTTTTGCTGTATGTTGTTTCAATTGGGTAATGATCATTCTTTGTTGCAAAAACTTCGAAAACTTTTTTGAATGTGTTTGGCTTGGGACTGGCGTAGCCTACTGCATTTCTTCTCTATTGACAAAAGCGCGAAAAGAATTTCTAGTTTGCAAAACGATTAGGACTACAGTTGTTGCGGTCAAGTATATCGGTCCATTGTCTCAATGTAGATTATTATTGTTGGTGATTTTCTTCCTAGACACGCTTGCTATTTGCATTTCCCCTGCGTTAATTTCTTTTTTGTTTGCGTTTCGATTTCCTGTCATTCATTTTGAAAATTTTTGTTTGGCTGTTAAACGACTTGGGAGTTGAGTAATGGTGACTTCGATTATACCAACTCCCGCCCACTACAAATCTTGTGTTTGTTCGAAAATACTAATTGTTGAGTTAATGCTACAAAATCGTTGTTTTTTACGTTCTTGTTTCTTAATTTTTTGTTGCCTTATAATATTTTTTTTTAGTTTGGAAACAGTCCAACTTAAGGTTTCCTGTTTATAATAGTTGTTACTTGTTCGAATACTCTGCTGATATCATAATGTTGTGACTATTACCAGCTGCAGCTGTGCGTTGGGCCCCGCGGCATGGTGTTCGGAGAGGTTACGCAATCGACAATTTGCGCTAAATTTGGCGATAGTTCTTGCAAAAAGGTCTTCAAAAAACAAAAGATCATACCATAGTTGACTGAGCACGGTGACGTCATAAATATAAAATCACTGCCCGCACCAAGGGACGGCATTTCCTGCTGAGGCCAGGGGTGGCAGATTGTGCTCCTGCGTCACTGGCCTCAAACCTTCAGAGGTTTACTTCAAGTTACGGTGGGAGGCGTTTTGCCGCGTGTAACTGTTGAATGCAAACATGCTAGTAGCAGCTAGTGATAGCATTTGGCGGCAGGCCGAAGCTTGAAATTTGCTCCTTTTCGGAGCGTTTTGAGCGCCTTTGTCCAGATCACTACTTCGAATTACATAGCAACAGTGGATAAATCATCCAACTTTTCAATGTAGTGGCGTACACTGTACCATTGAGCTATCGCGGCCTATTTTGATTGAGAAGTGGTTACTACGACACTGAACCCAATGGAGAGTAAAATGTATTTTTGGCTAGCTTTAATCATGGAACGAAAAATACAATAACACGTAGTTTCCACACAGTGAAACGAACTTTGTTACATACTTGACAGGACCAAACACAGTCAGTCATATAGAAAACACTGTACTTTGTGAGGCAGAGTAAACCCCAAATCAAAAAAACATCTGCTGTACCTGGCACAATAAAAATATTTGCATTGATTATGAGTTTTCTTTTACTTCTTATTTGAGCTTAAACAACATTACATTTGCACATGCATGAATAAAATCAATCACACTTTTAACGTAACCACAACTGTTTAGACAGACATCAACATAAATTACTCGCACCTCAGCACACACTGGCAAAATGACGAGTACAAACAAAATTGCATGTAAATATAGTCGCACTTGGCAAGCTACTTCACTCACAAAACAAAAGATGTATTTGCTAGTGTAAATGCATACAACTAAAGTTTATTTTTCGTAAGTGTTGCAAGTCTCAATCAACTCTGTCTCACCAAACTTTCCAACGTAAAAAGGTGTGTATCGTTATCTTCTGGTATGTTTTCTCGAACAAACTGAGCTAAATTGAAAAGGTAATCAATATTTTTACCACTAGGTCCAACTGATACTTTGATTATGTCAGCAATTTCCTTGTCTTCAGCTGGTCCTGCATAGTTAGGATTATCTGGTGTTCCAATGTACAGCATCAAGGGAAAAGGATGAATGTCTTCAGCGCGTGGATGAAACTCTGCCATGACTGTAGAGTAACCTCCTTTTTCTCGATAGTCCAGTTGACTTTTCACAAGTTCAACATGGTTTTCCGGAATTTTGTATGCAACACCCCAAACAATTCCATTCGGATCAGGAGTCAATGTGACTACTCTTCCAGGCTGGAAAAGCAATGATGTATGTAAATGTGCATAATAGTGATAGATAGAAACTGCATTTCACTGTTTTGAAAATGCCTCTACACAGGCATTTTCAAAACAGTGAAATGCAGTTTCTATGTAGAGTCTACATAATACCACCCTTATTTTATATTTATTAACATGGTTGGCTCAGAAACAGGGTCCATATCACATTATTAACAAAAGAACACAGAAATTCTGGGTTGTAGCACATCACAGGGAAGGTTTTTGTTAGTACTCAAAAACAGAACGAAACAGAAATAATGCACCAGCAACTACTGTATTCAGCCATTACCATGCACAAGCATTACGTGGTGCAAGAAATATTAAGACTTGTAAAGAGCATCCATGATTTTGATGTAAGCAGATATAAAGTTGGATTACACGGCACATCATCGAACAAAACTATATACACAATTTGTTTCTGATATTGGCTTCAAATGTCCTGACGAAATAGGCAAGTTGGCGCTAGCAAACATTTACATTCCTGGGAATGTAATGCAAAAGTCACACAATGCAGATGTGTTAAATACCAGACTGTATGCTTGTTTAACAATTAGCAGACATAAATACTACTTCTATACTTAGTAATGTTCATCAAATTTGCATGAGCATCAAATTTGAGATTACTTTTTTAGTATTTTGAACAGCTTGCTACAAATTCCTTGTCAAACATTTCTAGAACTTGTAAACTTCTCAAAAAAGGTGCGTTTATCTTGCACGGCAAAACGTTTTTTTTTTTTTGCAGGTAACAAACCTTGCCAGGAACACCTCTGTGGTCAGTACTGTATTGCCAGAAGCGTCTCTTGTAACCTTTGATGTAACCAACTACTTTTTTATCAAATGGGAATTCAATTTTCCACAACAGAGACCCGTATCCAAACACCCACATTTCGCCTTATTTTCTTTCAGCTTAATAAGGTCAAATAAAACTTTGAAAAAGATAGATGAAAGGTGACAAAAATGCAAGCAACACAAACGCATCAGTTATGCTGCTAACATTACTCTGAAATACTGTTTTAACCATACTACTATAAACAAACCAACAACCAATATATGGCTTTATTGTTCAACAACTTTGTTAAGCTCATTTCAATATAATTAGAAACTCTTAAAGGATGGTTGAATATTGATACATAATTAGTACAGTGAAGCATCACATTCAAAAATCAATTTAAAGGAACACTATTTTCATACAGAACTTTTAACAGCTCAACTGATGTAGTGATGAGCAAACTGAATGGGCCTTTTTTAGCCCGTGGGAACTTTGACAAGACACTTTTTTCTCTTACTGTCTTTTATTTTTATCACAAAAGATGTTTTTCAACATCGGCAGTTACCTTTAGTTTCATTGTCTATTTTCAGCAGACTTTCAGAGTGACCACTTACAGCTTTACAAGCCATGGTTAACTCACCACTATATGGGGCACCGTTTGTAAACATATTATATCTGACAGATTTAGCACAAAAACTGCTATCTCTGCGCATATTTAGCTATCTCTGTGCGCATTTAGCTATCTCTGTGCGCATTTAGCTATCTCTGCGCGCATTTAGCTATCTCTGTGCGCATTTAGCTATCTCTGCATGCATTTAGCTATCCCTGTGCAGAGATAGCCATCTCTGCGCGCATATAGCTATCTCTGCATGCAAGAGGCAGTAATTCTGTGCAAGTCTGTCATGTGATGTGACAAATAACTGAAAAAATAATGTATCAATATCAACTATTCAGAGATAAATCATGCTAGGATTTACTTAGCTGAAGTTTCAGCAAAACCATAAAACAACTTACAAAGTGACAAGATGCCTCACAACATGGTTAAGCATTAAAACAGTAACTAGACCATTCCCTACCAAACCATAAATGATTGCTTTTTGACGTAGTTAATTCAATGTTTATGAATTAATTTATTTATTTGCCAGCAGACATGGAGTCCATAGTAGATTTTACAACTTCATTTTGATATACCGTATTTATGTATTTGGTTCATACATCTGGTCTTTAGAACACAGGTTAGTACAAGAACAGAAAAACATGAATCCTGGATCATAGCACATCACAAGGTAGGTGTTAGTCAGTATGCACAAGCAATAGTAAAGAAGAAACTAACTGAAACAACACACCAGAAGCTAGCGTATTCAGTCATTGCCATGCACATGCATTACATATTTCACAAAGAAATCATTTGTCACAACTCAACAACACTTTTGGAGAAACTTTCTAGGCAGAAAAACTTCATACATACTGACAATAAAGTGCTTCCTAGACAAATGGAAGTGATGGGAAGTTCACAGTTAACATTAAGGTTGCGGTGGCTGGCCATAGTCAGTCAGTCAGTCAGGACTTAGATTAAATTGTGACTGTGGGACAATGTTTGGATCAGTCTCTAAGAGGGGCCACAGATCTTTGTCCCAGCAGACATTAGATCTTTTAAGGAGTCCAGTTAGGCACATAATGTACTGGGATCTTCACCTGTTTCAATTCAAGATACAGATTTTACAAATTCAGAATGATGCAAATAAGGTTGAGAGATGTGCATTTGGGCAAATCATCAGTCAATGAATCAAAGACCATCCTGGTCGCTTGGACTTCATTTTTTCAGTGATAAGGCAAATTTCCACTGCAGCGGTCCCATGAACAAACAGAATATGCACTTTTGGGCTCAGGCTCAGCCTACTGAGCATCAATATTGCTGACTTAGTGTGGAGAAAGTGAGTGTTTGGTGCACTTTGGGTCATAATGTCATCAGACCATACTACTGGTTGAAGGATGCTGATTGATGTCTGATAACTGTGAACACAGAGCAATGCATGGAACTAATGAGAAACTTCAACCTGGCACTGAGGCAGAAGTGGAGTGGACATGGATACTGTGATTTATGTTTATGTGCAGGATGAATAAGAGCAACACCACATTGCTCCAATGCGTAACGCAAATACCTCCATTGTTACTTCCCTGGAGACAGGCTTATCTCCCATCGTATGGACCACCCTTGCACATTCTCCAGACCTACTACTTTGGGTTATTTTCTGTGGGATACCTAAAAGACAGGGCATACGCTAACAATCCCCACACTACTGATTCACTCAACAAAAACATTCAAACAGAGGTAAGGAGAATGCTCCTTGAAATGTTAGACAGGGTCATTACAATCTTGAATGAGTGAATAACCAGTCATTCAGCAACAAATATCTTGAATCAAGCACATTATTAACTATTGAGCTGTGCTCACAAAGTGGTGGTGTATGAGGAACAAACATAGGCTACACAAAATTTACATGTCTAGAAGAAGACCTATCAAAACAATTGTGAAGTATTCCTTTCAATACAAAATGCTACTTTATCAAAAACGCAAACATCTTTTTAGACCACCCTGTATTGTTACCTTAGTTAAGCACTGGGCAAACACACCTCTGAGATTTTTTCTGTTCAATGAAATGATTTCACTTGCCTATGAATGTCATAGTCATCCTTCAGTGAGGTATGAAGTAATACAGTACAACATAACATTTGACTTGTTCAGATAGTAAGGTGCAGAAAATCTTTAATCAAAGTTAAGCAACAGCTTCAAAATGTGGACAACTGGCTGAAACATAACAAACTGTTTCTGAAGTATGGCAAAATTAAACAAATTGTTTATAAAGAAATCGTTTTTTAGCTACATAGAATACATGGCATTAAAATTAATATTTCAAAAAAGCATTAAATACCTTCAAGTAATATTTCATGAGAAGTTAACATGGCAACTCCTAATATTCTTTATAACTTGCCAAAGCTTCAGGAGCCATTAGTTAAGCAGTTTAAGGGGAGGATGGCAGGTGCCTTTGAATGTCTCTCCCTGTTATGGCATTTCTGAAATGCTTATAATAAACCTGTCAGTACAAGAGCTACTACTTGTGTTGGATGTGTTTGGTGTGGGCTCAGTAAGAAAATGCCCTTTTCAAAGTGCAACAACATCCCTGCTGCTGAAGATGGCAAAAGACCCTGAGCATACTCCAGCTAAACACTGAGGGGCTCACTGCAAGCAAGATCGCCGTCATCCAACAGTTGGTCTACAGCAGTGGTTCTCAAACTTTTCTTAAAAAATTACGCAACGGTCCCCTAGCAATTTTTTTAATGGCTCACAGTCCCCTTAAAAAATCAACACAAATAAACATGAAACAACACTTTGGTTTTTTATTGTATCAATGTGACAGGTGCACTTGCTTCTGTGCTATCAGTTCGGCTATGTTTGGTTCCATTTTGGCCCGAAAATTATATTTTGCATATAATTTTTTTCTTCAGGAGCACCGTGTTGATTTTTTTGTAAGGTTCTCTGCGGTCCCTACAAAATTGTCTCATGGACCCCAAAAGGACTGCCGACCCCAGTTTGAGAACCACTGGTCTACGAGAACAAGGCATTCATCATTATTGTCCTTCAGGGGAAACCCACTCAGCCACTGCACCGCTGCAGACAAGCTTGAAGCTAGTGATTCCCACCGTCTCACTAACTGGGTCACTGCGGAGCAGGAACCGCGGCCTTGCCACATTTGTCCACGAGCAGTTGTAATAGACACTGATCGAACAATCTCCAGAGCAATCAGGGAGTGAGTGGTTGTGCATGATACTGTAAGTTGCAGGATATAAGATAATTAACGTCTTCGCCTACAAACCTTCCCACTCACACAACAGTCATTCTGACGTTCCCTGCCATACCCCAGTCTGTATGCTGGCAGCTTCAACTGCCAGCACGTCAACAGGGGCTTTCATAGCACAACATCGCCAACCGGTGAGAACTTCCTGGACAGCAGCCAACAACCTTGCGCTGTTGCACAAACCTAAGGGAGTAGCCAGCTTCTCTCACCGATGCAGCATTGGCACTAACGTGGATGTGGCCTTCGCGAGTGACGACCGTAACAACCGACTGCGTGTTGCTTGACAAATATGTTCTGGGAAAGTTCCCGCTGACACAAATAGGCAACATCACCCACAGCAGAAACTAACACCGTAGCGTTGCATTCGCCGAAAGCAACAACAACCTGGCTCTCCTCAACAATGTGAAGTTAATCCAGTAGACAACCGCACCACTTGCATCTCCCCGTTTTTATCATCTAACACTTGCTCTGCACTGCGCTATGACAAACCATTTTTGTGTTATCGTGTTGTTCGAGTACTCTTATGACAAGTACCATGAGTCTGACGCAAAATAAATCTTCATACCCAGACTATATATACGCCGTTCCGGTTAGGAAGCTTACGACCGCGGACAGGCGTGAATGTGCTGTGTCAGTTTTGCACCACCATAACAACAGTAAACAACTGTCCGGCGCTGAGTCATCGCACCCTGGTAACGATGACTAAGCGCGTGTATCCAGCGCGATTGAGATGCACTTTTGATGGGTCAATGGGTCAATGGTTTATTGGTTCATACGACTCAGCCAACAAGCAGAAGCTGATGTTACTTTATGATATCAGATTCGGTTGATATTTTCAGATATTTTTTTATGTTTGATGTTCTTTCAACAAATTTGATGTTGAAAGCGATTTTGTTACTGTAAACATCAGTTTCTTATTTTTCAATATTTATTTTTGCAAGATAGTTGGTGTCACTGGTGTAGTAGGAGGCGGGGGTGCAAGCGCATCCCCAAAACTTTTGATTTAGTAAAAATCCTGGAAAAATCACTTAATCCCGGGAAAAATCAGTGGAAATTTGGACAAAATGTGTGAAAACGTTCACAAAATCACTGTATGTGCTTTGATTGAACAAACACGGCACCCAAATTCAAAGTGCAGACGTTTTTTTTTGGAGGTCAGGTTTTTATTTCGTTCTTTTCTTTTAGGCAAGTTAGGGAAAATTTGGGCAAAAATGGTGCTTCAAGTGTGCTTATATTTAAAAAAATGTGCCCAGCATGAGAAGAAATGCAGTCATTTTTTTGGAGGTCATTTTCTTTGGAGTTTTTTTTTGGGCACGTTTGGGAAAATTTGGGCAAAAATCCTTCGCACCACCAAAAATTTGCCTGCTCCTACACCTATGGTTGGTTTCAAGTTTACCTACCACCATAAATTCAAACCGTCATTTTAATTTGATTCTGCTTGTAGGATAGGCTAGCTGGTGTTTTCTGTGCAAAATAGGAAGTCGTTATGTATTGAAACAATGGTTGCATGTGTTCATAAAACTGAACAGAGACGTACTATAGAACAGAGGTTCAGATGGTATGGCCATAGCCTATTTTTAAAATTTTGAGGGCAGTGCATTAAACTAACTAGCTTGGTGAGGTCAACAAAGCCAATGTGAAGAGAATCATGTTGCTTTTGAATGGGTAGATATGATGATTTATGTTGCCAGACATTGTGACAATGTCAGAAGTTTAAATTGTCAAGCTGATTTGTATACAGTAATTTTTGTGAGGAAGCATGAATAATTCAGGAATAATTCATTGATGACAAGAGTTATTTTTTTAAAAAACAGTTTGAAAAAGGAACTTGCAGTTGAATTTGCTTACAATTAAACACTTTGGCCAGTTAACAAGATTATATGCAACACATCAACAGAATTTAAGCTAAAATTTCAGAAGTAACAATCCAAACTAAACTTAGAAAGTGTAAATAGAAGATATGATTTATGGGAAGAAATGCACCTATAAATGGAATCTGAACAAAAATAATTGTGTAAAAAGTGATGTTGTACATTTCATTCAGGTTAAACTTTCAGTTTGGCATCTATTGACAGTGCACTATAAGACCAAAGTAAAGGCTGTGCAGATTACATTCTTGTTGGCCCATGTTATTGACAGCAAGATCTGCTGTGCATATAATATAAGTAAGAGCAGATTATACTGTAGTGAGATAATGCGTGTTGTTTGGTATGTGTACAACTTGAAGCTATGTTCTGAGATTTTGCTCATTCTTTGCCAGTGTACATCTGTATGTTCTAATTTAGTTTCTGTTAAAATAAAATAAAGTCATGTGTTTTTCATACTTGCAGCGGGTATAAAGGAAGTTTTGATAGCAGTGTTGTGTCATCTTTTGATATTGATCCCTGAAATTTGATGTTGTGGCCTGAAAAATTTGATGTTGAAATGAGTGAGGCCAGTGGCATCATTGGATGCTAGAAGCATCACAATGCACATTCCTCTAATGAACGTAGATGTCACAGTAATGTTCAATTGAATTTTCACAACTCGATGATTTTTCCAGTCTTTTAGAAATGCTTTATCATCTGTAAATTAAAAACTTTTAGTTGTTTTTGGTAAAATTGAAGACTTGCATATTGTGCAATCATGACTATGACCTATGTGATGTCTAAAGTGCACAATGGATTGCATGTGATATTCTGGTAGTTGTGAGGTTGTGGCTGATACTATCTGCATTTTTCGATTGTGACTAGTATTAGCCACAACCTGATAGTATCTGCGTTTTTCGATTGTGACTAGTATTAGCCACAACCTCGCCTACAACCACCGGGGAGCTGGGTAATTACCCCTCGAAAATTTTGAAAACATTTCAGCAAGGTGTTATATAGGTCTGTTGACTGAAGCATACTCAGAATCTGTTGATCTGAAGCTTGCTAATGGACTTCTGCATCAAATGCGTCACCAAGTTTTGGATTTTGTGGTACCACATTCAGAAAAGAACTTGAAAGTCATCGCTACTGAGAATCTAGGACCAGCCCTGCTGTCCCCCACTTCAATGAGCACCTTAGGAAAACATTTTTTAGCAGATTTTATATGATTTTGCTATGACTTCTTAAAATTTAAATTAGTATGTCACAAAATGTAGCATCTTCGTTTGCTGATATATATGAGCTGTTTTTTTTTGACTGAGACATTTCGATAACTTGTACCATAATATTATTAAAACTCACTGTAACACTATTCATTAGTCTATATTTCTGACTGAATTGACTTAATTTTTTATGGTCATTTAAAAAAAAATTTGGTCTATGACTGATTCTGCCAACACATAAGTGACTTAAACTTCTTGAGTGAGAATGAATGCTTGTAAGACATCATCACAAACTTGTCATTACCATGACAAAGCTTTACAAAATTATTAAGAATTAGAAACCTGTTCAAATTGTAAGGTGTTGTGAATGCAAGCATTAAAAATGTGGAATTTGATGATGATGACTTTTAACAATGTTAGGCATCTTGCAGCTGTTTGAATCAAGGCCTCATAAATGTCCCAAAGCTGTCATGAAATAAGTGACTGATTGATGCATTGTTATCAACAAGTATAATTGGCAACCAACATACAATAAAAGTGCTGAGAGAGAAATAATCACATGCATTCTCATGTCATCTGATGCATTTCAACTATTATGAACGATTCCCATGGATCACTTAATCAACAGCACCAAAACAATCCAGTTGAAATTTGAAAAAACCAAGGCCGGGCCCTTCCATTTCATGTGGTTTATTATCTTTATCAGCACATATAGTTAATATAGTTATATATCATCCTGCTAAGAGACAAGATTTTTTTCCAAAACAGTTACTTTAGGTGTTAACTTACTTTACTAGATGAAAGAATCTTTGCAAGAGAGGGGCAGCTTAATTTTTTCCACCAAATACAACATAAAAAATATGATATTTTACCACTGTTGAACACTGATCAAGCAGCTTTAATGAAACAACATTTGATGATTTACAGTTGTTCAATATACAATTTTCAACTCATGCTCTTTGGTTTATTTTGACCTACAGAGTAGCAATTATTTATGTGATTCTCAAGTTTCCAACTGATACATATGTGGGTATTTGGATATGGGTCTCTTATGTGGAAAACTGACTTCCCATATGATCAGAAACTAATTGGATACATCAAAGGTTTCAAACGACGTTTCTTGATGGATAGTGTTGTTCACAGAGGCTCTCCTGGCAAGGTTTGTAAATTACAGTTGTCAGATTCCATTATTTTAACACAGCATCTGTAGGAAAGGTGTGTAAATTATGGATTTTTGCTAAAAACTAGGTTCCATAGCAAGCTTTGTTTCAATTCAAGAAAAGCAAGTTTGATTGCTTTTTTTAGTCAATAGAATTAACTTGCCACAGTCTGCAATTTTTGCGTACTCCTTGGGTTGGAAAGCTTGGGGTGATGATGCAGTTGCGGGCTATTGGGATGCCAGCCCTGGACATCCAAGGCAGGGGGCATCCAAAGAGTGAAATTACGAAAATTTAAAAGCTGAACTAGAAGATTTTTTTATTGTAAGTCTACTAATACATGCCGAATGAATTTAATTTTTCGAAACTTATTTTGTTGTCAAACACTAATTTTTACGTATTCAAATGCCAGTAATCCTCAGCTTCTGTATTACCAGGAACTTTTGCTTTAAGTGTGGGCACACACCCAATGAAATTCATAGTGACATGACTTGTTCCAGATCGTGGGATCAAGAGAAAATCACAAAAAAGGTTGAAAGATAATCAGGGTCAAGAAAAACCTGATTTTTAAAAACAACCCTCATGTTCTTTTAATCTGTTTTTTTTTTATTGAAATGATACAAGTTTTTATTCTTTTTGTGAAGAAAACACAAAAACCCCATTCTGAATTGTTTTTATTTCATCATGCAATATCACCATTTGCAGAATTACATAATAATAACCTGTTATAGCTATTATGGCATTCTAATGTGAGGATAAAGAAATGTACCCCATCTTTTTTTCGCAAAGTATTGTTGGTCAATTCACTCCAAAGTGGCAAGGCTTGGCAAGAGAATGCGCACAGAAAACAGAGAAAACAACTCCCACACAAACTCTGCAGTTTCACGTCAAGTTCATATGCATGCCCTGATAGTTCAGCATCTGCATAGTGTATATTTTCAATATATGGTTTGGTATGGTCCAACATCAGAAACAGCTTGGATGCAGGGAAGGCAGAAAAATTGATTAAAATATACCAATTTTACAGAGCTGAAGAAGATAACCAGTAGAATTTTACGCAAACTGGTCGAACTATTCTTCTCTTTTCTTCAAGTCCTTCAAATTTCGTTGCTGTTTGTTTTGTTTCAATAAAAAAAATTCACAGTCAACTGTACAAACGTGCTGCTTATTTTATTTTTTACTTCACAGTAGATTTTTCAAAGGAAAAGTAGAGTGGGATTTTTAATGGGTTTTAATGTTTCTTTTAAGTGGGCTTTTAAAAAAACGAGTGATATTCTTTGGTTGGATCCAATTAAATCAACACTGAAGGTAATCATGGACGTTTAATTCATTTCTGAGCCAAATTTCAACACTGTCCAATTTCAATTTGCTTGATTTAGCTGATTTCATGATGCATCGCTAGTTTCCCGTTTCGTTTTTTGTCCTAATATAGTCGCACACCTGTGCTTGCAAAATGTGCTTCGTTTCGAGCTTCGTCAAATGTATGGTGGTCATTTGGCAGCTCATGCGGATTGACCATAATGGCTCACACAAGCCCGTATCTGTTCTTTCTCCTTAGTAAGTGTACATATAACAGCCACATAATAAAAAACGAAAATTTTCTTGCGAAAGACTTTATGCGCATTCTCAATTCTTGAGTAGTTTACAAGTTTCAAACTGTCAACCCTGGGTGTCCGCCATCCCAGAAGGATGCCTTCTGATCGACTGCTATTCGACGAGACATTCGTGCAACCTTGTATCTTTGCGGTTGTGAACTGCGCTGACGTAGCACTGAGTGTGTTCTACTCCCCTTTTTTAACCAGTGCCAGATTAACAGTAGTAGCAATTGCTACGGGCCCCGCGGTCTTCTGTAATAAATCTTATTTATTCCATTATGTATAAGATTTTTTTCAGTCTAAGAAGTCAGTATTTGCAGGGCCGTCGCCAGCGGGGGCCCAGTGGTTCCCGTCCCCCCCCCATTTCAAATTTGTGGCTCTCCATTTCATGTTTGGTTACCCGGTTGCTGCATACATCCAATATTGTATTTAAAAATGTAGCCCCCATTGTGGTTTTGGCTGACCCTGCTCCGAAATCCTGGCGACGGGCCTGAGTATTTGCCATAAGTAGTATGTCCAGAAATTCTTGTTTGATTTTTTTGTACAGTTACGTCACAAAAGGCAAAGATTGCGGTCAGCAGTGTTGCCATTTTAGCTGATTTGCTGCTAATTCTAGCAGTATTTTCTCACTGTTGGCTGTAAAATTTTCAATCTTCCTAGCAGGATTTGACCAACCGTTTGGTAGGTTTAGTAGGTAACAAATTCCTGACCAAAAACCTGTTCCAACACGTTTTCAAGATGAGAACTTTACACCTTCATCAAAAAATATACTTGTCTTCTTCATTGCGTTTTTAATTGGGTAACGCCAGGCCAAAGCACAAGCAGCTGCCAGCAATTATTTAGAATTTTTATTATGATGCAAAAATCTGCTTCAAGCAGATGATTGTATCATCATAACAAGTAATTAGATGACTTGGTGAAGCCTAAATGATTTGCTGGTGTATTTAGTGAGCCGTTAGGTTAAAAGACAGCATTGGCAGAATATGCTTTCATCCCATGGCACGATATTTTCAAGTGATTCAATTACACTAGTAAGTAGTAAAATCTGGTAGAAAAACTTCCTGGTAAACCACAGCTGCCAAAAGTTTCGACATATGTAGTTGCAAGATTAAAAATTCAAAGTTGGCTCAGAGCCTACTGCTTCTATGCTGCTGATTCAACAAAAGCCTTTTGTGAAGTTTGCAATAATGCAATCATAGCGAAATATTGTGGGCTTAAAAGGCATAACTGGTAGGAAAAGCACTCAGATGAGACTAAAGAACTTTTTGCATGCTCTTTAAGGTGGCACAAATTTTAAGTTACAAAGACCAGATTTAGAAAGTTGTAGGGCTGAAGCTATACTAAAGATTGTTTATCGCTGAGCATTGTTCTATTGCATATAAACATGCAACCATTTGAAAGAGATCGTCAAGAATTGTGTGTCGTACAAATAACGAGGTAAGCTGCAGTTGCGGTGCTGAAAAAGTCAAAATGTTGACTAATGGTAAATTGTGGGCCGAAAAGTGTGTTGGCCAAGACCGGCATTTTCAGCCGATGCTTATTGAGAGCGAGTGCAAGATGAAAAATTAGTATAAGGTATAACTTTATAGGTGTAAGCGCCTGTCGAGCAGCGCTTACATTGAGTGCGAAGAAGAAGCGCACTGCGAGCTCAACGGTCAAAGGCATGACATCCCTGATAGTGGAAACACTATCGGAAGCTTCCTTTGGCCTAACAGGTTGAGGAGAAGTAAAACAAAAATGGTGGAGGGCTGGTGTTCGAAGCCATGACGTGCAGGAGCATACGATCTTCGATACGCTGGCTTCGTCTCATTGAGCACAAATAACTTCCGTGGGAAAGGGAGTTATGTAAGCGCCTGTCGAGCAGCACTTACACTGAGTGCGTAAGGAGAAGCACACTACGAGCTCAACAGTCAAAGGCATAACATCCCTGATAGTGGAAACATTATTGGAAGCTTCCTTTGGCCTAACAGGTTGAGGCGAAGTAAAACAAAATATGTTTCGTTTAATCATGTTAAAAATGACATATTTTTTAACAGAATTTCACTGCTTTTAGCAGATCTTAGCTGAAAATTTGTGACAAGACCTTTAGCAGAATCTAGCATTTTTTGGAACATCATTTAGCAGATTTAGGTCACAACCATCTGGCAGTCAGCACGATATACTCAGACTGTCATGGCACGATGCGAACTGGATATAGCATGCAGAGAGTAAAGCTAGAAACACGGATGCCTTGCCCACACACTTTATGATTTAGCAGGTGTTGAGATGTTTTTTACAGTTGAAGGGCCCCGCGCTCTTGAAATGCTACAGGCCCCGTGCTACCTTAATCCAGCACTGGTTTTAACGCGTTGCCGAATATTTTTGCAGTCATGAACTGCTATGTCTTAATTTCTAAAAATTTCTCCCACAAAGATCATGAAGAACTTGTTTTGGTGTGACCTCCCAAAAAGGTTTCCATGTGTTTTTCTGCAAACCTTGGGCACCACATTTTGAAGTCAAGCAACGTTGGGCGTTATTAATTCAAGGCTGTTATTATTTTGAGGTCAACATTGTTGATGAACAGAAACAAATATAATTGGTAACGACTTTTTGTTTTTATAAGTTTCCATTGCCCTCAACTGTTTTACTACTCTTGTCCTACCGCTGCTATGGCGTCCCAAAATATGTATGTCGTGTCAACAAACTTCGCCAAAACGTTGGTTGCAAACCTGGATATGACGTTATATTGTGACGTCACAAACAGCGTATGCCGAATAACAATGACCATCATAAGCCACTGCTCAGTACTAGAATTTGATCCAATCAAGCAGTCGCCCCGGGCATCACCAGACCTCTGCACGCCACTGGGATGATGCTATCATGTTGGTTTATTTCCTTATTGTTAGATTTAGATCAGGGTGGTGAGCCTATTTACTATCATGGACCGCATAAATTGTGGATTATCGCTGGCGGGCCACATATAACAATTAATTTTATCCTAAAATTCTGCCTTTATCTATATTACTACGAGTGATAGAGGCTTCTTATGACAAACTAGCTCAAGGAATAGAGGCTTCTGTCTGACTGTCTAAATAACTGCTTATCATGGAACTTGTGTTTTACACAATCATGTCCTCTAAATTGGGTAATGAAAATTCTGATGCGCGCCATGTCAAATGTTCACGCAGGCTGCATTTGACCTGCGGGCCACAGGTTCCTCACCCCTGATTTAGATGATACACGTTAGTCTAATTTTTGTTTTGTGTGATGTAGCTTCCTTTTCTTCAAATGGCATTTTGTACATATTTTAGCAATACTATTTAACAATTTTATGTTGCATCTGGTACAACTTTGCAAAGCATACCAGGTTTACTCTGTTCTCCAGCTCTGAAACTTACTGAAAAAGCTGCTTTGACACAGCGAAAAGGAACCATAAATTAGTCTTCATGGGTGGGAGAAGGTGATGCTGGAAATGTCAGAGATACTTACAGTGCTGATGAAATTTGGAATGTTTGTAATTTTTCTTTGCATAGATTTAAGTTCTATATGTTTATTACCGTAATTGTAGCACGTATTGCACATCAACCATATCTCTGCGTTTTAGGGCAAATGCGTGTGACATTTCTATCAAAGCTCTGTTGATTTCACCGGTGAAAACCTTATTACAATCAAATTTCGTTTAGCATTACTTATCTGCGCACATCAATACTAATTAGTGAATAATCTTCGTCGAATTTAAATCACCTCCACTGCCTCAACAACTAACTGTGGCTAAGAGAGATGATATGTAGTTGGATCTATTACTGTTGCTGTTTTTGAAAATCTGGTTGTTTTCTCTAGGTAAAAACCCGTCATGATGAACAATTTTGACTTGGCGAACTAATGACAGATTTTCAAGACTCAGAAAAAATAGTCTTTTATTTTCGTCGACTTTTGCCTTGAGTTTTGGTGTTGGGTTAATGGATGAGTGTCATTTCAGAATCATATTGAATTGGTCAGTAAATTGTTTTTGGAAGCTGATGCCCAGCACTAGAAGTGAAACCTTTATTTGTGGTTATTTTTTTAGCCTGGAAGAGTGGTAACTGTGATTCCAGATGAAGCTGGAGTTGTTTGGGGTGTTGCATACAGAATTCTACAGAATCATGCGAAGAATGTTAAAAACCAATTGGATGTTCGAGAAAGGTCTTATTGTATGATAACAACAAAGTTCTATCCACGCAGTAAGGACGTTTCTCCATTTTTTTCGATGCTCTATGTCGCAAGTTCAGATGTGAACCCCAACTACGGGCCTGATGACGATGAAGAAATCGCAAAGATAATAAAAGCATCTGTTGGAATGAGTGGTAGAAACAGTGACTACCTTTTCAGTTTAGCTAAGTTTGTGCGGGAAAACATTCCAGAAGACAACGATGCTCATCTTTTCACACTTGAAAAGCTGGTGAAGCAATCACGATAGGTGTCGTAGACTGAGAAACCAGTTTTCGTGCATTCATCGCATTAATCAAAGCTTGCAAGTAATGCTCAAACAGATATCGTTATTTAATTGCCTAAAAATATAACACGCGTACATCCTGCAATTACCATATGTGCAATCATAGACCATATACCATATGTGCAATCATGAGAACTTCTTGTGAAGTGAAACATCCCTGTTACGACCTGTGGGAATTCGTCTTTATCGTTCTGACTTATTAGTGAGCTCTAAGTCCAAAGCAATATTTGCTGCGGCGAGTTTTCGGAATTCATCTGCTCAGTTTTTTAGCCTGCGTGGTGTTCTAACTTTAGTAAGTTGTCCGATAGTCCTGTCAACATATAGTTCTACTTCATTGCTTGAAACAGTTTTGCGTGAGTGTCTAACTTTCTTGTTTTTTCACCGCTCATGTTGTTCCGGCCGTTGATAAATCTTAGATTATTCTTAGATACCAGACTTATTTGTAGAAAGTACTCGAAAAAGTGAAACGTTAAGCACAGTAGTTTGAAAAGAAAAAGCATTTCTGATAACCGAAGTGAAGAAAACATTTCAGACAAAAGATTGAGGTTCAACCAGCACAGATAAATTGGGTAGAAAGGGTCAAGCGTTTTGTGAAAGTCCATTTGCATTGCATCGTCAGCAACCTGAAACGGATAAGCAAAATTTCGATATTGCCCCACCCTGAAAAAATTTCTGCGAACGCCCTTGGAAACAAATAAAAATACTCTAAAATAAACAACGTTTTTCGCTTCGTCCGGATTTACGTTCCGGACTTTACCCAACCTTTAATCCAGTGGTGGGCAATCAGTGGCCTGCGGGCCACATGTGGCCTGCCACAGCGTTTTCTGTGGCCTGCGGAAGCATTCAGGAAAAATCATAAAATCTGAAAGTTCCTGCAACTTATCACAGGAAATGTTAATCCTGCGGCTAACTTGACCGAGACATGCTTCTATTTCTAGTAGAGTAGCGTTTCTCAACCTGGGTCGCAAAGTTTTTTTAGGGTACGCACACATTTCAATGTAACGATATGCAGTGGTGTGTTTAAGGGGAGGCGAGCGAGGCACTTGCCTCGGGCCCCCCCTTTTTGGGGGCCCCCCTTGAGGTATTACGCGCATAAATTTTCCTTATTTTTGGTGAAAGACGTATTATTCACTCACTTAATGTGCTACAAAGCAAATCATAAGCAAG
>Ga0210059_1006151_pt1 | contig 19276 bp, 14 predicted proteins | sample Ectturendosymbi2_FD_188042 | JGI IMG/M metagenome (GOLD analysis project Ga0210059, IMG submission 188042) | Ecteinascidia turbinata endosymbiont from Florida, USA - Sample 2 (SPAdes) (version 2) | ecosystem: Host-associated > Tunicates > Ascidians > Unclassified | place: Key West, Florida... | reverse complement strand
TGTAATGTTCTGTATAAGATCTAATTTCATAATATTGCATGTTGTTCGATTATCCGAACAATTCACTTATCCGAACCACCCCTGGTTTTAATTAGTTCGGATAATCGGAGTTCTACTGTAGTATGAGGAAGGCAACGGGAAACCACCTCAGTATCATTCCCACGTCACCATGACATGTACAACAAAAAAATGTGTTACCGACGTAAACGGTTCCAACTTAACAAGTGGCGCCCACGTCCGGCAGGGGAGCAATAAGGGACTCTCAGGTCGTCAATATGCGAAATCCCTATGGTGGAGTGTTAAAGATTGGAACTTGGAACGTGCGAAATATGCCTCAACCTGAAAAGATAGAAAACATCAAAATGGAGATGGAACGATATATGATCAGTATTTTTGCACTCACTGAGACCAGAGGGAAAGAGAACGGTGACATTACAACTGATGGATATAGATTGATTTATTCCGGAGGGAGCCAATGTCAGAGAGGAGTAGGAATAATATTGAACAAACAAGCAGCAGAGAATGCAAAGAATGCGGAGGTTGACACTCTAAGTGACAGATTGTTGATTGTACGTTTAGCAGCTGTGCCAGTGGATTTGAACATCATTGTGGTATATATGCCAACCTCAGCTTATGAGGATCAAGACAGAAGCAAAAAATAATCGATTTTATTTGGAAATATGAATCCAATAGCTGGAGAGGGAAGAGAGGATCTGTGGTAGAACCGCGTGGATTTGGTAAAAGGAATGAAAGAGGAAAAATGTTAATCGATTTCTGCTCTAGGAATAAGCTTTGTATCATGAACACAGGGTTCAAGAATCCTGAAAGAAGAAAATATACCTGGAGAGCACCAGGAGATTGAAATAGATACCAATTGGGTTACACTATTGTTTCAGAACGATACATGAACAGTGTGAAAGACGCTCATGCTTATCCAGGTGCGGACATTGATTCTGATCATAACATGGTAATGATGAAAATTTGACTGCGCATGAAACGACCATGGCAAGGGAAAAAAAAGCTCATGTGGAAGAGAGAGTTACTGAAAGATAAAGAAGTGGAATCTAATTTTAATGATGCAATCTTGAAAGTGATGAAAAGTGAGAATAGTGATGTTAATGACATAGAAACGAGGTGGCAAAAACTAAAAGAAAGTATACTATATGGAGCAAAAAGGTCATTGCTGTGAAAGAGAAGCCTGAAAAGAAACCCTGGATAACAGAACAGTTGATAGACAAAACGGAGGAGAGAGAAACATGGACAAATGTGAATGGGGAGGAAGGACGGAGAAACTATAGACAGTTAAACAATGGATTAAGAAGAATGTCTGATAGAGTAAAAGAGCAATAGCTAATTGATTGATGTATAGAAATCGAGAAATTGGAAGAAAATGGCCAAGTAGGTGTTATGTACAGCAAAAGCTTCGAATTTAAGGCCGCGTGGAATAACAGCAGTTATGGATGATGGTGGAAATCTACTGACAAGTATGGAGTATATAATGAGAAGATGGAAGACGTACATCGGAGATTTGTACAACAAACAGGATAAACTAACAGAGCTTGGATTAGAGAGTGAAAAACAAGTTTTGGAAGATGATATAGGCCCGGAGGTGTTAAATATCGAAGTGGAAGAAGCAATACGAACACTGAGTAGACGGAAAGCAGAAGGAATGGACGGAATCCCTGCGGAATTCCTCATATCTTTGCGTGGCGAGGTGAAGGAGAAATTTGTGGAATTATGTCAATTGATATACAGAGACGGAGTATGGCCAAAGGACTTTTTACAAAGCGTAATGATTCCTATGAAAAGAACAAGAATGAAGCTCGATGCGAAAATTTATAACTATTAGCTTGGTATCACATGCATCAAAGGTGATGTTGAGGATCTTGGCTAAACGTATAGAAAGAAAATCAGAAGAATTTCTGGGAAAAGGTCAATTTGGATTTCGTAGCGGAAGAGGCACAAGAGATTCATTTGGAGTTATGAGGTGTCTGCCTCAGAGAAGCATTGAATTCAACCAAGATCTCTACGTGTGCTTTATAAACCATGAGAAGGCATTTGATCGCGTCAACGGAGAAAATTGATGGAGATATTGTACAACATTGGTGTAGATTAGCGGGACAGAAGACTTAGAGAAAGATTGTATATCAGTCAAACAGCTGCAGTAAGATTGAACTATGAACTGACTGAACCTAGTGAAGTTGGAAGGGGAGTCCGGCAAGGTTTCTGATTTCAACAACACTGTTCAATGTTTATGCGGAAGCCATGATGAAGGAAGCACTGAATGATTCAAAAGAAGGAATGTGTGTTGGAGGCAAATTAGTGCAATCTGTCCGGTATGCGGATGATCAAGCGATGACTGCTAACACGGAAAAAGATTCACAAAAATTTTGGATGAAACAAAGGGAGTAGTAAAGAAATATGTCATAAAAATATACATCAAAAAGACAAAAGTCATGAAGATTGGAAGAGAACCCAATACTATCAAGATAAGAGTGGACGAAGAAATACTGCAACAGGTGGAAGAATCGACATATCTGAGAAGCATTCTTTCATCATCTCGATGCTCCACAAAGGATAATAGTGTTAGGATAGGAATGGCAAAGAGTGGTTTTAGTAAATTAAAAAAGCTACTCATAGGAGGATTAAAACTGGAGGTAAAGAAAAGATTGGTTAAGACCTTTGTTTGGAGTGTGGCCATGTATGGATCAGAAACTTGGACCATAAAAGTGCTGATGCTACAAGGCTGGCGGCATTTCAAATGTGGGTATGGAGAAGACTGGTGAAGATGAAATGGGTGGATAAGAAAACCAATGCGGAGATCCTTAATCTCATGTCATGAGAGACCTGCCATAAGGAGGATTACCTTTGATGACGAGGTCCCTTCATGTGTTTAGTTCGCAATCGTTGACAAACAACAAATGTATGTCATTTACGATTGCACAAAGTAGCCCTAGACAGCAGCTTGGTCGAGGTAGCTTGAGGCTGATTGACCTCATTACTGCGTATCAACAAACGTTTATTGAAAACGGTTAATTTGGTTGTTTCATGTAACAACTGCAAGCACGTGGTCTGTTGGGGAAATGTGAAAACAGGCAAATCGGCTCGTGCTGATCTTGACGACCACAGCAAGTTTTCTTAGTTGTAGTTGGGCCGCTGTTTGAGTTTAACTTTTCGTTGTATGTGCTGTTGCGTAGATTGCCAATGCACTGTTTCCTATACTTGCAAGTAAATTTTGTATCTTTGCGAAACACTAATCACATGTAATTGCTGACGATTTGTTGTTGCAGCAAATTATTACACTAGCTGCAATCTCGCCCGGTGCAGAATACGAATGTTCTGTATCAGTCAACCTCCCACGCCGGCCACTTTTTGACCAAGATTTGCAACGCAACAACTTGCCATCCGATTGAGCTAGAGAGCTGTTCAAACCCTCTACGGATTCAGCAAGTTGTCTGGTTCAGACTGAAAAAAATTTTTTTTGTTTCAGATTTGTGTTTTTTTTGGGGTCACAATGGGGGCATGTTTTCGCCTTTTTGGCCAAGTATATTTCCGCTTTTTTGACCAAAGCCTCGAAAGACTCAGATGATAACCTAGATTCCAAAAGAACCTTGATCCAAAATATGGCTCATTGGTTTGGCGCCCAGGGCCAGGTAAAGTTGACCAAAAAAACGCAAAACACCCCCAATTGTGACGTCACCCACCGAAAACACCAAACCTAAAACGAAACATTTTTTTCAATCTCAACTGGAAGGCTTGCCGAATCCATAGGTGGTTTGAACAGCTCTCTGGCTCAATCGCCTGGCGAGTTATAGTGTTGCAAATTTTGCAAAGCTTGGTCAAAAAAGTGACGGCTGATGGACTTAGAGGGTAAGCAACAACAATTTAATGAAGTCTAAGCAGTAGAAAAATATCGATTTTGAGAATTTTACTTAAGTTAAAATCACATTATAGCGGGAAGCTCTGCGCTGCAATTATTCCTTGTGCTTTGTTTTTTTCTCCGGGCTACTGTGCCTCTTCAACCTATGAAATGAACTAAGTTTACTGACCCGTGGACTGTAGGAGATATCATTTACTGCAACTTTGCAATCATGTATTGTAGCGCGTTATTTCACAGACAAGTTCAATTTCATTCATTGAGCCATTTTTCAATCCATTGTGTTACACATCCACACCAACATGTGCAAACGACAACATTAAACTGATAATATCTTTAAACTTCTTCCAGTTTTCAACTACCAAATATGCTCACCTGCTGTTGGTGTGCATTTTAGAGATAAAAATTTGCTACTTTTGTCAGCCACGATGTTGCCAAGAAGTGCATTTCATTTTTTCCGTCTTCTTTGACTGCGTTGACAACCTAATTAAGCATCGCGAAATGAAATTATCCAAGCACTAACATGATAAACCAAGGATAAATAAGTGCCAGCGAAAGGAGCACGCAAAATGTTAGAACCGCAAATATAACGGTGACATGAGGCAAACTGTGACAATGCCGCCAAGCAAATGCAGAATTTGAAATTTTTAACGTCGCGCTGTACAATACCGTTGGTTCAATGAAATGGCATTTGAACTCATAGCTCTTTCAGCTTAAATATTGCTAGTAGACTGACGAAGTTTCTTATGTTCTCGTATTTGAAATGCTTATTGGAAATACTTCTAACAAAGTCATTTATAATTTTGTGTGCATTTTAGACTTGCATTGAATTTGAAATTACAGTTTTGCGATCGGAAAGATTTCACACTGCGGCAGCAAGCAATAATAGATATCTACCAACGGCGACTCTGTGGCGGCCACTGTTTTTTCCCGGAGCGTGGTTTTCGAGAGTGCAGCCCAAATTATTTGATCAAACGCACCTCGTGCGCGATGGCGCGATACGCCTTTCAAAAACACGCGCAAGAAGGTGAAAGCCACTATTATTGTTTGCAAGTTGCACTATTAGTTGGAGACGTCTTGAGCTTTCGTTTAATATGTTCACTTCTTCTGTTTGAAATGTCTTTGATTTTGTCCAAGTCAGCCAAAATAAAGAAGCTCACTCACGCATAACTCAGTCTCATTGTGCCAAGAGATCCTAACTACTATATTGCAGAGGTTACCAATCTCGTCAAACGCCGTTATGGCTTGTCCGCGCCATTTATTCCTAGCGGGCATCTCGTTCGTGGTGCATCAGGCATTCAATGCCGGGCCGACCGAGAGGTTCCAACACCACCGTTTTCATGATTAGCCAAGATATTACAAAATATTTTTTCCCAGAGGAATCGAGATCGTTTGAGTAAAAGCTGCAACAGCAAATATTTAAATTTGAGTTCTTGCTGTGCCTTTGAAAGATGCAATGTACCATAACCTGAAACAGCTTCACATCGTGCATTTATCCTGTAGTACAAATGGCTATCACATACATTAGGGGTGGGGAACCTATTTGCTATTACGGCCCGCATAAATTGTGGATTATTGCTAACGGGCCGCAAATAACAACTTAGTATCCTAAAATTCTACGTTTGTTTTACTATGAGGAATGGAGGCTTTTTATTACATCCTGCCTTAAGTACCTGTTTAGCATGGAGAATCGTGTTGACGTGATTTTGTACTCTAAATTGGGTAACGAAAATAATAATGCGGGCCATATCAAGTGTTCACGCGAGCCGCATTTGGCACGCGGACCGCATTTGGCGCGCAGGCCGCATGGCTTCCCACCCCTGGCATATATTACCAGTACTAGCTTGTGAAAAAATTTTTTTTTATAAAATATGCGTGGCAATTCTTTATAGTCCACAGATCTGCGGTGTTATGACTCGACCGTGCACATTTTTACATACCATTATAAGAATGATTTAAGGCAAACGTTTGACAGGGACTCTGAATATCTGGAAAAAAGTCTTGCTAATTTTCAGTGTATGGCAGTTCACATATGTGGTTTATCACTACACGGCTCTAAAGCAGTTTTAGATGAAGTATACCAAATTTTGCCAAATAACGTTTGAAACGTCATTAACATTTCAGGACATGGACCCTTCTCCCATATGTTTGATGGGAAGCTCATGCCCAGATATAAAAAGGAGTGGAAGGTAAATTACTTCATAGGTGTCAAAGAATCGTATATCGCAGCATGGGATATATATCAGTTAATTATCGTTTACTACCGTAATTTCATTGCATGTATGAGTAAACCAAACGAAAACGTTGATCCTATTCCTAGGGAGAAATTTGGGTTAGTGCTATGGTACATTTTTTCTCGTTTAGCCAGGGAGAATGAAAGATGCCTTGGCAATGAATGCAAAACATTAAACATTGTGAATAAATAAGTTTGCAAGCATTTTATATCAGAACGGGAAGCCTTTTCTGGCAATTGAAAAATTTCCCCATTTAACAGTTAAAATCCAGTACATCTTGACGTGAATGACAGATTTTTGAAAAAACGAAACAGTTTCGAAAGTTTTTGCCACTGCTTGCTTCTATTTTAAACAAACATTGGTAAGAAAATATATTTTACATATTTTTTTATGAAACCGTTCCTTCTTGCTGAAGACGTTCTTGGTTTTGCCTGAATTTCTACACCAGTGTTTCTTAACTGGTGGGAAATATCACACCAGTTGGAAATGGTTTCTGTTTTTTAGACAGTGGGAGATTGTTTTAAATTTTACTTCAATTTTTAACGAAGAAAATCTGGTTGTTTAGTCACAAAATTAATTTTTTAAACAAACGCGTATTTACAGTAAACAAACAGCTAAAAGAACCAATGCGTTGTTTTGCAATTATTACGTTTTCAGCTTTGAACAAAATTCAGAAAGTCACAACCAAATAACGACCGTTGCCGTTAAAGGTAGTCACCGATGGCTAAAGATAGGCAGTTAGGTTAACCGTTAGAAGAAATCAATTGCAAAAAGGTGATTTTAGTTAATCACGGTTAGATTTCGGTAAAGATTAGGTTATGTTATATTGCAACAAGCTAGGTTAACAATGAAGTGACATAAATGCCTTAACGCACAATTTTTGTGGTCTTGATATTAAGGCCAAAACTTGCAACAAACTGGAATTGGAGGACGACATATGCTGTGCGCTTTCTACCAATATTCCTCGCATTTTGATGTTAACGAAATGAAAGCAGTCGCAAAAATCACATTAATGGGCACTTCTTTTCTGTTATGCGATGTGATGTAAATGAGTGAAATCTTTAAGTGAAATCCATTTTCTTGTTACGTCTATTTTATGAATCTACGCACCACAGAGGTAAATTATCCACTACAGGCTACATAACGTTCCGTAAAACATAGCCACTAAAAAATCGAGGGGAAAATTTCAAAGGTGGTTATTGGCCTTGGTGGGAAACTAGACCGAAAAACCGCTGTTCTACAAAAAGTGTAGATCTTGTTTTGATTCATGATCCTGAAATAACGAAATTAGTTACATTAACCAAATACAGCACTATGCCATTCAGAACGTAGCCTACAAACAAAACTTTTTCATTATTTCAAAATGCTTCAAAATTATTTGAATATGTTGAAGTTGATCTTGTTAAGGGGAAAGACATTGCAGTGTGTTGGCTATTTGCTGAAATTTTGCATGTGAACAAGCACTTGTCTATGTGCAGTGAAACTATCGGTTAAAATAAACCGGAACAATCATTGCAGCATGAACAAGGTTCGATTGATATGCTAGAAGACATCATGAAAAATGAGGAGTTGAGAAGCTGTTTCGGAGATGAGACAATCAATTTAGCGACGAAACTGATCCTTCCGGACACAACTTGGGTAACCACCATGAGTGTTTCCCTTAAGAAAAGTTTACTAGAGGAAATTTTTGTCTTAGTGAGCATGCATGTTTTAAGCCTGAGTTAGCCGAGTTACCAATGAATTACAAACTTTGCGAATTATAAGAATAAGTGTCAGATAGTTTCTGAAAGTGCTTTGCCATATGCTCAGCAACGCTCTGCTTCTGCCAAGAAACAGTTAATTATTTTTTACTTTTTAGTTTAGAATGTTGCAAGTGCGCGAGAATGACATTTCACTGCACAAATGGTCTGGTGGCACTGCACCTTTGCGCACCTTAGGAGGGACATTGACCAACAGAGTGTGTTTTTTGTTGTATTACATATTTCATATTTCATCAAGTTCACGATATTGCATGCATCTAAAATATGAACAACAAAATATGCAAAGTTAAACTCATTGCGTAAAGTTGTATTTTGATATGTCCTACGTCTTGCTCTTACAAATTTTTGTATCTTAATTCAATTAATTCGGAGTTTTCAAAACTTTTTCGCGGTATTTTAGTATAAATGCCATTAAAATGTTAGTTTGTTGTTTTATTGCATTAGAGATACCAATTGCAATACATTTCTAAAAAATCTATCAGGGGCAATATAACTTTTAACCAGGGCTGGGAAGCAATTAGAAAAATGAAGCTACTCCGGATCCTGACCTTGTCCATTTCGTGAACATGACTTGGGTTCCAGCTCCGGAACTCTTGAGTTTCATAGGCAAACTCCGACTCCGCTGCTCTCCTTTTTCGTCACATGGCTCCGGATCCAGTTCCTCTTCGTTTTCACACAATAAAAATTTCAATTGTCTTGATGTGTCTCAAGTTGACTGGAAAATGAAATGTATCTAGTACACAAAACTAAAAGAATGTATCACACTTTTTTTGAAAATAACATACCACACTTTTTCTAGTAGTTCTTGCAGTCAGCGCTCTTAGCATGAGAAAACCGGCAAATAAACAACAATCACAATTTCAGACGATTTAGTGAGCAGTTACTAGCAGAAACGTTACTCACGTTGGATAGTAACCTAAACAACTTCTGAAGAGGCAATCACTGGTTTCGCCGTTAATGCCTGAGGAATTTTTCTTATTTATTACCACCAGATATTTCAGCTTATGGAGTTTTACTCTGCCACCAAGTAAACTGCTGCCTGCTGACAGATGGGCAAGGTTGGGATTCAACCTTGTAGCGGACTTTGATTTCTGCCCGCAGCTTAAAAAGCCCGCTCCTGCTGCAATCTAGGTCTTGGATTCTATGATCGACCATAACTCCTGAACGGATTGGGCTAGAGAGCAACTGAAAATATCCCTGGACGCGGAGAAAAGCAAGGAATCCAATGAACTGGACGCAAATATACATTTACCTTTCAAATTTTTGAGAAAAATCCACATTTTATATTTGCGGTTCTGATGTTTGGAAAATTTCAAAAAAACAAAAAGCTCGTTGCCCCGCTTCCCGTTTAGCCTTTCCGATCCGTTTCTTTGCGCTTCGCCGACTGCCGGAATATTCCAAAATAGGATCTTGTCAAAAAATCGGATCGGGCTGCTTTGGGGAGGAAATAAGTGTAGGTGGGGAAAATTGATTTCGAGATCAGGTTTTGGGGTCCATATATAAACGTACAGGGGTTATAGGCTTAGTTTGTGTCTTAACGTGTTCTAGGAGCTATTCTGAAGTTTTGGAGACATTGAGTAGCCCACTAACCTAAGAGGTTTGGGAGTTATGGCCAAAAACAGACCTAGAAAATGGCTCCACCACCTAGTGGATTTTTTTCTTCAGATATATTATTTTCATGTAAATATTTTGGCTTGAAATTTAGTGGGATGGTATAAGACACCCAAAAACACCTTTTCTGCAACTTTGGTGGGGTTCGTGGGTACCAACGGCCAGAAAATAAACCTTGAACCTCAAAAACACACCAAAATCTTTGGGAATTGCTCTGTGTGATCACACACCAGGAAATTTAAATTTTTTTGATCATTATTGCAAAGGTAACGTCTTTACCGAATTTTTGTGTAGAAAGTTTATTTAAAACGTGTTTGGTTTGAGGTCTTTGGCTTTATGAATGAAAGCAACTGGTTTTCCTAGTCTACGTGAAAAATGGGTTTTCCCTCCAAACGACGTCACAATGTCGTCGCAAGTGGGCAGGTCCTATCTCAAGCGTTGCATTGCTTTCTTACGGATCTGCGGATGTCTTCACTGATTCTCTAACTCAATCCGTTCGCGAGTTATGGTCCTTCATAAATTAAGGGTCACGATCGTGGCATTTGCGGCCCTTGAAGGGTTTGTCTGACATTGCAGCGCTAATCACACTTAATTGAACGCACGTCGTGCGTGCTGGCATGATGTGCCCTTTGCGACATACGAACTTCGACCCGCGCAGTACGTTGGACGCATCAGGATTGCCAGATTGGACATTTCTTGGCCAATTTCGAAATATTTGGCTATGAAGTGCTCTGGCCATGAAAAAAACACATTTGGCCATTTCACAAAATTTGGCAATTTTTTCAGTTTGTCACTGTGAAATGAAATTTTCATTAAATATGTTGTCTTATTGTATATTTTGGATCCCAGTAACAGTAAAGCCGATGGCACTTCAACCTTGTTTTTTGCTGTTTTGAACTTGAAGTGTGGAGTAATGATTTAGCCCTTGCAGTCAGTAGGTTTTGCACAAGTGTTTCAGTTAGTGATATTCTAATGGTTACCTGCTATTGGTACCTACTGCACTTTGTATCTGAAGATTGCTATACCCAGTTGGGTGTGATTGATAATGTTATAGTAGAAGCATTCGCACTGTTGGTTAGATTTAACTGTTAGAAGTTTCTCATCAGTGCTTCACTCTTACAGGAACACTGTACTTCAGTACCTCACTCTTTTATTGCTTTGAAGTGTGTAGTACTTATATACCCCTTGCAGGCAGTATATTTGGTTCACGTGTTTCAGTCGGACTTGTCATATGACTCAGTGTCAGTGCTTGCTATCAACTGTGTTTACCCTTTCGTTCATATAAGTAGATATCAACTGCCAAGCCAACATGATTAGTCATCTCTTAATTTTCACAGACTGGGAAAAAATTCATTAAAAAAATTTTTATGAATTTTTGCGGTTCCCAGCCAGCCCCCTCCTAAATTGAATTTTTGTGGATCCAAGCCAACCTCCCCTAAATTTCGCAGACTGAGGCAAAGTTCATAAAAAAAATCTTTTAAACAATTTTTGTGGGTGCTATCATGGAAACTTCCCAAACAGTTGGTTAAAATCTTCTCATATTTGAATTTTACCCCAGTCTCTGAACTTCACAGGCAATTTAATCATGTTTTCTTGGAACGGGCAGTGGATATCTACTACGATAGAAATACGGTTCGGTGTTGGCTGGATTCTATTTGAATAAGAACTGATGATGCCTACTTTGTAGGTGAAATTTATACTCTGTAAGATCTTAGTGTCTGATTCTGTGCTGAGAAAGCATTTCTTTCCAAAGACGATAGAAATACTATATATTTTCAATTCATTTCACAAAAATATTCTCTATATTCAAAAAGTGACAACCAGTCACAGCCAGATATAACCAATCAAAACCAGTCACAACCAGATATAGGCCTAAACAACGACAACCGGTCACAAGCTGACAGTGCCCCGTTCTTTCTTCCCATTTTGGTTTTCTCCCTTTCTTCCCATATAAATATATAATAGCTCCTGTTATTGATGATGCATTTGCTTGGGCCGGCTAGTACGATGTCTTTCTTCTGTAGACACCGATGGCGTTCGCCTAAAACGCACTTATATCGTTGTGTATTTTTCCAGACTTTTAGGACTGAAGTCAAATTTGCTTTACGTTGTGTATAAAAGGGATGGTCGTCTTATAACTGTCCCAAAGGTTTGATAAAAGACACTTTTCTTCTTTTCCACAAACGTTGTTTCTACTTCGATTGTAATATTGATAATGAAGTGTGTGTTTCTGAAATATTAACATAAAATTGAAACGTATTGGGATATCTACATTCTATAGTACTCTTAACATTTCTTGTAGGAATCTCTGAAACACAATAATTGTCGGGTGTGCTTGTGCATGTATTTGTTCTTGAGTTTTTTGGTACGTGTGTTTTTGTATGAGTGTGAGCGCTTGAGCATTTGCCCTTGCATATGAGTGCGTAATCAATTTTCAACAAAAAGCCAGCTTACGGAAAATAACTGTTTCAATATCAAAGATTTCTCCACCGGAATTACGAGAAAGTTTGTAGCAGTAAATGCAAATATCAGTACATGCAAGCGCACTTTCAAAAAAGCAACATACCTGTTTGGTTTCCGTAAAAATCACCTTTAAATAGCCTGAAGTAGATCTGAGGTGATTTATCCACGTTGACATTTTTATGGCATCAAATGAAACCAACGTCAATTTCACATCTGTCATCAAATGAAATCGGTGTCAAATTCACATCTATATACACTACAGTGCCAACAGCTACTGATTAACGTCTTGTTTTGCAGTGTACAGAGAATCCAAAGAAGGCGTTTTTATACGAGGTAAGATTAGGCTTAATAAGTGGTGTGTTTAACCCTCTAAAGAACACAATTTTTTTCTTTGCCCAAAAAGAATTCTGGGTGTTTGTTTTTGGTACAAATTGCGTCAAAATTGCACTGGTGCAAAGTTCTTATAAAAACATATTTTTACTCCCCATTTTTTGAAACGTTACAAATCTGCTACAATGGTCCATAAATGTGCTAATTTTAGGACGTATTTGTGCTTATAATCAGCCCTTCCAGCCAAGTTTGAAGATTATGGTGGCAAAAAAATCATTTTTCAGGCCAAATGGTTCCTTTTATTGCATTTTTGAAAAAAAATGTTTTTTTCAGCAAAAAACTTTCGGGGGGAACAAAAAATTTGGTGGTGTCTTACCCCTGAACATCCCCCAGGACTATGGACCCGCCTGAAATAAAGGCAATAATAAAGAGGGCCCTTCCTCACAATGCCCTCTAAGGTAAAGGACATGCTTTGAATAAACTCTTAGTTTCATACGTCCAGTGATATGTGAAACTTTGCTGTTCTGAACTCGACAAGCCTAAAGCAATTAGACTGTACAGTCACTTTTATTATTTGTTGTTTTGGGTGATAATTTTTGAACTTGAAACCCCAGCAAGTTATCCAAAGTATCAAAAGATTCGGATTTCAGCCAAGTTTCCTAAAAATGCTTGAAAGAAATGCTACCATCTAGCGGTTCGGGCCTAAGGCCAGATGAAGTGGGCCAAAAAGGACAAAACTACTCCACTTATGACGTCACTCACAAAAATTCCAAAACCGAAAATCATAAAGAAAATTTTTCATTGGGGATTCGAAGACGTGCCAAGTCTTTTGAGGGCTTGAACGGCTCTCTAGCGCAATCGGTGGAAGAGATATGGACTTGCAAAGATACGTGGAAACTGTTGTGCTAGGCTGAAAAACACCGGCAGCTCAGGTGCTAAACGACCACATGCATAGATTTGTTATGTTTGGACCTAGGCTAATAACCTCTATCAGAAAATCATTCCATGAAGCTTATTATGCTTATTCAAACTCTGAATTTATTAGAAACTCAAAATAACGTACATAACCTCAAGTCGCATCCCACACCCCAACAGCACCCTCCCCAAGCCACTCAACATTGAGTACTCGTAAACCTCAAGCAAGAGGAGCTCAAGCGTGTCTTGAAATTCACACTTGACTGGTTTTTCAAAATTTTCAATTACAAGGTTTGAGTCCGAAACGTAACAAATCTGTTGATGTGGACAGTAGCGCGAAAACCTGTTTCATTGACAATAGAAAGAAACAAATGTGAAGCGTTAGATATCTGTGACTTTGGTCGTTAGGGGGTTAAGGGGAGGCGAGCAAAGCACATGCTTCGGGCCACCATTTTTAGGGCTCCCCTCGAGGTGCTTCGCACGTGAACTTTCTTCATTTTGATGAAAAACGTATTATCCACTCACACGAAACATTCCAAAACAGATCACATTTCCGAAGCAAGTATTCTGCTTTCAAAAGGCCTCCAACAGCAACTGCAATGTCTAGGTGCTTTGCTTTCAAAGGGCCCCCAGTAGCAACTGCAATGTGTAAGTACTCTGCTTTCAATAGAGGCCCAAAACATCAGCTGCAATGTGTGAGTACTTTGCTTTCAAAGCGTTTCACAACAGCAATCGTGACGTGTAAGTACACTACGGTCAAAGGGGCCCCACCAGCATCTCTAACGTGTTAATAAGGAAATGCTTCCAACCAACTTAAATACAAAAATTTGTTTCAAGAATTTCGGAGAAGTCCCAATCAAATAAGAAAAGTATGTTTTAAAGAAATGACAATTTCTTCACTGTCAGAGAATGAAGATCCTCATAATATAGTGTGGAAGACTGTCAAAAAAAGGCTCCTGCTTTAAAAGCATATGTAGTGTATATGAAATCTCAAGTGTTTTGTTGTGTTCAAATATAGGCCTGTTTTGTTCTCTATCAAACTTAGTTTGCGATTTTGATTAAGTCTATTGCAAATTGCAGTAAAATATTCTTTGCTTGTTAGTGCACCTTAAGTCAGTGAATGAACACTGGTAATTTTTTACAAACCCTACACAGAGCTCACCAAAGCTTTCTCGCCAAATTGTTGGAGAAGTGCATAACACAGTGGTAGAAGTCGACAGTGGAATTCCATTTTGTATTTTCTGGTACGTTAGCCATTCCGTAGTCTCAGGAATGTATCCTTGGGTGGCCCACATATCTAATTCCTAGGCTTGATCAAAAGGTCTTATCACGATTGGCTGAGTATGATGACTTCATCAGAGGGCCCCCTTTTCGGCCTTGCCTCGGGCTCCCCCAACCTCGAGTCCACTACTGGCCTTAACATATTTTGTTGCACTACTTAATCCTCTTACTATTTAGAATCTTCGATTTTGGGCCTTTTGAAGTTTTGTATTGCTTTTCGTGTTGTAGTGTTAGCTGAATAAGTAAAAACACTAAAATTATTTTTCATTTTGAGAAAATGCTCTTCACCACAATAGTAATTTCAGAAACAATGACTACAATTAACTTTTCAATGTTCTTGGAGCGCATTAAAGCTTTGCATGTTTTTTGTGAAGCCATGCACACACATGCGTAGAAATCCGCTTATGCCACTGGCAGATCCAGGGCAGCGATCGCCCCCCCAAAAACCAAAGAAAGTAACTTTATTCACCATGATTTTGCACAATTCGGAAAACAGCAATCGCGATAAAGGACCATTTTGTCGTCCTTTGTTTCATTTTATTTATTTATTTATCGGAAAACAGCCAATGATGGCAGGCCAAGGCTTGAAATGGTCATTGACAACGCAAAGGTTTAACACAAATAGGGACACACATACACACACCTACAAAACAATGCAAACAGAAAACACGGTATATGGTGAGGTTATACTAAAGGCTGGGTGCTTTGACAAATAACAAACAAGTCTGCTTAAACAGGCATAGGGACGGATTTTTATATAGTTCAGGATGTCCAAAGAAGGGAAGTATTTTGATTAGTTCAGTGCGATTGAGTGTAGTAAATTCAGAATGGGAAAATATATTTCCTTCAACAAGAATCTTAGGAACATTTGTGACCACCATTTGGAGTGATGTATAGGTGGAAGGACATTCAAAAAATATGTGAACTTCAGTTTTGATAGCACCTCATTGAAAGATCTGATTGTAATGGCCATCTATGTTCAATACACAAGATAGCAGTTGCGTTTGTATTGCAACCGTGCAAACGCCAAGCAGAAGTTTCTTGGTAAGGAATAAATCTGATATTTTGGAGCAGAATTGACTTGAAATGAAATTATGAAGGGCAGTGTCTAGAGAATTCCAGAGCTGAGCTTTATGGAAAAAATAATTATGTAGGGAATGTGTTTTACAAGAGGGTAGCTGAACATTCATATGGAAACGTGAAGAGTGGCTGGAAAGATTTTTAAAAAATTGGGAGCAAGGGCGGATATGAAGGATGGGCATAGTCTGAAAAGGATGGTACGGAAGGCTTTAAGAATGTAAAAATGACGACGAACAAACAATGGGGTAATACCTAATTATTTTAGAATAATCTCGTGGGATATGGTCCTGAGACAACTGAGGATAAGTTTAGCTGCAACAGTCTGAACGCTTTCGAGAAGATTGGAGTCAGTAGTCGTACAGTTATCCTGAATAATATCATCCTTATCAAGGATGGACAAAATATATCCACGATAAAGTACAAAAAGTGAATACCTGGGAAGAAGGTTCTTAAACAGTGTTAATCTTTTTCAACGCGTTAATTTTATTAACATAGCTCTGTGATGCAAGGTTGAAATGTTTAAATGCCAAGTCAGAGACTGATGAAAAATAAGCCCTAGATGCGCGTGAGAAACAGTTTCAGTAAGTTCTTGGTTGCAGAATCGTAATGGAGGTTGAAGAGATGGGCTATTTGTAAAGGGAAGTACTTGGGATTTTGCAGCATTAAAAGTAACACTCCACAAATCGAACCACATACCCAACTGACGCAAATCATTGGACAACGTAGTACGTGAAGCACTGGGGTTTTTAGAAGGACATAAAAGTGTAGCATCATCAGCAAACAGGGAAATTGAAGATTTAAAGTTTGTACCAAACTCATTAACATATACTAAAAAAAGTAGCAGACTAAGTGCGGATCCTTGAGGCACGCCACAGTTTGTATGTAAATGGTCAGAACGAAAATCTCCTAAACGTACGAAGTGCGACCTACCTGATAGGTAGGACTGCAGTAAGTTATAAAGAGAACCTGTCATGCCAAGCGTACACAGCTTGAAAAGAGTGGAATGCATGACGTTGTCAAATGCTTTAGAAATATCTAAAAACACAACTCTCGATGAGCAACCACTGTCTTTGGCAACGAGAAGTTTATGAGCAACTTCTCATATATTAGATGTAGTGGAGTGGTGTTTACGAAATCCAGTATTGTGATTATTAAGCCAATTGTTGGCTTCAAATAACTGTATAGGTGTTCATGAATTAACTTTTAAAAACTTTAGATAGAGAGTGAAGAATAGAAATCGATCTGTATCTTTTTACATCATGCAAGGATTCAGATTTGTGAAGAGGAATTACTAACTATATTTTCCAAGCTGTAGGAAAGTGGCAGTGGTTACGATGAAGTTGAAGAGCAAGCTGAAAGGAGTGGCAAGAGATTTAGCGAAATTTAAGAAGTCAGTAAGGCAAATTATTTGTCAAAACATTTCCATTTGTTCGGATTAAGGGGTAGTAGTACATGGTAAACAACAAGGAGCTCGATTGAGAGGGGAGAATGCATAAATCAGTATACATATGAAACCTAGTAAGTAATTAAGACAGTATGGATTCAGGTGCGGTGGAAATGGAGGTAAATTATTCGTTACAAATCTTTGCTTTTGATGTCCTATGGTAGTAAACACTGTCACCACGGATCAAAGGAGCATTTGAGTAAGGACGTTTGCCAAGCAAATATTTGACTGTTTTCCAGAATTCAGATCGAGATGTCGATAATGAATCAAGCTTACTGAGAACAAATTGGTTTATACTGATTCTTACAATCCTTGATGGATCTCTGAATTTTACTTCGATGGCGACTATAGGCAAGACGGTGATGGCGACATTGTGTCAGTCGCCATTTAGCAAACAATCTACCCCTTTTGCAGATCAATTTCCTTAGATTTTGATTTATCCAGGGTTTAGCATCCAAGGTTGTTGACCTGGTCTTTTCAATTATATTAAAGGGAATGCTAGTACAAGCACTTGGGTTTATTATGTCAGTAATATTAGTCAAGACAATGTCTGGTGTAGGAGATGCAGTTGAGATGTCTTCCCAGGGTGCCATGTCTTCCCTGGGTGCTATAAGTAAAATTTCATTTGATTTCTTGAAGTCGGCTCGAGAATAATGCCAGCATTTGATGAATGAAGGGAAATGCGTACAGAAATTAAAATTTAATTCTAAAATATAGAAGAGTGGTCAAGATTTCCTAAAGGAGGTAGGAGGAAAAACATCAGAATTTATGACTAGGCGAAGGGTATTAATGACAACCCAATCAAGAATATAGCACACCTAATGGGTGATTGCATAACCTGGTGAAAATTGAACATGTTATATAAACGAAATACCTGAGTTTGTTCATGAAACGGTTTGCCCATAGAATGATAATTAAAGTCACCAGCAAAAAGAATGGTGGTCCGAGCATCACTGAAAAAGTCGTTGATCACGTTGCAACAACACATAAGAAACAGGACGCCATCTGCAGCAGAACTATTTGGGGGTTGATAACATACCGCAAAGAGCGAACGGTGTTGATGGTTGAATTTAAAATCTAGCCACATAATTTCAAGATCACGTTGTTCTAGAAAAGGGCTTCTCAAAATAAGGGTTGAAATATGTAATATTGGAGTCGCAAAACAAATCGGATTGACAAATGAGATACAAAAATTATTGTAAACTTAAAGAAAATTAAAATTATGCCGCAGTGAATCTATTTATAACACAGTTTTAGGGGCAATACCGTGCTTTATGCTGTCAGTTGTTTGCTAGGACCTGAGCGTTCAAATGATAATAATCAAGCAAGCACAACAAGTCATGCGTTTTTACGTCATGGTTGTTTCGTACTGACCAATATTGATCTTATTGCATTCATTCCGACACGAAAGCATGCTTGTCTTTAGAACTCTAGGTCTAGGTCTAGTGGCTAGGTTAACTGCTTAGAGAGAACACTGAGTAGTTCTAGAGTTCTAAACTATTCATCCAGGGTTCGCATAAAACAACATTTTCGATATGGGGCCGCAGAACACAGGTTTGAGAAGCCCTATTCTAGATCACATGTACGAGTACAAAATAAATCACTCTTCACGTAGGTCATTATGCCGCCACCATGGGTGTTTCGGGCAAGACGGAAAGGTTCTGAATAACCAGCAGGCAATGGAATGCACGAATTATCGACATTACAGCTCAGCAAATTTTCTGTGACACACAATATATCAAATTCATGAGCAGAAGCTACGACAGCTAATTAATCAAGTTTGTTATGACACCTTGACGCATAAATAATACGAGCGTTTATATGACAGACTTTTAAATTACGCATGACCATCATAACAAATAAAGATCGAAAATTAAAAAAATTATCAAAGATGATAAACGCACTTATAGTAAAGTTTACACATTGATACAACGTCTAAAGAGATTTTGTCAGCCATTGGTTCACTATCAGCATAAAGACAATAGACAGTGTCAACAACTCGCCACTGAACTCTCTTCCCTGCTTTGGACAACTTGGCGGCAAGGCTTAGTAGTTTAGCTCTTTGTTTCTGCATCGAGAGCGGAAGGTGACGAGAATTATTTAAATTATGTTGTTTAGCTACACCAGCAAGTTCCAGAAACGAGAACTTAACTCTCATTATTAAAGTTTTGCCACTATAGGGCTTGTCTTTGTAGATGAAGTTTCGTTGGATTGCGTAGCGTCTTTCCGACTTGGTAGACGATGAATGTTGCAATATGTTACATCTTTCAGTTTCTCAGGA
>Ga0210059_1006149_pt1 | contig 19277 bp, 11 predicted proteins | sample Ectturendosymbi2_FD_188042 | JGI IMG/M metagenome (GOLD analysis project Ga0210059, IMG submission 188042) | Ecteinascidia turbinata endosymbiont from Florida, USA - Sample 2 (SPAdes) (version 2) | ecosystem: Host-associated > Tunicates > Ascidians > Unclassified | place: Key West, Florida... | reverse complement strand
AGTCAAATATTTTTACTAACTAACATCATAACTAAATTTCGGTTGAGGACGGTTTCACGGTTGGTGTCTTTCTGGGTTGATCCCAGTAGCATGTGTTGAGTTCGTCTTGACTCCTCAACATGAAACGTTTTGTGATTCTGAAATAACAACGAAAGAAGATTTCGATCACTGGAGAAAATAATTGAAGAGAGCGACTTAGAAGTTTACCGACGGATTCACGACAAGCCAAACGAAGCTGAAAACTAAACAACGACTAAAGACATTAACTCTTTAGAACATTGTCATGTGTACCTATTTGATGTATTGTGAATTTGTATCTTGCACATTTATTGTGAGTCACCGTTGAGGAGAGAGTAACTTAAGATGGTATAGAAAACTATTACACTAAAAGATAACTTCAAATTGCAGATAAAAATATTGTTGCGAAACACCAATTCGGAACTCACGATTAGAATGCCAACCATGTATGATCATTAGATATCACTATTGCACTGTGCGCTAGTCGAGATTTGTCACGTGACCTTGGCGTCGAACGTTGCGTGTATATAAATAGCGGAATCTCGCCATTCTAAGTCAGTCTGACTTCAACCACTGTCCAAAAAGCAGCTCAAACAATAGCTAGTGACTTCGGTCCAATACTAGTTATTGGAACTAGTTGGTGACTTCGGTCCATTGCCAACAATTTACAAGTTGACGGCTCATGCCCAAGCTCAACTTAAACCAGGGAACTATGGACTGGTAGACTGCTTTGTCCCTGATGTTCTAGCATAATTCGGGTCACTCTCTCCCTCCATGATAAAACAGAATTCACATTAACCCCTGTCTCCTGTAATAATTATGCATGTGTGTGTTAATGCACCTTACTGTTATAAGCCCCTGTTGTGATGAATATCGTAGCGCTTAAACTTATATTAATAAAACCATGAGTGAATACAATTTCGTTGTGATAAACTGAGCGGTTCGAGAGAAACCGGCGGTCTAAGTTTCTTAATTGTTAACTTGGGCGTGCCATGGACACATCCTATTAACCAGTGCTCTCGCGGAATTGTCCTAAATGTGTTGTGGTCTGTTTTTAGAAGAGGACTGTCACATGAAAAATGGTGCCACCAGTGAGGTAGTGCTTAAACGTAAAGTGTACTACCTCAACTCGACCTCTCTCAGCGGTTTTACATAAAAATTAATAAGTGGCGCTTGCGCTTACAACTAATTGCGAACATTGTCTGACTTTTTCTTTTGAAGGAGGAGAGAGTGCAGGCACCCAAAAACTTCTCGTGCCTTTACCCAACAACCTACCCTACCCTGGAAAAAGTGAGTTAGTACAGAAGTTAGGAAATTTAGACAGAACAGAGTTTTATATGCTGAAATCAGAGGCCGTATAAGCGTGGCTTACATCGGAGTACAAAGCCACTAGAATAGACATCTATTAGTAAGGATTGTGAATATTGGAAAAGTGGTAAGTTTGTGCTTGTTTTTCAGATCATGAGAATACGTAACAATAGGCAATGTTAACAATAAAGGCTGTGCATAATAGATGTTCAAAGGCTTTACGTTTTTTGCGTTTTGATTGGATTCAAGACCCTGAGGAAGCGTTGAATGAAAAACTGTTGGTCTGGAATCGGAGTGTCTAGAGACGGATTTGAAGCTATTTGAGGTTTTTTGTAAAAAGCTATACTGGAGCTTGGACAGAGAATATTATCCGTTGTTAGATCTTGTGGTACCGGCTCACTTTAGACGGCAGATAACGGTTATGTAGCTCCTAATAAAATGTAGACCGACCAATGACTCCACTTTCAACTATGCTCGTAGAGCGATATTACCTCCTTCAAGTACCGAAGGTGCTGAAAAGGAATTGGTAAATGAGAAAAACATGGTGAAGTAAATAGTTATTGTTTAGATTTAAGTTTGAGGAATATATCTGAAAACGTTATGTGTAGATAATCCGATTATTAAAGATTTTATCGTTTCTATATGAGCTACCATTGTCATTTTGTGTGCTGTTTACGTACAAAGTTTAGAAGTAGACCATGCTGGCTAAAAACGATTGTTTGATAAATTTCCGCAAGAGTCTTACGTCTAGAACTTATAAAAAGTAATTATTATTGCGAACCAGTCGCTTGTGCTGGTAAACCCTTTGTATGTTTGTGTGAGATTTTATGGCCAACTGTATATTGAACAATTTGTGTATGCTAAACTAGATCATTAGTTTGCATCTTCTGTATTGTGCTCAAGGGTTACAGAAAAAAATTTATAAATATGCCTGCAATGGGTAAATGCGAAGAATTTGGATTGGCAAATTGATGTAATATGGGATATATTAACAAATACTAAACTTCAAGAAGGTACCGCTGATTTATTGGTGGACTTGATTACACTTTAGACAAAAAGCTGAATGTAGCAAATGCTGCAGGTAGGTGCTATTCTAAAAGACATAGAGGAGTGATTTGTTATATACAATTTAATTGATTGTGGCTTCGCCTGTATTATTGGCGTATATGCATATTCAACTTCTGAAGATAGGAAGGTGAAATTTAACATTGTATTTGTGTTTTAGGAATTTATCTAACTGAAAAAGCTTACAAAAATTGTCAGTATTGTTTCTGATCTGTAATAGCGTAACCCAATATGAACCTAAGAGGCTTAGAGCAAGCTGTTGAAGAACAGCTAGATACTATACCACCACCTTTTATTGACAATGAGCAAGTTAGAAAAGAGACGTTGGAGTATATCAGGCACTCTTTATTATTAAATCAACCCTCTTCAATAGGTCTTGAAGTCCAGTAAAAATCTTACAAGACAAGTTACAAGCTTTGGGGTTAACCTTGACGGTCTTCGAAGAAGACCCTATATTGTTTTGCACCCTTAAACGGAGACTATTTGGGAAGTATCGAAAGCATCTGCGAAAATATAAACCATTATTGTTTTTAATAAATCGGACACACTGGCAGTGGCAAGTAGAAATGATCTGGGAAATACTTTTCAACAGACCACTCCAAGAAGGCAGTTACACGCTGATAGAAATTTTAATTGATTACTAGACAATTTCGAGGTAAACAGGGGATTGGCTAAAACAGTATATGAATGGAAAACCTACTGACCTAGGATAGAAATGCAATAGTATAAGATTATTATTTTGAGCAGCTAAGTATCTTCAGGACAGATGTGTATTGATGCGCCTGATTAAGGTTGAAGTAATTACTCAGTTATAGGGACATTTGATTGTTAAAGCAAAGTGCAAAAACGTTATATCAAAATTAAATGAGGCGCTTTCGCCCCTTAAAAACAGAAATAGTAGATATTCCTGGAAAAAACAAGTTAGCAAGGTGACATTTGTTTTATAAAAGAATTTAAAGGAATAAGCAGTAAAACTATAGAACTTAATAAGATTCTGTGGAATCTGTGGATAAGAGATTAGCAGAAACGAAATCGCTGCTTGTGTAAACACATATTGTATTGAAAGAAGAATAAGACGTTTCTCTAATACCAAATCTTTCTTACACTACTTGAAGGGAGATTTTCCCTCTTTCTGTTCGTGTTACATAGTTTAGTTTAACTGCCTGGTGGGAAAAGTAATCTTTAGAAGTGGCCAGATGGAATTGGTAATTGTTACATGTCGATTTGAGTGGGCTACACGTTTTTTGTTGATCTTGGTGACATACAGAATATAGTGTGAACGAAAACTAATCGTGAAATCGTCTTTCGTTTCAAGGAAAAAACACAGTAACTTATTTATAAGTGATAGATAGTAGTGTTAGTAATTTTGGTAGAAAGCGGATGACTAAGAAAGCCCAAAGGAAGAACTGAAGCATTGAATTCGCAGAGACAACATACCTACTGTTCCCGCAGATGGAAGACCACTTTTATTGTGCAACTTGAGAAAGTATAAAATTAGCCGCACACACGAAATTCGTTTTGTTCAGGAGCCTAAAAACGTTACCTTCAAAAAAACGGTACAATGTTGTTAACGTCATGACAGTATTACCTATATCCTAGTTTCTGTGTTCAACAACCGGAACGCTACCTTGATTTGGGGAATCAGCAAAGAGCATCTAAGTGTTACAGAAGCTAAAAATCAATCCTTAGATATTTTTGGACAATTAGATATTCCGTGTATGGAGATTAACACTGCTTGTACTGTGATCTGGTTTAACTCCGAGATAGACACTTATTTTAAAACTTATATAGCATATTATATAGAAATACCATCTTACCTCCACGTAATTGTTTCTTTGGAGCGGCAATTCTTTTTTCGATTTAAAATATTGTAATGGCCAATTAGAATGGAGGGATCAATTTAACTATTCGTAGAAGTGTAATTCAGCTGGTATTTCGGGAAGGATCAAACGACTTTGAACGTATCTACGATCATTTGTAATTCAAAGTATGAAAATATTGTGTTTCACTGTTTAACTTGGTGTTTTATTTTTACTTTTACAGGAAAATTAAAATCATGAGCCGATTCCATGTGTGGTACTTATGACTTGTCCAAACCCAATGTATGGTGCTCTCTGCTGTCCATGATTAGTGTAGATAGTGCAGTAAGAAGGTAGTGGTAGAGATGAACTACTTTAGACGTAGGAAAAATATATAGGAAATCTAATTTTTAGTATATTGAAGAATTGACAAATAAATTACGGTCGAGAAACGTAATTACAAGATAATTCCTACGGGTTGGAGGATGGTCAACTCCGCCTATACTAAATGTCATATTGAGTTGTTAATATGCCACCTTACGGTGAAAAATGAAATTGTATGAGATGTCTAACTTAGTTAGGGTTTTCTAGTGAAAGAACTTAAGATCTCACGAGCATTTACATTGTGGAATTAAGATTTTTCTTGTATGATTTAACCTTTCACTTTTTCTTTTCAGGAAGACAAGATATAGGGAATGCGAGTGTGTTTTGGTGAAATTAAAGTAACTTTAAAAATATGGGATGCTTGAAAACGTACAGTGGAAAAAGGAACCACGGTGGTGAAACTGGAAGGCTGCCACCTACTATTGAAAAATCCAGCTCATGGGGTATTTCAAGGTGGCTACCAGCAAAGTGGAATGATCCTCATAGATGTGAATTGCCTTGCTCACATAGCCCCTGCGCTCTAGATGAACATCATCCTCTCTATAGGAAGAGCGCACTTTTTTCGTATAGAACCAGAGGAATCAATAAAGAATGACACCTCTCGTGGCAACGAGGTTATCCAACTCAGCCCTACTTATATACCCTTACACACGAGGTGTCCTTATTAATTGCAAATCGCCAAAGAGCAATCTAAACTTTTATTCTTTGCACACATGAGGCAACTTTGGATGAGCACTTATTTGACCAACAGCATTTCTATAAGTTAACTAAAGATTGAAGTCAGTCGTCATACAGGATATAGGAAAACGTTTTCATGAGAACACTATGGTAGAAGATATTGAAAATTTTACGTTACTTTGGTAACATGCATGTGATTTTGAAATCGAATGCATAGGTACATATCATGTCGATAGATGATGCAGCACTGATCATTGTGAGTTTTTGATTCTTTATCGTTTCCGTGACATTAATTATACTTTTATTGAAGCATTGCGACTTGAAATTGTACTCGTGTACCAACAAACTACGAAACCTTGTGGTTTTGACTCTGTCCATTTAGACAGCCAGCTGTAAGCTGAATAGCAATAACATAACAAAAGGGTATACATGAGGTACTAATAATAGAACCTTTACTAATAAAATTATCGAAGAAAATTTGCTTTTGCTTTGAAACTTTAAAACCGTAGACATTTTGGTTAGAGTAAGGTACCTGGCCAAAGTATAGTATGAAACCTGAAGTCTAGACAATACTACCGACTGGACGCTATGAGTTAATAAGTCGCTCTCGAACATTCATATTGACATAAGTCAACTTGCATTAAGGTTTCCTACTGCTAGGTTTGCTGCCTGACATTTAGATAAAACATAAGATAACAAGGCGATCTAGGCTTGCACCAAGAAACATCCAGCCTTGCACCGCGAAATTGATTTTGAAATTGGATCCTTTCTGAAGCTATTTTTAATTGTGGGAAATTTGGGAGAACATAAGCCTCTATTTGCCCCAAGCAACTCTTTGTCTCTTCTCAGGTTGAATTTTATTTCACTACGTCATCATTGATGCGGGAGAATTGACACCTGTCGGTTCTGAACATTAGTAAAATCCCTAAACTCAAGACCACAATGCTACCACTTCAAGTTTCAAAACGACATGAATTTCAGAAAAAGAATAGTTTAATAAAGGCAAAGTTAGAAGAAGAACCAACAAAACGAACTAAAGGAAGAGAAAATTAAGTAAATTAAGAAAATGAACATAAACGGCAGAGGACTTCATCTGCTCCGAAGTCTGATTGCAGTAGGCTCTGTTTCAATAAACTGCCTCCCCGAAGTCTCAAGGTCCTTTATAAACCGACGTAGATCCCAAGAGCTATGGGTACGAAGTTGTTCGCGAACTGGAAAGCTGAAGCCAATGTAGGTCCAATTGTGGTACTGACGTCTTCTTCCCGTGAACCACACTAAACGAAACAAAGTGAGGTCTGATGGAGGTATTGCCCCGCTGTACTTGGAAATATCTTTAGCCTGTTTCAAGGCAGAAATGGGATCCAGGTAGCAACCCTGAAGGGCTAGAATCGTTTCACCTTGAAAGATTTCTTCGTCAATCATGGTCGATAGCAGTAGTACGTTTCACCATTAATTGCCATAGTCAATGACAAAAAAATTCGAATGCTGAATGTATGCTCAAAAATGCTTGCTTATATAGTCGACACGAAGTGGAATTCCCCAGCTGATGCAATCCTGGCATAAGAACCTTGTAAAAGAATTTAGAATGCGAAAAGGGGGTAGATCATCTCAGACTTTCCAATTCTAGAATTCCAATAGGATTAAGATAAGACTAGGCCAAAGGACACAAAACTTGCCTCTACCCTCTATTATGTTTGAGATACTACATGCGAAACTCACGTTTGGTAATAATCTTTAGAAGTAGAGTAAGCATATATTAATATACACACACCCTGTGAAAAAGTTTTTCAAGTTTTTGATGTTTCATTGAAACCATTAACCTTTGGCTAACACCGATACCTTATGCGAGCACGTGTTTAAGCTCAAGCATTAGCAAAATTTTTGAAAGTAAAAATATGATCTTATTCAACTGAACCTTAATCATCGGAGACTTGGGCTATACTTCAATACGGTTATTGGTAACCAGCCGTTGGCAAGCTCCTTTCTGCTAAACAAACCACACACTGTAAGTGCAAATCCTTAAAAACAAGGTATAGCATGGACATGATCAAAAGGGATTGCAATTTAATTGGGAAGAGTACGAGAAAAATTGTAAGTGATTAATTATTGATGTAAGAAACTAGACAGTAATTCATCGGCGACTGTGTTTAGTGCTTAGATTAAACTCATCTCACCTAATCAAGTGACATTACGACAACCAAAGATGCTTTTTAATAAAAACGCTGGTCCCAGAAGATTTAGGTTAGAAGTATAAAATCACCCGGTGTAAGAACTTAATGAAGCTCATCCCTGTACATGTTGACAATTTCTCTTTGTTCAAACTTATGGTTTCGGAATTGTAAGAACTATAATAGTATCTTTTCCTTTAGTAACATCAGTTTCATATCTTTTCAAGACATCAATGGTATTTAGTTAAATTAAAAACTTTTAGAAGTATAAGAAGTAAAATAAAGTTTGTATGTTGCATTTTCAGTGATACTAGTGTAAACATTTATGTTAAAACTATTTAGAAATGTACAAATTGTTATGTGTATATTTCATTCTACACATACAACTGGCAAAATCTGACAATTTACATCAACAAAAAAATTGTAGTAATGAATTGGAACCTTTGCTCAATCTTGTTTCTGATCAAGGAAAGAGAGCTGTGTTAATACCTGATGGAAATCAGATATCCCTGGAACATATAACCCCTCACTTTGATGTGGAACTATGTGATTTAGACAAATACAGAAAAAATTTAGATGAACAAAACCACCATCATGGAAGAATATCCGCAAAACATTTGCAAGTAACACCCTTCCATATCAATCCAGCGTGTGGTCGTAACTTTATCAAAAGCCAAGAATGGCATCCTGATAATTAGTCGATGCTAGTTGAACAATAACAACAACGGTGTATTCAAGGCTACGAAATGATATACTTATTTTGGCCACGTAAATCTTGTCATATGTCACATATAGACCCATCTAAACAAGAAATTCAAGTCGTGGATCCTTATTACTTTACAGACATACTCAAGTTATTTCCCTATGTATTAACCTCCTTCTCTGAGAAATACCAATGGATTTCATGGAAAATTTTCTTTGATGATCGATCCTATCCTAGACAAGAGACTGATCCCTGCTATATACTACTAAAGGATATGCCAACCATTCGATCTGTAGAAGTAAATCATAACATTGGTAGTGATGTAAATGCATCAACTTTAGAAGAATGTAACTTTCAAAAGAAAGTACAAATCATCACTTTATCTGATTCAGAAGTTCAAATTCTGATCCCAGCGGGACGAGTTCAAGATATTAGACCAGACATACAAAATGAAAATCACTATCATGATCGATTATATTTGCAATGGTACTGGAGTACATCAGGTAGACCACATAATTGGATAGTGATACACATCAGACATGGTCGGTTAAGAAAACGATAAACTACTGTTTGGTGGATACTTGACAGAGAAAAGACTATCATAACTTATAATAAACATTACTTTATGCCACCGTCCCTACGACCGAAAAATTCCATATTTTCATATTGGCACTCACACACACATTGTGAAAACAATCAATGGACTTTGAGAGCATCCAACGGACGTAACTTGGAAAGCACTGTCACTTTAGAACCAAGGACTTCAACTCAATGTTGGCCATATCATACCAGCCCAGTACAATGTTCAGATCATGAAAACCATACGTACTGCACACCCACTTTGGGCAGATTAGAAAAAACGTTATTACAATCGTCTACGGACATTACGAATTGGGAAGATTGGTTGCAATATGAGCCATTTTACAAAGCATATTTTCAAGAGTTAGAACCCCCATATGATATATTTCGATATTATAAGAAACTTATTCAGGCATGCCAAATTTCTGATTTTTTCAATATGAAATGGTTCTCTTTGCATTCAACGCATTTAACTAATTGGAATACATCCCACACATTGACACCGATGAATTTCTCCAGTTTGGAAAATCAAATGCAGCAGATATTGATGGAGTTTGATCAACAATATAATTTCACTATGGGAATGGTGAAGAATTATGAATATTATCGAATGCAAGCACAACAATTTGATTCATTACTTTTACGTTTGGTGGACCAATTGGAATTAATTACAGACACTAATGATCGCCTACGTTTGTCTCAAACAATGACAGCACTGAGCAAGAAAGCTAGTACAGCTGAAAGAAGTCAGTTATGGATAAGAAGTATCATAAAACGCCATGTTCAGACATTGAGAAGTAACCTGGAACGTTACTATGTTCTACGAACTATTCAACAATCCCTATCGGCTTTGGATAAAATTACCGATTTGCACCAGGATATCATTTATCAGCATCAGTTATGTAATGGAAAAATCATTAGTTTTCCTAAATATCGAATTGTCGATCCCATAACGACCACAGAAGAGTTATTGACTACAATGCCTTCAAGTACATTTGCGGAAACAACCACCAGCACTATTTCAGCAGTGATTTCCACTCACTCCACCACACCAGACACTTTACCTATTATGATGGAACAAGGTGTGACCACTAGCTCAGAAGAAACAACAGAAGTAATGACAACTACGGTTTCTACCACCACTCAACCTAACATTGATTGGGAAAAAGTAAATGAACTAGATGAACAGGAATCTGAAAGGAAGACAGGAATTTCTGCACCTATACTCTCAAGTATCGTGGATACTTTGATGGTCATTGGCTCAACTATACTTTATGGAGTTTATCAGCTATGTATCTCTTCCAACAATACTATAACCAGTAATATTACTCATGCAATTTCCTAAATACCGTATTTTGTGTTTACACTTATTTAATAAGGCATACTCTCACCTATTTTTGTGCTGTTTCAATTTACGTTTCAACTAAAAATTATGACCGAAATACGAAGACTCCACCTTAAGCTAACATGTAACTCCTATTCCGTAACGAGAAAAGCTTTTGTTTGAAGTTAGCTAACATCAAAATATCCTGATTTCGACGGAAAATTTCCTTTCTGCTTATCATTTTGTAACGGAATGTTAAAACTTTTGTTCTTTTGTAATACAGGGAGAGTGAGAAATGTATTCACATTTCACAATTACTATCACCTGTTATTGGTGAAAGAAACGCTACAATGTTAAGAAATTTTAAATGAAAGAAAAATGTTTGTTATATTCCGTCCAGCTACACGAAGATACAAGAACGAACTCCATGTGAAATAACTAACACACAAATGACTAAATTGGCAATGAATTCCCCACACCAAGTCGAGACTGCAAGTGAACATCTAGAAGAAACAATGAAAATAGAAGAGGTGTAAAAATGATGAGACGGGAACAAATGATGTTGAGTTTCAAGAGTTGCGTTCCATGCAACAGGCATCTAAATCAATCAAAAACTGGAACTTTCTGCAACCAGGAAATGAGATAGAGTGGTTAACTATCACTCAAGACTTTCTCAAAGGATTTCCTAATGTGCATTCTAAACAGAAATTGCAGCTGATAATTGCACTTATGAAATTTCATATTGAAGCGAAAAATATGGCCTTATTAAAACTTCACAGAGCCATTGAAGAAGAAAATGGCGACCCACTTGTACAATTCTTTCAGTGGATCACGGTAAATTATAAAATGTCAAAAAGACAGAAAATGGTATTGCTACAAAAGCAATCGAAAATAAAAAACTTGACTGGAAAAGCAATCCAGCTGATAAAATAGAATTGGCAATTCGAGAAGCCCAATTAACAGTTGGTCAAATAACTGAAAACCAATTCTTATCAAACCTGATGAAAGAAATTTTAAGAAGCAATATGCCTAGTGCATATTATGTGAAAATTGCTGGGATGAACATCGCGGAAATGTTGCAAAAGATACCAGAAATTTGGAAAGAATGTGGTTCCCATGAAATCACATTCCAGTATAGAAAACAAAGATGCATGAGAACTAACTATGACAAACCTCATAGCTATCATTCCCACATTACCAAGAAGAAAGTCCGACATCAGGAGAGACTGTGTTATTGTTGTAGACAGACAGGACATCTAGCAAAGGATTGTTCATGGAATAAGACCATGAATACAAGCAACCCAAGAATGACAGGAAATAATATATGAGCTGTGTGAACATATTATTTGAAATAATCAAGAGGCCTATAATCTGTGATGACGGCACTATAGAGATTGTTAAAGCCTTAGAGGATTGCAAAGCTTTATACTATGTGAGATCTCTAACAGAGATTGTTAGGCCATAAGCCATACTATGTGAGATCTCTGAATAAATGGAAAAAGTTGTAAGTAGATGGGTGATTATGAAAGTATTTGCCAAACCTGATCGATCAACCCCATCTAGAAAGATGTTCTTGAATGTTGACAATGATTACAGTCTTATTTTGAGAAGTGATTTTCTTGATGTATATTTCTAACAATTGAATAGAAATACTGCTTAAATTGAAAAGCTTTTAATAAAATTCAGTGATTTTCCCATAAACAGTAGTAAGCGTCTATAAATTTGATATCTATATTAAAGTTAATTTCTCTTATTGATTGTTAAAGAAGTTTGTTACCTTCACAACTTTTTATCGCTACAGGATATTGTAAACTCAAGGATAACTGTGAGAAAAATGACTTCTGAAATTCAACAATTATTAGAAACATTGATGGATTACAGTACGGAAGAACAAGAGGAATTTTTATAAATTATCCGTTTACTAAACAACATAGTAAAAAACATATCCCAGAGAGAGAAGAAGATTCAACAAGATAGAGCCTCAAATAACAATGAGCAAGAAACAACAAAAATGGGAACAAAAAGGTTCCATTAGAAGAAAGAAAAATGGAAATATTCAATGCTATAACTGTAAAAAACGAGGACATGTGATGAAAAATTGTCCATATTCTCCTAGGGTAGTAATGAGAGAACGTCGTGAACTAACCACGGAATTAAAAAATGCTCTTGCATCCAAATGTTGAGTTAATGGTTGTTCAAACTCCTTGTGTCAATAATGTCATAAGTTAGATAACGTTATTATGTAAAAGTGAAAGCAAGATTTGGTATCATGACTTGTTCACTTTTAAATACTTGTAGCAATTGTTTATTGTAATTACCGTTATCTTATGAAAATTGTTTGTCGTTACAGGAAAACAACAACCATGAATAGTGTATATGATTTGGAGAAATTAATCTCCAATTGTTTAGCAGTTAACTCTGAAATATCATCTACTCATGAAACAGAAATCACAGTGGTAACACTGAAAGCTCATTCTGATGATCAAACCGTGATAATTATTGGAACGAAGAATGGCAATCAAAATGCCCATCAGGAGGAAAAACCCAAGCGTTCAGAAAATATGAAACACATTAACAAGGAAAAATCATATCATGATCTCTTGCAAAACCAGAAAGAACCTATAGAACGCACAATCACGGATGTAGAAAATCCATTAGATGAACAACCGCATGATCCACCAGAGGAATCAAATAAAAACTTTGCCATAGATCAAGACAAAATTCACGATGGACAGGATTTCTTACCAGTGAATGTGAATCTTATAAATCTGGAAGAATCCTTACAAAGTTCCTTGATAGAAAAAGTCCCAAAATGTCCAGGAAAAACATCAACGAAGGTGAGTAAGAATAAAGAAATTGAGGAAAATACAACCTCTAACAAAAGTTTGCAAAATTTTGGGGAAAAAGACGACCAAAATTGGATTATAAAAATACTATTTATCTAACAACCTTTTTCATTAACAAAAACCGCATATTCGAAAGATATGGAAACATTGAACAATAACAGAACGCCGATCTTTAAAGACTTTTTATCATTTGTAGAACAAAAACGTCTTAGACGAATATATCATCGACTTCATCAAAATGAGGTAAAGATTAGGAAGTTACAAGCAAGGGTCAACAATTTGTGCTCTCACTTTGATAAAAACTTAGTTCCGATGTAATTCCCCATTCGAAGGAGAAAGAAAATACGCAAAAAGACTGAATATTTAATTTCCAAACAGGTAGCCCCAACAACCAATTTTCCTATAGACGGTGCATCTCATACAGCATCTATGAAACGAACCTTTCAATGTGAAGGGCATTCTCAAATTCGATGCTACAATTGCAACAAAACCAGTCATATTGCTAAATATTGTCGCAATAAGAAGAAATCTAATTTCACCACAAGCAAGTTTGGATGTAACTTTTACAGACACCTCAAGACCACTCTCAAATGATCAAACCTCTAGTATTATATGAGACGAGTTAAGTTATCTCATTCATCATGAACTTATAAAACCCTTTCATGTTGCCTTTTAAGTTAAGGATTGGATTTTCACCTTGCTATGGTATATAAGTAAGTACTTGATACTACGATTGGTTTTCTATGCCACTCAATTCTTTGATAATAGTAGAAGATTAATGATCACATTCTGTAGAATGATTACTGTAATCAAGATTGGAAGCAATCTTGAAAATGTACCTATTTAATGACGGAACTTTATAAATTAAATACTTTAGATATCCTAAATTGTTATGAAAGCTGGCCTAAAATCAAAAAGGCGACCTGAGTATTGTATTAACACTTGTCAAGAACTAGTCATCCGAATCGAAAATGATGACAAGTATATTAAAAACTGAGTGTTCCAATAACGAGAAATAAAGAGTTGGTATAATTAAAAGATAACACATTATTTTCATCTTGGAAACTTTGGTGCAATGAATTAGTGGTGCTATCGTTGATGATAACATCCGGGTTTATGTGAATCAAAAATATTTTGAAAAATTTTCGTTTATCAGTGACCATACCTAGAGTGACCAAGCACTTCAAACAATTGTTGAAAGGTGCTGAGAAAAAGGTCAAATCTGGTATGAAAATCCCAACGTTTAAGATATTTAATTTGGAAACAAATCGATTCACTGAAATGTTGAAACAAACTCGAAAGAGGAGATACGACGTTATTCACAACGTTGAACCTTTATTAATATTAAAAAGTATGAAAGACACCCTAGATGGGAGAGTTTTATTGACAAAAATGAAATCAGCTAAAAATTTCTTTTCAAGTTCTCTTTGTCAACCGTTCATTCGGATACACTATAAACTTTGAGGACGAAAAAGCGCTTAAGTTCAATGCATTAAGGCATTTTTCAATGGTATAATTCCTTCAGTCAACCAACATTGACTGTTGTTTTAGCAAACACTTATTGTTTTACATCTCTAGTGATGTAACCAAAAGAAAAATCTACAGATATCATTGCATCTAGCGTGAATTTTGAAAGCTTTCCAGAAAACTTTACTTTTGCATTCAAGACACCAATGTTATAAAAACTTTTATTCAAAAGGTATCATCTTTCAGCAAATGGATCACGAGACTCATCCATAAACGAAGGTTCTTGCAAATTGCAAAAGTCTTTTAATCAGTTTCTTTTATTTCATATATCCATGCGAGTTCAACAATGTTCTTCATAAAGACAACATCGATTTCTGCACGAGATTCAGGAAAAAATCCTCGCATCACTTCATATTATCGACAGAAGACTTTTGTTATAATGTTCCCAACAATCATTTGATCAAGAATTGTGATCTGATTCATCTTTCATCGAAGAAGAAGAAGAATAACATTATCGTTTCCATTCAAAGAATACCCTCCAGGAAGAGATTATCTAAAAAAAGTCCTCATCAATGAAGAACTTTCGATTTCCTGCCACATCCCCAAGTACTTCAGTCATTCATCTCTTCTAAAAAGAAACCCGAAGTCTTCAATTAAACAGAGCGTGAAGGAATGTTGAGTTCGTCTTGGCTCCTCAACGTGAAATGTTTTGTGATTTTGAAATAACAACGAAAGAAGATTTCGATCACTGGAGAAAATAATTGAAGAGAGCAACTTAGAAGTTTACCGACGGATTCACGACAAGCCAAACGAAGCTGAAAACTAAACAATGACTAAAGACATTAACTCTTCAGAACATTGTCATGTGTACCTATTTGATGTATTGTGAATTTGTATCTTGCACATTTATTGTGAGTCACCGTTGAGGAGAGAGTAACTTAAGATGGTATAGAAAACTATTACACTAAAAAACAACTTCAAATTGCAAATAGAATTAATGATGAAAACAGATAAAAATATTGTTGCGAAACACCGATTCGGAACTCACGATTAGAATGCCAACCATATATGACCACTAGATGTCGCTATTGCACTGCGCGCTTGTCGAGATTTGTCACGTGACCTTGGCGTCGAACGTTGTGTGTATATAAATAGCGGAATCTCGCCATTCTAAGTCAGTCTGACTTCGACCACTGTCCAAGAAGCAGCACAAACAATAGCTAGTGACTTCGGTCCAATGCTAGTTATTGGAACTAGTTGGTGACTTCGGTCCATTGCCAACAATTTACAAGTTGACGGCTCATGCCCAAGCTCAACTTAAACTAGGGAAATATGGACTGGTAGACTGCTTTGTCCCTGATGTTCTAGCGTAATTCGGGTCACTCTCTCCCTCCATGATAAAATAGAATTCACATTAACCCCTGTCTCCTGTAATAATTATGCATGTGTGTGTTAACGCACCTTACTATTATAAACCCCTGTTGTGATGAATATCGCAGCACTTAAAGTTATATTATAAAACCATGAGTGAATATAATTTCGTTGTGATAAACTGAGCGGTTCGAGCGAAACCGGCGGGTCTAAGTTTCTTAATTGTTAACTTGGGCGTGCCATGGACACTTCCTATTAACCAGTGCTCTCGCGGAATTGTCTTAAATGTGTTGTTGTGGTCTTCTTTTAGAAGAGGACTGCCACACATGGCTTGGGAAAAAGGTTTAGTAAAGTGTCAAATGAGTGCTAGTCAAGTGTTGAACGCACCTACCTACTAGACCACTTTGGCTCCAAATGACGCTTTGCAAGATCCTAACTTTTGCAACCAGTGCAAGTCCTGAAAGAGCATAGCCCTAAACGTGCTTCTAAAAACTTTCACACAATTCATGGATGCCAGAAAATGCCGTTTTGCCCCAGACACACCTGATCCCTTATGCGCCAAAGGCACAAGACACCTGATCCGTTTTGCCCGAAATGGTAGCATTCAAAGATCCTCTCACCCTTGACTATCTTTCCCGTTTGGGATCTTCATTTGTGATAGAAATTCAAGCACATGCTAGAAGAATTGGGCAAGAACGAATTTGCTAAAACAAGACGAAAATTAAACAGGTTTACTATAGTAACCTATACATCTGTCACACTAAAGCCATGACTACACTAGCTGAGTACGGAACCAGGTGTTTTTATGAGAATACTAATTTTTACTGTCCTGATCGTTCGGTCTGCATCTTGATTAAAACTGAAAAGTTCTCATTTTCGGAAATGTTGCGAAGAGAACTTTTATCTGTGTGTCAGGCTAATGCAGAATCACATGGAAATATTTTCAACTACAGCAAAACTATTTGTATGACGTTGGCTACAAGTGCAAAAAGCACAATCACTCCATTACTGACACATGGGTGGTAAAAAACTACAATCGTTAACCAATACAAATATCTGGGAGCTGTACTGGATACTGAGCTCTCAGATGACAAAGACATTCAGAGACAACTGCGATAAAAATATTGTGCAGCAAACAAGCTACAAGCCTCTTTTTCCCGATGTTCAAATGCAGTTAAAAATGTACTTTTTCGTTCCTTTTGTATGCCCATGTATGCATCACAATTATGGTGGAATTTGAGAAAGTCACGCATGCAAAGATTGCGTGTGGCCTATAATTTTTTGATGCAGAGCTCTATACCTCCTGCTCTGGAGAGCGAGTGTTAGTAGTCATGACTCAGTCATCAGGTTCAATGTAACATTCCTACTTTTGAGGTTGTAATAAGAAAAAATATGCACTTGTTTCTCGAAAAATGCAGAAGGTCTACTAACGTAATGGTTGCCTGCTTTGACGCAGTCAGATTGTTTATATTCTTCCTTATTTTTTGCACACGGCAACCGCATTTACTTTGTGACTGAGTGCTCGGACATTGCAGTGTTTGTTCGTTTGAGGGTGTGCATGTCACAATGCATTCGTACTTTACCTGGGTTTGACCAGTTTGGGAATTAGCGTCCCACTCTGCAGTAGTGTTGCACCAAGTGAACAAATAGTGTTAAGAATGCGCCTGTAAACCTGAGGCTCGGCCTCCAACGCCGTAACAAAACGTTCTGTTAAGTAAGTTTCTGTAGCCCGGTGTCAAGCGAAATTTCTGACCTGTTATTTTTTGTCAGTTATTTTGCTTCTCATAGTAAAGGAATAAAGTTTGGCGATTACGTTTTTGATGTGTGTTGTGTAAATTAAACTTTCTGGTTATATATCAGATACCCGCAACAAGCTAGAGTACGGGAATAGGTAAAACCAGTGAAAAATGTAGGACTTCATATTAGACTTCAATTATTTTATTTTTCTAACTGCAACATTAACCCTAATCCGACACATTTACCTAAACCCCAAATCCTACGCCCTAATCATCAGTTTTCTCAGCGTATTTAATATGTAGAATGTTGCTCTGTGCATGCGCATATGGCGTGAAGTCAGAAATTTTGCTTGACACCGGTGATTCAGCCTCCAACGCTGTTGTAAAACGTTCTGTTTTGTCTGTTTTTATTAACCAGCGTTGTGTCGAATGTGTGTGTTTGTACTATGGACTTCGTGTCTGCGGGCAAAAATACATAATTATTATATGTGACCGTTTGCGAAAAAGTAAGTTGTACCATGGTTGAGTAAGCACGATGACGTCATCGAATGAAATTTCATGAAAATTGGCTCCCCCGAAATGAAGAGTTGGTTGCGCCCCTGCTTTACATCATTCAATTTTTTGCCAAGGTGTTTCGCCGTCGTTTATATCATTTGCCAATGAAGTAACAAACTTTTAAAGTTTTTCACTATCTACTACTTACCTGTTTCACTACATTCTTTTTGTTTTAACACTGGGCATCTGCACTGACACTCAAATTTCGTCGCCACATATTTTGTGTCTTTTAACAAAACTTTGCCATTTTTTGTTACGTTACCTACACTTTTCCTAATTACTTTTCTTCTCACACAACAAGCAATTGATTAAGAATTTCCAAAGATTTAGAATTAAGAGGTGATCAATTTAGAGATTTAAAAAACGAAGGCGCTACTTTGAATTTCAAAAAGCAAAATTGTAATTATTTTTTCATCCATCCAAACTTGCTCACTCAGTCCAAAACAAGTTTTAAAAATTTTGCTCGTGATTCTGCTGTTGACGCAAAGAAAAAAATATTTAGGCCTGTTAGAGTAATAGACTTTTTTGGCACAAATTAGGTTTACGCTTTGAACCAGCGAGGTAATATCCCACCACATGCTCTACTGCAGTGGCGTAGCGATGTTAACTGTCGCTCGGGGCCAACCATAAAAATGTTTCCTCTTTCCACACCTCACATTTGCTTACAACAATATAAAATGAGAGAAAATCATGTATCACGCTTATTATAACATTATAACAATAAGGAATAATAAAGCATCATGAACATCACAATCAAATACTCACAAACTAAAAGAGTTCTTGTTTTTAATTCCCGATTATGGATCTTGCTTTCTCTACTTGTTAGCCACCCTTCTCGTCATTACATTTCCTATTTTTTCTTCCTTCGTTACATATGCATTTATGTATGGCTAAATAAATAGCACAGCTGGCACATGCTAGGCCGTGGTTCAGCGGGAAAGTTTTATTTTTTGTCATTACTTGTGAATTAGTTGGCACAACAGCCAAGTTCACTGTTCTGGTGTCATGCAGGGATGAGCTTGCAGTTCACTCGTGTTCACTCCTTTGCGTGGCCAGACTTTGGAGCGAATTTTTCCTGGTGTTGGTGTTTATAGCGTAACATTATCACTGCAGCAAATCTTCAAAGGTTCGCTTCAAGTTACGATAGAAGGCGTTTCACCGCTTGTTGCTTTTGAACACTGGTGCCACGCATAGTAATTTTTAGACTGGCCTAATGATCTAGTGATTTTTCAATGCAATCTAGTGAGTTTTTGCAAAGTATATTTTGAAGAAAATC